>OJOE01000063.1_pt1 | contig 88341 bp, 93 predicted proteins | sample 1598191 | NCBI WGS metagenome assembly OJOE01 (sample SAMN03922463, study PRJEB24848) | human gut metagenome | isolation source: stool sample | host: Homo sapiens | place: Germany | collected 2009-11
AGACAGTGAGAAAAGTCCGAACAGTTTTCTGCCCGGACTTCCTCACTCAATCGTAAATCAATTCGATTTTCACAATTTCCTCTGCCTGTGCCTTGCAAGCGTTCATCTGCCGTACCCATTCCATTTGGTGTCGGCTTTCTGTTTCTCGGTCACGCCGTTTCGCTTCGCCAGCTCCGGCACGATCAGCTCCATGCGGTTTCGTGCCGCTTCGTCAATCTTAGCGCAATACTGTCTTACGTACACCCAGCTATCGGTACGGACTTCCTTTTGCGTTTTCTGAGCAGGCGTTCCAAACTGCATTTTTTGACAGTTTGGGTACCCGTCCGCTTCAACATCTGTGACAATGGGGCCAGGCTCACGCCTGGCCCCAACATTCAGTATAGAACCAAGAGACGGGCCGAAGCCCGTCTCTTGAGACTGTCGAAAAAGCCTCGCAGAGTTTGCCGCCCGCAGGCGGCAAAGCAAGTTTAATCTGTTTTTTGCGGCGGCGTGTACGTCGCAAAAAACACTTCTCAGTCTGCAAGTGTGGAATTTGTTCGCCCATGACGAACAAATTATGCGCGCGGCAGACTGCAAGCCCTTTGTCAAAAGGGCTATGCCCTTTTTTGACAAGCTGAAGAGACGGGCCGAAGCCCGTCTCTTTATTATTGCTCAGGCGTTGAGGATGCTCATGAACTCCTCGCCGGTGATGGTCTCCTTTTCGTGCAGGAACTTAGCCAGCTCATCCAGCTTCTGCCGGTCGTCCCTCAGGATCTGCAATGCCTTCTGGTGCTGCCGCTCCACCAGCTCCACCACCAGCCGGTCGATCTTGGTCTGGGTCTCCGGCGAGCAGGCCAGGGAGGCGTCGCCGCCCAGATACTGGTTGGTAACGGTCTCCAGGGCCACCATGCCGAATTCGTCGCTCATGCCGTACCGGGTCAGCATGGCCCGGGCCAGCTTGGTGGCCTGCTCAATGTCGTTGGAAGCGCCGGTAGTGACGGAGCCGAACACCACTTCCTCGGCGGCCCGGCCGCCGGTGAAGGTGGCGATCTTGTTTTCGATCTCCTCCCGGCTCATGAGGTAGTGGTTGCCCTCCTCCACCTGCATGGTATAGCCCAGGGCGCCGGAGGTCCGGGGAATGATGGTGATCTTCTGCACCGGGGCGGAGTGGGTCTGGCGTGCCGCCACCAGGGCGTGGCCGATCTCGTGATAGGACACGATCCACTTCTCCCGGTCGGTGAGGATGGCGTTCTTCTTCTGATACCCGGCGATAACGGTTTCGATGCTCTCCTCCAGGTCCGCCTGGGTCACCAGCTTCCGGCCGTCCCGCACCGCCCGCAGGGCGGCCTCGTTGACGATGTTGGCCAGCTCCGCGCCGGACGCGCCGGAGGCCATCCGGGCCACGGTGGAAAAGTCCACGTTCTCCGCCAGCTTGATCTTCTTGGCGTGGACCTTCAGAATCTCCTCCCGGCCCTTCAGGTCCGGCAGCTCCACCGGCACCCGGCGGTCAAACCGGCCGGGACGGGTCAGAGCGGGGTCCAGGGACTCCGGGCGGTTGGTGGCCGCCAGGATGATCACGCCGGAGTTATCGTCGAAGCCGTCCATTTCCGTCAGCAGCTGGTTCAGGGTCTGCTCCCGCTCATCGTTTCCGCCGTACTGGCCGCCGCTGCGCTTCTGGCCGATGGCGTCGATCTCGTCGATGAACACGATGCAGGGGGCCTTCTCCTTGGCCTGGCTGAACAGGTCCCGGACCTTGGACGCGCCCATGCCCACGAACATCTCCACAAACTCCGAGCCGGAGATGGAGAAGAAGGGCACCTGGGACTCGCCTGCCACGGCCTTGGCCAGCATGGTCTTACCGGTGCCCGGAGGGCCCACCAGCAGGATGCCCTTGGGCATGGATGCGCCGATCTCCTGATACTTACTGGGGTCGTGGAGATAGTTGACGATCTCCTGCAGGTTCTCCTTGGCCTCGTCCTCGCCGGCCACGTCGGAGAAGTGGATGCCCTGGGTGGACTGGACATAGATCTTGGCGTTGGATTTTCCCGCGCCGAACATCATGGACCCGGGGCCTCCGGCCCGGTCCGTCAGCTTCTTGGCCATCAGCTGGCCGACGGCGATGAACAGGACGATGGGCAGCACCCACGTCAGCACGACGCTCAGCAGGGGCGAGGTCTGCTCCACAATGTCCCGGGTAAACTCCGCCCCGGCGTCGTACAGCCGCTGGGTCAGGTCCGGATCGTTCATGGGGCCGGTCTTATAGATCTTGCTGCCGTCCTTGTTGGTGAAGATGATCTGGTTGTCCTCCACCTCCACCTGGCCGATCTCCTTGTTTTCGGTCATGGTCATGAAGGTGCCGTAGTCCACCTCCTGCACCGCGTGCCGGGCCACCAGGGGCACCAACAGAAAGTTGATCAGCAGCAGCACCACTAAGGCGACGCCGTAATAATAGATCAACGGTTTTTTCGGGGGCTTAACTTCTTTCATATGTCGTCCTCCTGCGTCAGCCGGGTCCGAATCCCCGGAATTTTGGGATATGATACCACGCCTTCCCGCGAAAATCAACAGGATTTTGTGAACAAACCGGGGGTTTTTCGAGGAAAAGAGGACAGGGCGGGACGCTTGGCTCTCCCCCTGGGAGAGCTGTCACCGAAGGTGACTGAGAGGGCAATGCAGGCGCTGCTGAATGGTGGTATCAATCTGTTCGCACACGCTGTGAAAGTTCCTGTCGATGTCCCCGTTGGAAAAACGCAGAACCTCCAATCCCAGCGCCGTCAAAAAGGCGGAACGCTCAGAATCATAGGCCCTCCCCTGCGGCTCATAGTGTCGTGAACCATCCAATTCAATAACCAACCTGGCAGAAGCGCAATAAAAGTCTATGATAAATCTCCCGATGATCCGCTGTTTATAAATCTTCACCGGGTATTTGCGGAGAAAAAGATACCAGAGCTTTCGTTCGTGGGGTGTCATCTCTCTGCGTAACCGTCGGGCGTTTTCCAGTTGGCTGTTGTCCTTTGGTATGGTCATATTTTCCCCTCTCAGTCGGCTGCAACTTGGCTCTCCCCCTGGGAGAGCTGTCACCGAAGGTGACTGAGAGGGCAATGCAGGGGCTTCGGCGCTTCGGCGATTCTCTGCCCACCGTCGTGCCAGCCGGTTGGCAGGCATTGTCATGCCCGCCAACCGGGGCACTTCCTCGAAATCGCCTCGCTTCATCCGCCACCGGCGGCGCTTCGGCGATTTCCCCTCTCAGTCGGTTGCGCCGACAGCTCCCCCAAAGGGGGAGCCAAGGCTGTCGAAAAAGTCCAATCTCACAGCGCGGCAGCGCCGATGATACCGGCGTCGTTGCCCAGCCGGGCCGCGGCGAAGATGGGGATGGCCCCCTCCAGGCCGCCGAAGCAGTTCCGCTCCACATACCGGCGCACCGGGGCCAGCAGGCGCTCCCCCTGTCGGCTGATGCCGCCGCCGATGAGGATCACCTCCGGGGCCAGGGCGTTGACGATGTTGGTCACTCCCGCCCCCAGATAGTCGCAGAAGCGGTCCACCACGGCGTTGGCGGTCTCGTCTCCCCGGTCCGCCGCGTCAAACACGGTCTTGCCGGTGATCTCCTCCGCCCCCGCCAGCAGGGACTCCGGATGCTCCGCCGCCGCCTGCCGGGCCTGACGGATCAGGGCCGTGGCGGAGGAATACGCCTCCCAGCAGCCCCGGCGGCCGCAGGTGCAGGGCTCGCCGTCCAGCACCAGCAGGGTATGGCCCAGCTCGGCCCCGGCGCCCCGCATGCCGTCATAAATCTTCCCGCCGATGATGATGCCGCCGCCTACGCCGGTGCCCAGGGTGATGAGCACCACGTTGTCGTGGCCCACCGCCGCCCCGGCCACCTGCTCGGCAAGAGCGGCGCAGTTGGCGTCGTTGCTGAGGCGGCAGGGCACATGGAACCGCTCCTCCAGCATCCGGCACACGGGAACGTGGTCCCAGCCCAGGTTATAGGCCCGCTCCACCACGCCTGCGGCAGAGTTGCAGGTGCCCGGCGAGCCGATGCCGATGCTGCGGCAGCCGCCGATGGACAGCCCGGCCTTGGCCAGGGCCGCCTCCACGGTGTCGCCCATATCCCCCACCACCTCCGCCGCCGGGCGGTGGGCCAGGGTGGGCACGCTGACCCGGGAGACGATGGTGTGGCTGTCGTCCACCGCGCCCACGGCGATGTTGGTGCCGCCCAGGTCAATTCCGATGCGAATCATATTTGATGCCTCCTAAAAATGTGCAGTCTGTCATGTAAAATAGCCGCCGGTGGCGGCTATTTTATAGCTTGTCAAAAAGCCTCGCAGAGCTTGCCGCCCGCAGGCGGCAAATCAAATTTAATCCATTTTTTGCCGGGGCGTGTACCTGGCAAAAAATACTTCTCAGTCTGCAAGTGTGGAATTTGTTCGCTTTCAGCGAACAAATTATGCGCGCGGCAGACTGCAAGCCTTTTGTCCAAAAAGGGCTTGGCCCTTTTTGGACAGTCTCTAAAATAGCCGCCGGTGGCGGCTATTTTAGGCTATTTTATATGTATGATGGTTTACAGGTGGTTGACGAAGCTGGTGTTGACGCTGACGGTGCGGCCGATCTCGGAGGATTTGATGCTGCCGAAGATGGCCCGCATGGTGGACAGGGCCTCCTTGCCGGAGACCTCCGGCTCCCGGTCATGCTCCAGGGCGTCCACAAACTCGTCGATGACGCCGGAATTGGTCTCCGGCGGGATGTTGTAGGTGGTGCTGGTGCCGTCCAGGTTCCGGACTTCGATGGGAGCGGCAGGATTGTTGTTGTTATAGATGAGCATGATGCCCTTGGTGCCGTACAGGCAGGTGGACTGGCACTCGTGGCCGTACACCGTCCAGCTGGCGGCCAGGGTGCCCACCGCACCGCCGCTCATGCGCAGGATGCACAGGGCGTTGTCGTCCACGGCGATGGGCGCGCCGGTGGCGGTGTGCTTGTTCAGGGTCATGACCTTGGCCGTGGTCTCGATGACCTTCTGGCCGGTAAGGTACTGCAGCAGGTCCACCTTGTGGATGCCCAGGTCGGACAGAGCGCCCATGGCGGCCTTCTGCTTGTCGAAGAACCAGGTGCTCCCGGCCTCCATGGACCAGTTCTCCGGGCCGGCGTTGCCCATGGTGGCCCGGAAGGTGATGATGTCGCCGATGATGCCGCCGTCCAGCAGCTCCTTGGCCTTCCGGTGGACGGGATCGAAGCGCATGTTGTGGCCGATCATCAGGTGCTTGCCGTTGCGCTCGGCGGCGGCCACCATGGACTCGCACTCCGCCAGGGTCACGGCCATGGGCTTTTCGCACAGGACGTGCTTCCCGGCGTACAGGGCGTAGGTGGTGATCTCCGCATGGCTGCGGTTCTCCACGCAGATGGACACGGCGTCGATGCTGGGGTCGTTGAGCAGGTCAAAATAGGAATCATAGACCTTGCCGCCGTATTGGGCGGCCATCTCCTGGGCCCGCTGGGTGTTCAAATCGTAGTAGCCCGCCAGCTCCACATGGGGGTTGGCGGCATATTCCGGCAGATGGCGCACCTGCGCGATCTTGCCGCAGCCGATGATACCGATTCTGATCATAATGATTCCTCCTATCCGTAATAAGCCGGCTTTCCCTCACCGGCGGGTGTTCAAGGACATTATAGCAAATTTTTTCACAATATGGAACACTTTTTTTATCCCGCCGCAGTGATTTTTTCCGAAATTCCCGGGCGGCGGCGGCAAACGGGTTGCAATCGGCGGCAAAAGGCGGTAAACTGTTAGGTGCTCCGAAAGAAGGGAGGAGATAGATATGGTATCCATTGTCGAGGTGACCACCAAGGCGCAGCTGCGCCGGTTTGTGGAATATCCCATGGAATTATACAAGGACGTGCCCCAGTACATCCCGGGCACCTATGACGACGACCTGGAGGACTGGGACAGGAAAAAGAATCCCGCCTTCGAATATTGCCAGGCCCGGTGCTGGCTGGCCATGCGGGACGGGGAGATCGTGGGCCGCATCGGCGCCATCCTCAGCCGCAAGGCCAACGAGAAGTGGCACACCAACCGCCTGCGCTTTACCCAGGTGGACTTCATCGACGACTACCAGGTGTCCCGGGCGCTGTTTGCCACGGTGGAGGACTGGGCCCGGCAGCTGGGCTGCACCCAGATCCACGGGCCCCTGGGCTTCACGGACCTGGACCGGGAGGGCCTGCTGGTGGAGGGCTTTGACCGCCGCAGCTGTTTCTTTACTTACTATAACCACCCCTATTACAAGGACCATCTGGAGGCCCTGGGCTATGCCAAGGACGTGGACTGGATCGAGGAGCTGATCACCGCTCCCACCGACGAGGCGGTGCTGCAGCGGTGGGAAAAGCTCAGCAATTATGTGCTCAAGCGGCAGAAGCTCCATGTGAAGAAGGCCCGGACCCGGCTGGACTATCCCGGCCTGGTGCGGCAGGTGTTCCAGCTGGTGAACACGGCCTATTCCCCGCTGTATGGCACGGTGGAGCTGTCCGAGGCGCAGATCAGGCGCTATGCCGGGAAGTTCGCCCCGCTGATCAACCCACAGCTTACCTGCTTCGTTATGAACGAGGAAAATGAGATGGTGGCCTTCGGCGTGGCGGCCCCCAGCATCGCCGAGGCCCTGCGCAAGCACAAGGGCAGGCTCTTCCCCACCGGATGGGTGGATCTGCTGAAGGCCTTCCGGAAGAACGACACCGTGGACCTGCTGCTGATCGCCGTGCGGCCGGACCTGCAGAGCAAGGGCGTTAACGCCGTGGTCATCAGCCAGGTGATGCGGGGGGCCTTTGACATGGGCATCCGCTGGGCCGAGACCGGCCCCATGCTGGAGATGAACCAGAAGGTCCAGACCCAGTGGCAGGGCTTCCCCCTGGAGCAGCACAAGCGCCGCCGGTGCTTCATCAAGGACCTGGTCCCGGCAGCCCAGACGGCCGCCCCCAAGGAAATGGCCGGGGTATAACGAATAAGCTGAGGGACCCCGCCAAATGGCGGGGTCCCTCAGCTTGTCAAAAAAGGGCATAGCCCTTTTTTGATAAAAGGCTTGCAGTCTGCCGCGCGCATAATTTGTTCGCCAGGGGCGAACAAATTCCACACTTGCAGACTGAGAAGAATTTTCGCCCAGGTACACGCCCCGGGCGAAAATGATCTCACTTGATTTGCCGCCTGCGGGCGGCAAACTCTGCGAGGCTTCTATAGCCTGTCAGTCTTTCTTGGGGTGATAGGTGGGCACCATGTCCGCCACACAGCGGCGGATGTCCGGGCTGTTGTGCCGGCAGGCCTGCTCCAGGGCCTCCATCTGGCGGCAGAAGGCCTCATCGTCCATCTCGATGGGCCGCCCCACATGGATGAGCTTGTTGGCGGTATCCTGCAGGCCCTCCTCGTCCATCAGCAGCTCCTCATACAGCTTCTCCCCCGGCCGCAGGCCGGTGTAGATAATGGGGATGTCCACATCCGGCTCGAAGCCGGACAAGCGGATCAGCTGCCGGGCCATGTCGTCGATCTTCACCGGCTGGCCCATATCCAGCACGAAAATCTCCCCGCCCTTGGCATAGTATCCCGCCTGCAGCACCAGGGACACCGCCTCGGGGATGGTCATGAAGAACCGGGTGATCTCCGGATGGGTCACGGTCACCGGCCCGCCGCAGGCGATCTGCCGCTCAAACAGCGGCACCACGCTGCCATTGCTTCCCAGGACGTTGCCGAACCGCACCGCCACGAACTCCGTGCCGCTGCGCCGGTCCATCATCTGCACCACCATCTCACACAGGCGCTTGGAGGCCCCCATGATGTTGGTGGGGTTCACAGCCTTGTCCGTGGAGATCAGCACGAAGCGCTTCACCCCGTGGGCCGCGGCGGACTGGGCCATGTTGTATGTACCGAATACGTTGTTCTTGATGGCCTCGTTGGGGCTGTCCTCCATCAGGGGCACATGCTTGTGGGCCGCCGCGTGGAAGATCAGGTCCGGCTGATAGGTGTCCAGCAGATCGTCCACCCGCCCCCGGTCCCGGACGGAACCGATGCACACGTCCAGCGTCAGCTCCGGGTGCTCCCGGCGCAGTTCCATCTGGATGTCGTAGGCGTTGTTTTCGTAGATGTCGAAGATCACCAGCCGCCGGGGCTTGTGCCGGGCGATCTGGCGGCACAGCTCGCTGCCGATGGACCCGCCGCCGCCGGTGATCAGCACCGTTTTGTCGTTGATATAGCCGCAGATCTCCCCCAGGTTCACCCGGATGGGGTCCCGGCCCAGCAGGTCCTGCAGCTCCACCCGGCGGAGCTTGCTGATGGTGACCTCGCCGTTGACCAGCTGATAGATGCCCGGCACCACCTGGATCTGGCACCCGGTTTTGCTGCATATGTTCAGAATTTCCTGCCGCCCGGCCCCCTGCAGGGACGGGATGGCGAAGATGATCTTGCGGATGTCGTACCGTTTCACGGCCTGGGGAATGTCCCGGCGGCCGCCCACAATGCGCACGCCCTCCAGAATCCGGCCGCGCTTGGCAGGGTTGTCGTCGATGAGGCAGGCCACCCGGCTGTTCAGGTGACTGCTGACGGCGTATTCCCGGATCAGCTGCCGCCCGGCCTGGCCCGCGCCGATGATCATCACGTTTTCGGTGCCCTTCTGGCTGCCGGGCACCCGGTTGCGCAGATACCGCACGCCCCGATAGAAAAACCGGATACCGGCGGTGATAAAGAAGCTGCACAGCAGGCCCCACACATAGTACGACCGGGGCATCACAATGTGGAACAGCTTCACGCACCCGAAGCTCAGCCCGCCCAGGATGACATAGGCCAGGATGATCCGCATCAGCGCGTCCACGCTGACAAACTGCCAGATGCTGTTATAGAGGTTGCATAACCAGAACACCGCCAGGCAGATCAGTACCCACCACCAGATGGTGCTCAGATATCCCTGCAGAAACTCCGGCGGAATATCCATGAAGTGGAAGTCGAACCGGGCCCACAGGGCCAGCAGATACGACCCCAGGATCCCCAGAATATCCGCCAGCATGATGATGAACACCCGCGACAGCCATTTGCGGTCCATTTTTCCGATGTACAAGCCCACGCCGGTGCCCCCCTTCAAAGGCGGAATCCGTTCTTCTCCGCCCTTACTTTCTTGCATGCTAATATAGCATAAAAACCCGAAAAAATCAAGTCGAAAAAACGCTGTTTCGATAACGATAATCTTTGGAAACGTTTTCGGTATTTCGTTCGGCTTATGGCTGGTAGTTCTCGATTTTATGTCATGACAGATGCCTTGTTGCCGTAAAATTGCCAAAAAATAGAGGCGGACAGCGTCGTCCGCCCCGCCGTTGACCGGCCATATTCTTGTCACCTAATCGTAGGGCGGGGCCCATGTCTGCCCACCGTCGTGCCAGCCGACTGGCTGGCATTGTCATGCCCGCCAGCCGGGGCACTTCCTCGAAATCGCCTCGCTTCATCCGCCACCGGCGGCGCTTCGGCGATTTCCCCGCTGAGGGCAACGGGCCCCACTTGGCTCTCCCTCTGGGAGAGCTGTCACCGAAGGTGACTGAGAGGGCCTGTAGGGGCTTCCGATTTTCCCTCTCAGTCGGCTGCGCCGACAGCTCCCCCAAAGGGGGAGCCAGGGGTCAACGGGGGAACGGCGTTTCCGCCGTTCCCCGCCTGAATCTTATCCTCCCTGCAGCAGACTCCCAACCTCCAGCACCACCACGGCCACGGCCTCCCGGGCCCAATAGCCCGGACCCAGGGGCCACCAGCTGGCGCAGCCCAGGGACTCCGCCTCCAGGCCGCAGCGCCCGGCCCATACCGAGGCCCGCAGCTGGTGAAAATTATCCGATGCGATGGCCACCCGGGGGTTAAGCCCCTGCTGCCGGATGATCTCCGCCGTGAAGCGCAGATTCTCCTCCGTGGACCGGGACCGGCCCTCCAGCAGGATGCGGTCCGGGTCAATGCCCCAGGCCGCCAGGGTGTTGCGGATGCAGGCCGCCTCGGAGATGGGCTCGTTGTCGTTCTGCCCGCCGGAGGCCACGCACCGGCTTTCCGGATGGGCCGACAGGTAGTCATACGCCGCGTCGATGCGGTCCCGGAGCATCACCGTGGGCTCGCCGTTGGCGGACACCTGGCACCCCAGCACCACCACGGTGCAGTCCTCTTGCCCGGGCCGGTTCCCGGCCTGGACGGCCATCATCACCAGCACCGCCGCCAGCAGGGCCAGTCCCGCCCCCAGCAAGGCCCCGCCGGTGCACCGCAGCCACCGGGGAAGCCGCAGGAACCACCGGGGCCGCAGGAGCATAGCCGCCGCCAGGGCCAGCAGCGCCGCCGGATACACCATGCCGATGTGCAGGATACCCATGACCAGCGGGGCCATGAAATACGCCGCCAGAGCCAGGCACACAGCCGCCCCGGCGTAACGGACCGCCTTCATGTCAGTTCTCCGCGATGTGGTTGGCGATGCGCTGCATGATCAGGTCCAGGGCCACCAGGTTGTGGCCCCCCTCCAGCACCACGATGTCGGCATACTTCCGGGTGGGCTCCACGAACTGCTCGTGCATGGGCTTCACCGTGGTCAGATACTGGGTCACCACCGACTGCATGGAGCGCCCCCGCTCCTCCACGTCCCGCAGGGCCCGGCGGAGAATGCGCACGTCGGCGTCGGTCTCCACGAAGATCTTGATATCCAGCAGGTCCCGCAGCTCTTTATTCTGGAAGATCAGGATGCCCTCCACGATGATCACCTTGGCGGGCCTGATCTCCACGGTCTGGTCGGTGCGGTTGTGCAGCGCGTAGTCATACACGGGGCAGTAGATGGTCTGGCCCGCCTTCAGCTTTTTCAGGTCCTGGATCATCAGGTCCGTGTCGAAGGCGTCCGGGTGGTCGTAATTCTGCTTGCAGCGCTCCTCGAAGGAGCAGTCCTGCCGCTTATAGTAGTTGTCGTGGTGCACCACGGCGATATCGTCGCCGAACCGGGACACCAGGTGCTCCGTGAGGGTGGTTTTGCCGCTGCCGGTGCCCCCGGCGATGCCGATGAAGATGGTGTTCATATCTCTGCCTCCCGCATAAGCGTATATTCTGCATACATTATAAAAAACTTCCCGTCATATTGCAAGGGAACTTGTAAAAAAAGCATGAACTTCCAGGGATTTCAGTTGACGCGGCCCGGAAAAATGAGTATGATAATAGGGTATAATTTTCGCCCACTTTCGGCGTTTTCCAACGGAGGATATAGATCATGAAGCTCATCAAGTGCCCCAAATGCGGAGAAATGTACTCCGACAGCTATAGAACCTGCCCCTTCTGCCAGGAGGACGAGGCCCTGAAGGGCCGGGCCGCCGCGCCCCGCCGCAAGGTCACCCGCCGCCGCCGTGCTCCCAGCATTCTGGGCCCGGCCATGGTGCTGGTGGTGGTGCTGGCCGCGGTGCTGGTGGGCGTGCTGCTGTTCGGCGGCAAGGGCAATGCCGAAAAGCCCGATGATCCCGCCGTGGTGGAGCCGGATCCCGCCCCCGCAACGCCCCTGACCCTGGACCAGACCACCCTGAACCTGAACCAGGCGGAAACCGCCGCCCTCACCGTCACCGGCGCGGAGGACGTCCTCTGGACCAGTAGCGACACCAACGTGGCCACCGTGGACGACACCGGCCTGGTCACCGCCGGAATCCCCGGCACCGCCACCATCACCGTCACCACCGCCGATGGCTCCCAGTCCGCCGCCTGCACCGTCAACGTGGCCACTCCCCTGCCGGAGCCGCCTAAGGAGAAGCTGGGCCTGCGCTCTATCTATCAGGACAAGGGCGAGACCATCCAAGGTCGGCTCCACCGTCCAGATGCGCGTGGACGGCACGGAGCAGACCGTCACCTGGACCATTGAGGACACCAAGATCGCCACCGTGGACGCCAACGGCCTGGTCACGGCCGTTGCCAAGGGCAAGACCATCCTGAAGGCCACCGTAGGCGACCAGAGCGTCAGCTGCTTTGTCATCGTCAACTGAATCACCGTCTCTCCCCCGCCCCGCAGAAGTAGTCTGCGGGGCGTTTTTCTGCATTTTACCGGGATTTTACAAAACACGCCTTTCCGGCTTTACATCCGGCCCGTATCCTATGAACTGTACCGAGGATATCCAAAATCCGTTGAATCGAAAGGAGATTCTGAAAAAATGAAAAGGTTTCTTTCCATGGCCCTGTGCATCGTCATGGCACTGGGCATCCTGGCCGGCTGCGGCCAGAAGGGCAATGACACCCCTAAGAACGACGATAACAGCACCGCTCTCTCCGGCACCGTGTCCACCAACGGCTCCACCTCCATGGACAAGGTCATCGGCGCTCTGAAGGAGCAGTTCACCGCCGACAACCCCGGCGTCACCGTCACCTATGACCCCACCGGCTCCGGCGCCGGCATCGAGGCCGTGAAGAACGGCTCCGCCGATATCGGCCTGGCCTCCCGGGCCCTGAAGGACCAGGAGAAGTCCGCCGGTCTCCAGGAGACCACCGTGGCCCTGGACGGCATCGCCATCATCGTCAACGCCGGCAGCAAGGTCGCTGATCTGACCGTTCAGCAGATCGCCGACATCTTCACCGGCAAGATCACCGACTGGAGCGAGGTGGGCGGCGACCCCGGCGCCATCTCCTGCATCGGCCGTGAGTCCGGCAGCGGCACCCGGGACGGCTTTGAGTCCATCACCGACACCAAGGATGCCTGCAAGCTGGACCAGGAGCTGACCTCCACCGGCGGCGTCATTGAGGCTGTTGCCGGCAACCCCAACGCCATCGGCTACGCCTCCCTGTCCGCCGTGGAAGGCAAGGCCACCGTCAAGGCCCTCACCGTGAACGGTGTGGCCTGCACCGAAGCCGCCGTCCTGGATGGTAGCTACCAGATCCAGCGCCCCTTCGTGCTGGTGACCAAGCAGGGCGTAACTCTCTCCGCCGCCGCTCAGGCTTTCTTTGACTTCGCCACCTCCTCCGCCGCTTCCGAGCTGATCAAGAACGCCGGCGCGGTGCCCGTGGCCAAGTAACCATCCCCGGGAATCCTCCCCTGACCCGTTATCCCGGGCCAGGGGCCTTTCCCGTTCCGGACCAGAAAGGAACCGACTATGCGTTCAAAGAATACAGGGGCCCATAAGGCCCTGGAAAATGTGATCCATCTGATCTTCCTGCTGTGCGGCATCGTGGCCGTGGGCTTCGTGCTGGTCATCAGCGTGTATCTGATCATTTCGGGCCTGCCCGCCATCCGCCAGATCGGCCTGTTCAAATTTCTGTTCGGCAAGGTGTGGGACCCCGCCAACACCACCACCGGGGCCCAGTACGGCATTCTCCCCTTCATCCTCACCTCCATATACGGCACCGCCGGGGCCATGGTCATCGGCGTGCCCATCGGCCTGATGACGGCCATCTTCCTGGCAAAGCTTGCCCCGCCCAGGGCCGCCGCCGTGATCCGCACCGCCGTGCAGCTGCTGGCGGGCATCCCGTCGGTGGTATACGGCCTGGTGGGCATGATCGTGCTGGTGCCCCTGATCCGCACCACCTTCTCCTTAGGCTCCGGGGCCTGTCTGCTGGCGGCCATCCTGGTGCTGTCCATCATGGTGCTGCCCTCCATCATCAACGTGTCGGAAACGGCCCTGCGGGCGGTGCCCCGGGAGTATGAGGAGGCCAGCCTGGCCCTGGGGGCCACCGCCACGGAGACCTATTTCCGGGTCAGCCTCCACGCCGCCCGCAGCGGCGTGGCCACCGCCGTGGTGCTGGGCGTGGGCCGGGCCATCGGCGAGGCTATGGCCATCATCATGGTGGCCGGAAACGTGGCCAATATGCCGGGACTGTTCCGGTCCGTCCGGTTCCTGACCACCGGCATCATCTCCGGCATGTCCTACGCCCCGGTGGGCAGTCTGTATCAGCAGGCCCTGTTCTCCATCGGCCTGGTGCTATTTCTGTTCATTATGCTCATCAACGTATTTCTCAACGTATTCATCAAAAAGAGGAAGGAGGACTGACCCATGGAGCAAAAGCTGTCGCCCCGCCGCCGTCTGTATGACCGGGGTATGCGGGGTCTGGTGTGGCTGTGCGCGGGACTGACCTGCGCCCTGCTGCTGTTTCTCATCGGCTATATCTTCTATCGCGGGGTGCCGGGCATCACCTGGCCCCTGCTGACCAGCCAGACCAGCTATATCAAGGACACCGTGGGCGTCCTGCCCAACATTCTCAACACCCTGTATATCATCGTGGTGGCCATGGTCATCGTCCTGCCCCTGGGCGTGGGGGCCGCCATCTATCTGACGGAGTACGCCGCCAACCGCCGCCTGGTGGCCGTCATCGAGTTTGCCGCCGAGACCCTGACGGGCATCCCCTCCATCATCTTCGGCCTGGTGGGTATGCTGCTGTTTGTGCAGCGGCTGGGCCTGAAGGCGGGCATCCTGGCCGGCGGCCTGACGCTGGTGGTGATGATCCTGCCCACCATCGTCCGCACCACCCAGGAGAGCCTGAAAACCGTGCCCCAGGCCTATCGGGAGGGGGCCCTGGGCCTGGGGGCCGGGAAATGGCACATGATCCGCACCGTGGTGCTGCCCGGGGCCGTGGACGGCATCGTCACCGGCTGCATCCTGGCGGTGGGCCGCATTGTGGGCGAAAGCGCCGCCCTGCTGTATACGGCGGGCTTCGGCCTGGAGCTGGTGGGCTTTATCAAGTCCCTGCACACCTCCGCCGCCTCCCTGACCGTGGCCCTGTATGTCTACGCCACCGAGGGCGGCGAGACGGCCCTGGCCTTCTCCATCGCCGCCATTCTGATGGTGCTGACCCTGCTGATCAACCTGTCCGCCTCCCTGGTGGGGCGGAAGCTGCGAAAGAAATGAGGCAATTTATGGAACCGATTCTTGAGGCCAAGAGCCTGAATCTGTGGTACGGGCAGAACCACGCCCTCCACGATGTGTCCGTCGCCATCCCGGAGCGCCAGATCACCGCCTTTATCGGCCCCTCCGGCTGCGGCAAATCCACGTTCCTGCGGACTCTGAACCGCATGAACGACCTGATCCCCTCCGTGAAGATCCAGGGCGAGGTGGACTTCCACGGGAAGAACATCTATGACGCCAGGGTGGACCCCACCCTGCTGCGTAAGCGCATCGGCATGGTGTTCCAGAAGGCCAACCCCTTCCCCATGAACATTTATGACAACGTGGCCTACGGGCCCCGGACCCACGGCATCCGCAGCCACGCCAAGCTGGACGACATCGTGGAGCGCTCCCTGCGCTCCGCCGCCATCTGGGACGAGGTGAAGGACCGGCTGAAAAAAAGCGCCATGGGCCTCTCCGGCGGCCAGCAGCAGCGCCTGTGCATCGCCCGGGCCCTGGCCGTGGAGCCGGAGGTGCTGCTGATGGACGAGGCCACCAGCGCCCTGGACCCCATCTCCACCTCCAAAATCGAGGACCTGGCCCTGGAGCTGAAGGAGCACTACACCGTGGTCATGGTCACCCACAATATGCAGCAGGCGGCCCGCATCTCCGACAACACGGCCTTTTTCCTGCTGGGCGAGCTGGTGGAGTTCGGCAGAACGGAGCAGCTGTTCTCCGCCCCCGCCGACAAGCGCACCGAGGACTACATCACCGGGAGGTTCGGATAATGAGAAGACAGTTTGACCAGCAGCTGGCGCTACTGAACCGGGAGCTGATTGAAATGGGCGCCCTGTGCGAGGAGGTCATCGCCCTGGCCTCCAAGGCCCTGACGGAGGGAGACCCCGCCCTGGCCGCCCAGGTGGGCCCCCTGGACACGGAGATCGACCAGAAGGAGCGCACCATCGAGTCCCTGTGCCTGAAGCTGCTGCTGCAGCAGCAGCCGGTGGCCCGGGATCTGCGCCAGATCTCCGCCGCCCTGAAAATGATCACCGACATGGAGCGCATCGGCGACCAGGCCCAGGACATCGCCGAGATCGTCACCTTCCTGAAGGGCCGCACCGCCGAGCATGACGACATTCTCTGCCAGATGGCCCGGGCCACCATCTCTATGGTGACAGAAAGTGTTGACGCATACGTAAAACATGATACAATAAAGGCAGAGGCCGTTCTGGCCGCCGACGACACCGTGGACGCCTATTTCCGCCAGGTGAAGCAGGCCCTGATCTCCCGCATCGCCGCCGACCCCGCGGACGGGGAGTATGCCCTGGACCTGCTGATGATCGCCAAGTATTTCGAGCGCATCGGCGACCACGCCACCAACATCGCCGAGTGGGTGATTTTTTCCATCACCGGCCAGCACAAGGAGGGATAACCCATGATCTGGTGCGTAGAGGACGACGCCAGTATCCTTGATATTGAGGTATACACCCTTCAGTCCACCGGGTTCCAGGCCCAGGGCTTCGCCGACGGCGGGGCCTTCTGGTCCGCGCTGGAGTCGGCCCGGGAGCTGCCGGAGCTGGTGGTGCTGGATGTGATGCTGCCCGGTGTGGACGGTGTGGAGCTGCTGCGCCGTATGCGGGCCGCCCCTGCCACCCGTTCCATCCCCGTTGTCATGGCCACCGCCAAGGGCGCGGAATATGACAAGATCCAGGCCCTGGACCTGGGCGCGGACTACTATCTCACCAAGCCCTTCGGGGTCATGGAGCTGGTGTCATGCGTCAAGGCCGTGCTGCGCCGGTGCGCCCGGCCCAGCCACGTGCTGCACCTGTCCGGCCTGACCCTGGACCAGGACGCCCACACCGTCTCCTGCGACGGGCAGCGGGTGCCCCTGACCTATAAGGAATACGAGCTGCTGCGGCTGCTTTTGTCCCACCCCGGCATGGCCTTTACCCGGGACCAGCTGATGGCCCAGGTATGGGGCACCGATTACTGCGGCGAGACCCGCACCGTGGATATGCACATCCGCACGCTGCGCCAGAAGCTGGGCCCCTACGGCAGTCTCATCCAGACTGTCCGCAACGTGGGCTACCGGCTGGAGGAACAAGAATGACCAAGAAAATTTTCCGCTCGTTTATGGTGTCCGCTGCCGCCGTGCTTTTAGCGGCGGTGGCCATCGTCATGACCTGCCTGTACAGCTATTTTGCCTCCGTGCAGGAAAACCAATTGCAGGATCAGCTGCAGCTGGCAGCCGCCGCCGTGGAGACGGAGGGTACGGATTACCTGAATAAGCTGAATAAGCTGAAGGCGGACCGCTACCGCCTGACCTGGATCGCCGCCGACGGGGCGGTGCTGTGCGACACCAAGCGGGACGCCGAAAGCCTGGAAAACCACGGCGACCGCACCGAGGTGCGGGAGGCCCTGCGCACCGGCTCCGGCCACTCCACCCGCTATTCCAGCACCCTGCTGGAAAAAACCAGCTACTATGCCCGCCGGATGCCGGACGGCACGGTGCTGCGCATTTCCATCAGCCGGGCCACCGTGGGGATGCTGCTGCTGGGGATGCTGCCGGCCATTCTGCTGACGGCGGCGGTGGCCCTGATCCTGTCGGGCCTGCTGGCGGGCCGCCTGTCCCGCCGCATCACCGCGCCCCTGAACGCCCTGGACCTGGAGCACCCCCTGGAAAACGACACCTATGAGGAGCTGTCCCCCCTGCTGTGCCGCATCAACGTCCAGCGGCGGCAGATCGACAGCCAGCTGACGGACCTGCGCCGCCGGTCCGACGAGTTCCAACAGATCACCTCCCATATGCAGGAGGGCCTGGTACTGCTGGACGACGCCGGGGCCGTGCTGAGCATCAACCCCGCCGCCTGCCGGATTTTCGAGGCGGACGAGACCTGCCTGGGCCAGGATTTCCTGACGGTGGACCGCAGCCGGGACGTCAGCGCCGCGTTGGCGGAGGCCATGACCTCCGGCCACAGCGAGGTCCATGTGCAGCGCCCGGGCCGCATTTATCAGTTCGATATCTCCCGCATCCGGTCCGGCGAAGACGTGCTGGGCGCGGTGCTGCTGGCCTTCGACATCACCCAGCAGGAGACGGCGGAGCAGAGCCGCCGGGAGTTCACCGCCAACGTCTCCCACGAATTGAAGACCCCCCTTCAGGGGATCATCGGCAGCGCCGAGCTGATTGAAAACGGACTGGTGAAGCAGGAGGACCTGCCCCGGTTCGTGGGCCACATCCGCCGGGAGGCCCAGCGGCTGGTGGCCCTCATCGGCGACATCATCCGTCTGTCCCAGCTGGACGAGGGGGACCCCCTGCCCTGGGAGCAGGTGGATATCCCGGCTCTGTGCCGGGACATTGCCGCCGATCTGCGGGACAAGGCCGAGAAAAGCCAGGTCAGCCTCACCGTGGAGGGACAGGACGTCCAGGCGGAGGGCGTGCGCCGTCTGCTGCACGAGACCATCTATAACCTCTGCGACAACGCCATCGGGTACAACGTCCCCGGCGGCAGCGTCCGGGTCACCGTGTCGGATGCCGGCGAAAACGCCGTGATCTCCGTGGCGGACACCGGCATCGGCATCGCCCCGGAGCACCAGTCCCGGATCTTTGAGCGGTTCTACCGGGTGGATAAGAGCCACTCCAAGGCCTCCGGCGGCACCGGCCTGGGCCTGTCCATCGTGAAGCACGCCGCGGCCTATCACCACGGAACCGTGCAGCTGGAGAGCCAGCCCGGCAAGGGCACCACCATCACCGTGACCATTCCCAAGAAAAAGCCCTGAAATAACCACAGCTTGGCCAGAAAGCGCAAGCTTTCCGGCCAAGCTGAAACGCTATTATAAGAGAGGTACCGCCTATGCTGCTGACTGCCGACATCGGAAACACCAACATCGTTCTGGCCCTGCTGGATGAGAAGGACCGGGTCGTATCCCAGTGCCGGGTCCCCTCCGGGGAAACGCTGCCGCCGGAGGCGTATGACGACGCCATCCGCCGGGTGCTGGAGGGGCAGGCCGCCCCGGAAGGGGCCGTCATCGGCTCGGTGGTGCCCCGGCTGACGGCGGAGACCGCCGACGCCATCCGCCGGGTCACGGGGCTGGAAGCCTTCATCGTGGGGCCCACCACCCCCGCCGGGCTGGACATCGCCATTGAACAGCCGGAGACCCTGGGGGTAGACCTGCTGGCCGCCGACGCCGCCGCTGCGGCGGAGTATCCCCTGCCGGTGGTGGTGTTCGACTTCGGCACCGCCACCACCGTCACCGTGGTGGACGCAGACCGCCGCTATCGGGGCGGCGTGATCCTGGCGGGGGTGAAGCTGAGTCTCCACGCCCTGTTTTCCGGCACGGCCCAGCTGCCGGATATCGCCCTGGAGGCCCCGGGGAAGGTCATCTGCTCCGTCACCGAGGACAGCCTCCAGGCCGGGGCCATTTACGGAGCCGCCGCCATGGCCGACGGCCTGCTGGAGCGCATGGAGAAGGAGCTGGGCGCTCCCTGCACTGCCGTGGCCACCGGCGGCCTGGCCGGGGTCATCACCCCCTATTGCCGCCGGGACATCCGCCGGGACGACAGCCTGCTTCTGCGGGGCCTGGCCCTGATCTGGCGGAAAAACTGCGGAAATCGGTAAATTTTATCATATAGGAGGGACCTTATGGACCAGCTGCGACAGAAAAAAGGCTTTATCTGCGACATGGACGGCGTCATCTATCACGGCAACCGGCTGCTGCCGGGGGTGAAGGAATTTGTGGACTGGCTGTATCGCGAGGAGAAGAATTTCCTGTTTTTGACCAACTCCTCCGAGCGCAGCCCCAAGGAGCTGCAGCAGAAGCTCCGGCGCATGGGCCTGGACGTGGACGAACAGCACTTTTACACCAGCGCCCAGGCCACGGCCCGGTTCATCAGCAGCCAGGCCCCGGGTTGCAGCGCCTATGTCATCGGCGGGGCGGGGCTGATCATGGCCCTGCACGACGAGGGCATCACCATGAACGACGTGGACCCGGATTATGTCATCATCGGCGAGGGCAACAGCTATAATTACGAGAACATCCTGCGGGCGGTGCGGCTGGTGCTGAAGGGCGCCCGGCTCATCGGCACCAACAGCGACCTGACCGGCCCGTCGGAGGACGGCATCATCCCCGCCTGCCGGGCCATGATCGCCCCCATCGAGATGGCCACCGGCCAGAGCGCCTATTTCGTGGGCAAGCCCAACCCCCTGATGATGCGCACGGGCCTGCGGATCTTAGGGGTCCACTCGGCGGATGCCGTGATGATCGGCGACCGCATGGACACCGACATGGTGGCCGGTATCGAAACCGGCCTGGATACGGCGCTGGTGCTCTCCGGCGTCACCCGGAGGGAGGACATCGGCAAATTCCCCTATCGCCCCCGGCTGGTGCTGGACGGCGTGGGCGATATCCCCGGCCCGGCGGAACAATAAAAAACAAGCAATCAGCTTCCGGTTTCGCCGGAAGCTGATTGCATTCTGTAATATTCGACGGAAAAATTGCGGCGCGTAATTAAAAGCTGAACACAACGCCCACCACGGCGGAGGCCAGGATGAACACAATGGGGTGCAGACCCTTGGTGGGCTTCACCCAGCGGGTCAGCGCCAGGATCACCGCCGCCAGAGCCAATGCCTTCCAGTTTACAATCGCCAGGCCCGTGGCTCCGGTGTTCAGCAGGGTGATGGCCACCACGGACAGGCCCGCCGCAGCCACCATGGCCGTGGACGCCGGGCGCAGGCCGTAAAACGCCGCCTCCACATAGCGGTTGTGGCGGAAGGCCTTCAGAAAGGCCGCGATGATCAGAATCACGATGATGGACGGCGTCACCAGGCCCAGGGTGGAAATAATGGCCCCGGGAATGCCGCAGGTGACAAAGCCCACATAGGTGGCCATATTCACGCCGATGGGGCCGGGGGTGGACTCGCTGACCGCCAGCATATCCGCCAGCTGGGGCCGGGTGAACCAGCCGGTGCGGTCCGCCATATCGTACAGAAACGGCAGAGTGGCCAGGCCGCCGCCTACGGCGAACAGGCCGGTTTTGAAAAATTCGTAAAACAGCTGCAGATAGATCATGACCGCTTCGCCCCCAGATTCTTAATCAGCAGCCCCGCCACGGCTGCCGCCAACACATAGATAATGGGCGAGAGCTTGGTGAACACCGACAGTGCCAGGATCACCAGGAAGATCACCAGGCCCCACACGTCCTTCACCGCGCCCTTCCACAGCTTCAGCACGGCGTTGAAAATCAGCACGCACACGCACACCCGGATCCCGGCAAAGGCGTGCTGCACCCAGGCCAGATGGGAAAACGCGTCGATGACCCCGGCCAGGGCCGCAATGATGATAAGAGACGGGAACACCACGCCCAGGGTGGCCACGATGCCGCCGATGATGCCCCGGTGCTTCTGGCCGATAAACGTGGCGGTGTTCACGGCGATGACGCCGGGGGTACACTGGCCGATGGCAAAGTAATCGGTCAGCTCCTCATCGGTGGTCCAGCCCTTGTTCTCCACTACCTCCCGCTGCAGGATCGGCAGCATGGCATAGCCGCCGCCGAAGGTCATGACCCCCACCTTGGCGAAGGTCAGAAACAGAGAAAGCAACTCCTTCAACAAACACACCTCCTGAGATAAGCGAACAGCCGCCATTTTCCGGGAAAGACGGCTCCCGGCGATACTATACTCCATTCCCCGGCGGCTGTCAATTGCCGGGGGCGTAAAAAAAGCCGGAAGTATTGCAAATTGAACAGGCAATTTATCAGAAATTCCTTGCTTTTCTGACCAAAAAGGTATAAAATATCCGGGAAGATTTTCTGGGAGGACTGGATCAACATATGAGCAACAACCCCTATAAGACCCGCGAGGGCGGGGCCACCGTCACGGTGTTCGTGCCCTACGACTGCAACAACCACTGCCCCTTCTGCATCAACAAGAAGGAATATGCCGACTGCACCGGCTTCAGCCTGGACGCCATTCTGGACAGCATCCGCACCATGGACGCCATCACCCCCCGGTGCGACTTCGTGTTCACCGGCGGCGAGCCTCTGGCCAATCTGGAGGCCCTGCAGAAGATGCTGGACGCCATCCCCACCACCCACAAGGTGTATATCAACACCACCTTCCCGGTGCAGACCGGGTTCTATACGGCGGAGGAGATGCTGGGCTTTACCCGCCGCAACCGGGACAAGATCACCTGCATGAACGTCTCCCGCCACCTGGTGAAATATGTGGAGGAGAGCCCCGACCAGGTGCTGGGGCAGATCGCCTGTCCCACCCGCATCAATTGCGTGCTGTATAAGAAGTACCCGGCGGAGAAGCTCCCGCAGTATGTGGAGCGGTTCCTGCCCTACGGCATCCCCATCCAGTTCCGGTACGACTATACCGAGACCACGCCGGAGAACCTGTATGACCAGGACCATGACCCCATCCTGCAGGACCTGAAGCGGCTGTTCACCTATCGGGGGCTGGACGGCTGCCGCATGCGCAACGGCTTCCACTTCGAGTATAAGGGCCTGCACATGACCTATCACAAGACCCTGCCCTATTCCACCATTGTGGAAACCGGGGACGACGGCGTGACCTATGACATTCTGTACGACATCCTCATCAAGCAGAACGGCGAGATCCACTCCGACTGGACCGGCGTGAAGATGGACGTGGAGAAATACCGCCGCGTCACCTTTGAGCCCTATGACCTGCGGGTGCTGGAGGGCACCGTGGACTTTTGATAATACACCGGCAAGGCCCGGACGGCGAACCGTCCGGGCCTTGATTTTTGATAAGCCAGGCCCCGGGACGCGTCAGCGTCCCGGAGCCTGATTGTTACCTTACGGAACCCTTATGGAAAGGGGTCAGTTCAGGTGCTTTTTCCTGCCCAGCCACAGGGCGGCGGCCAGCAGGGATACGGAGGCCGCGGCCAGATACAGGGCCAGGTGGCTCTCGTCGCCGGTCTTGACGCCGGGCTGTTCGGGCTTGTAGTTGGGATCGGTCTCGCCGCAGTTGGTGCACTTGCCGTCCTTGTAGTCGTGGCCGGTGGCGGGGATGACCTCACCCTTCTTGACGGTCTCGCCGCACACGGTGCAGACCTCGTCGCCGGTATAACCGTCCTCCGTGCAGGCAGCGGCCTTAGCGCCCACCAGCTGGGTCTTGTGGCCCAGAGCGGGAATAACCTCGCCCTTCTTCACGATCTCCTGGCACACGGTGCAGACCTCGTCGCCGGTATAGCCGTCCTCGGTGCAGGTGGCGGCCTTAGCGCCCACCAGCTGGGTCTTGTGACCAGTGGCGGGAATAACCTCGCCCTTCTTCACGATCTCCTGGCACACGGTGCAGACCTCGTCGCCGGTATAGCCGTCCTCGGTGCAGGTGGCGGCCTTAGCGCCCACCAGCTGGGTCTTGTGACCAGTGGCGGGAATAACCTCGCCCTTCTTCACGATCTCCTGGCACACGGTGCAGACCTCGTCGCCGGTGTAGCCATCCTCCGTGCAGGTGGCGGCCTTAGCGCCCACCAGCTGGGCCTTGTGGCCCAGAGCGGGGATGACCTCGCCCTTCTTGACGGTCTCGTCGCACACGGTGCAGACCTCGTCGCCGGTGTAGCCGTCCTCGGTGCAGGTGGCGGCCTTAGCGCCTACCAGCTGGGTCTTGTGACCCAGGGAGGGCAGGGTCTCGGTGCGGGTGTCGGTATAGTTCTTGCCGTCCAGGGTCACGGTGGCGGTATAGGTCCGGACGCCCTCGGTGGAGCATCCGGGCTGGGTGGTGACCTCGCTGGTGATGCTGGCGGGCAGGACCTTCACATGGCCGGCATCCCGGGCGCAGGCGAAGGAGGCCTCGGCGGCGCCGTAGCCGGTCCAGGTCCACACAGGCTCGCCCCAGGCGTGGCCCAGCGCGGACAGGACCTCGGTGCGGGTGTCGGTATAGTTCTTGCCCTGGAAGGTCACCATGGCGGTATAGGTCCGGACGCCGGTGCTCTCGCAGGAAGCGGGGGTGGTAATCTCGCTGGTAACAGCGGCGGTGACCTCCTCCACATGGCTGGCGTCACGGCTGCAGGTGAAGGTAGCCTTGGCGGACTCGTAGCCGGTCCAGGTCCAGGCGGCCTCGCCATAGTCGTGGCCCAGCACGCCGATGGTCAGGGCCTCCAGGGTGGTCTCGTTCTTGCCATCGGCGTCGCTGAACAGCTTGCCGCAGACGGAGCACACCCAGTGGGCCTTGACACCGGTCTCCTCGCAGGTGGCGGGGACCTCCGCCACGGCGGTGAGGGTATGACCGTCGGCGCAGGGATCGGTGGCGCCGTAGGTCATGGTCACGTTGTCGATGGCGAACATGGCGTCGGTATCGTCATAGCCCTGGTTGGCCTTCTTATAGAAGTGGAAGGCGAACTGGGCATTGTCCGTGCAGAAGGCGGCGGGAACGGCAACATGGGCCGTGCCGTTGTACCAATAGCCGCTTACCGGCTCCAGATCGGCTGCGGTCCAGATGGTGGTCCAGGTCCGGCCGCCGTCGGTGGTGGCCTCCACGGTCACGGAGCAGTAGTTGCCGATGACGGACTTGAACAGCAGGTAATCGAAGTTCAGCGTAGGCGTCTTGCCGGTGAGATTCACCACCGGGGAGATGAGATACTCATCCTGCAGCTTGTCGCTGCCGCCGGCCATAGGCAGCAGGGGCTTGCGGATGCCGCCCACGCTCCAGCCGCCGCCCCAGGGATCTTCATAGTAATCCATGTCGATGCGGGCCTGCTTGGTGGTGTTGAGGTTTCTGTTGGTGCCCTGGTACCAGGTATAGGGGCTGTCGCTGCGGGTGGACTGGAGGGTCCAGCCGTGGCCGGGGAAGGTCTCGGACTCGAAGTCGTTGTCGAACTGCACGTCGGAGGCCGTCTTGGTGAACAGGGCGGCGATGGTGTGGTTGGCGGTGACATTCTCAAAGGTGTAGCTGTCCACAACGCCTACGCTCTGGCCGTCCACCAGCACGTCGGCGATGGCATAGCCCTCCTGGGCGGCGATGGCGAAGGTCTGGGACGCGCCCTCCTTCACGGACACCTCACCGGCGGGGGTGATGGAGCCGCCCTCACCGGCGGTGGCGGTGATGGTGTACTTCTGGGCCACGGGGCCGTCCTCCACCGCCATCAGCTTCACGTTGTCGATGGCCAGCTGGCCGGTAGTGTCCTCATTGGGATGGACATAGCGGAAGGCAAACTGGACGCCGTCCACATTGTACTCGGCGGGCACGGGAACCTCTGCGCTGCCGGAAATGATGTAGTTGCTGGCCTGCTGGCCGGTATAGCTGTCCTGGAAGTTCCAGATAGCGTTCCACGTCTTTCCGCCGTCGGTAGAAGCTTCCACCGTAGCAGTGAAGGTCTTGTTCTTGATGCCGTACTCGCCGTAGGCGAAGTCGAAGGTCAGCACGCCGTCACGGGTACCGGACAGGTCCACAGCCGGGGAGATCAGGCACTCATCCTGTGCACCCTTCCAGTCGTTGCTGATGTAAGCGTGCTTGGAATCATTGCCCTCGTTCTTCCAGTTGTAATAGGTATACTGCTTCCATGTGCTGCTGGTATCCTGCACCTTCACGGTCCAGCCGTGGAAGGGGAAGCTGTCGCCGGCCACGTCCTCGAAGTCGTTCTGGAACATCACCACGGGGACGTCGGGGATCTTCTCGAAGGCGGCGGACACGGCATAGCTCTGGTCCATGACCAGGGTGTAGGTGCCGTCCGTCACGTCCACGGTGCGGCCGTTGACCTTCACGGAGGCCAGCTGATAGCCCTGGTCCGGGGTGAAGGTAACGTCCACGGCCTGGCCGGAGACATAGGTGGTCTGACCGGCGGGGGCCACGGTGCCGCCCTCATTGGCGGTGGTGGTCAGGGTGACGGTGTCGCTGCTGCCGCCGGGGGCGGTGAGCTTGACGTTGTCCACGGCCAGAGGACCGGTTTCGTGAGTGGGATTCACATAATGGAAGGCGAACTGAACGCCGTCCACTGCATACTGGGCCGGGATAGCCAGCTCCTTGCGTCCGGAAACAACGCCGGACTTCTCGCCATTGTAGCTGTCGAAGAAGTTCCACAGAGCGGTCCAGGTCTGGCCGCCGTCAGTGGATACCTCCACGGTGGCTGTGTAGGTCTTGTTCTGTGCTCCGTAGTAGCCGTAGCCATAGTCGAAGGACAGGGTTGCTTCCTTGCCGGTCAGATTCACCGCCGGGGAGATCAGATACTCGTCCTGCGCGCCGCCGTTCCAGTCATCGGAGATATAGGCGTGCTTGGTGTCGTTGACATCCTTCCAGTTCCAGTAGGTCTGCTGCTTCCAGGTGTAGCCGTTGGTGTTGACACCCTTCAGGCTCCAGCCGTGGAAGGGGAAGCTCTCACCGGTCACAGATTCAAAGTCGTTGTCGAACAGCACCACGTCGCCGGACGGCTGAGCCTTCTGGAAGGTGGCGGAGATGGTGTGATCCACGCCCACCCGCTGGAAGGTGTAGTAGCTGATGGGGCCGAGGTCGGTACCGTCCACGTTGACGTTGACGATCTCATAGCCCTGGGCGGGGGCGATGTCGAAGGTCTTGCTGGTACCCTTCTTCACCAGGGTCTGACCGGCGGGGGTGATGGTTCCGCCCTCACCGGCGGTGGCGGTGACGGCCACATAGTTGTCCCGCTCCTCGGCGTACAGCTGGACGTTGTCCATAGACAGGGTGGAGCCGCCCTTACCGGTGTAGACAAAGGCGAAGCGCAGGTCCTTGCTGTTTTGCAGGCTCTCGGGGATGGTCACCTTGGCCTGGGTCTTGGTCCAGGCGGTGAACAGGCCGGAATCCCGCTGCAGGTTCCAGATCTCCTGCCAGTTCTCGCCGCCGTCGCCGGAGGCCATGACCTGCAGGTTGCAGTGCTTATACTCTACGGTGTACCAATAGGTGGTGTAGAAATCGAAGACCATGTGGACCTCGGTATCCACGCCGCTGATATCGGTGGTGCGGGAGATCAGCCACTCGTCCTGCTGGTTGTCGTCGTCATGATCCACGGCGGCCATGTAGTCCTGGTCGCGGTACCAATGGTTCATGGAGCTGCTGTGGCTGACGGTGCTCCAGTCGTCGGGGAGCCACTTCTCGTTGAAGTTCTCGGTCCAGAGGATGTTGGTGGGCGTGATGGTGCCGTGATCGTCAGGGTTGCCCTTGGCGGTGACTGTATACACCTTGGAGTTGCCGGCGTAGTCGTGGACGATCATGCCGAAGGTCTCGCCGAAGCCGGTGATGTCATACTCCTTGATGTGGCTGGTGACGCCGGGCTTGTCCTCGCCGAAGCCCTGCATACCATAGAGCATCTCGCTGTTCTTGATGTTGTAGAACACCACGGCCGCCACATACTGGTTATCGGACACGTCCAGGCTCAGATAGTACCGGCCCTCGGACTCGGTGACCTTCAGGTTGTCGGCATGAGGCTCCTCGGTGTCGATGGTGATGGGGAAGGACCAGGAGTGCTTCTGGTTGGTCCCCACGCCGTCGCCATAGGGCAGGGTGGCCTCGATGGTCACGGTGGCCTTGGTGTTGTTGGGCAGCTTGGCGTTGTGGGAATCGGTGCCGTACCAGGGCTCGATGCCGTCATATTCGGCGTCCACACCGGCGGGCACAATGCGGTAATAGTCGTAGCTGTAGATGGACTTGCCCACATACTCGCAGTCCTTGCTGTAGTACACCTGGCCGTTGGCGCCGGTGATGGTATACTTCAGGCTCTTGGTGTTGCGCAGCAGGCCGGTGTAGATACCGGTGAGGCTGTCCATGAAGTCATCGTTGTTGGGGGAAATGGCGTTGCGGTCCGCCAGATACGGAACGGTGGTGTAGTTGTTGTCACCCAGATAGGTGTCCACCGTGTTCTCGCTGGAGGAGGAGAAGGCGGTGTTCATGTACGCCTGGGCCTGGCTGGCGGAGCCGTCCAGCGTCTCCCAGTAATCGGTGGAATCCATGATGGGAGCCTTGGTCCAGTCTCCGTAGAAGGCCAGGAACGGCAGGCCCAGGTCAATGGGATCGGTCAGGGCGCTGCCGTCGGCGGCCACCTGGGTCAGGGTCACGAAGCCCTCCACATAGCTGCCGTTGGGGAACTGGGCCAGCATCTTCCGGCCCTCGTCGGTAACGGTGACGGTGACGGTGACGGTGACGTCGGCGGTCTTGCCGGGAGCCACGGACACGCGGTTATTCTCGCAGTTGGTGGTGAAGGTGTGGGGGAGCAGCCGAGAGCTTCCGCTGATGGTGGAAAACTCCTGCCCGCTGCCGTTGACATAGGCCTCGGTGGTATCGGTCAGCACCAGGGGGGTCACGTCGTAATACAGGGTGTCGCTGCCGGTGTTGTGGACGGTGAAGGTCATGGTGTACACGCCCTTCATGGCGGGATCGTCCTTCAGCTCCAGCTTGGGACGCTCCATGCCCGCCACGGACAGATAGCCCCGGGTGTTCACGGCGTCGTTGATGCTCATCAGGCCAGCGCCCTGCTTCCGGGGGGAATAGGGCACGCCGTTGTCGTCATAGATCACATGGGCGGTGCTCATGAGCAGGGTGTCGGTCATGTGCTTGCGCTGGGCGCCGGTCATGCTGTTGTCCCGGGCCTTCAGGGCCTGCTGGACGATGGCCATGCCGCCGGCCGCGTGGGGGGAGGCCATGGACGTGCCGTCCATGCTCTCATAGCCGCCGGGCACGGCGGCATAGATGCCCGCGCCGGGGGCGGTGATCTCCGGCTTCAGGGTCAGCTCAGGGGTAGCGCCCCAGCTGGAGAAGTCGGCCATGCCATAGGTGGGGGATTCCACCAGGGCGTCGGCGGAGGCCACGGACAGGGTCTTGGCCTCCTGCTGCTTCATGTATTCACCGGCGGCCTGGGAGATAAACGCGCAGGGGATCTTCCAGTCGGTGATGGACATGTACAGCATGCCGGGGACGTTGTTGTACACCAGCATGCCAATGGCGCCGGCGTTGGCGGCGTTGCGCTCCTTCTGCTCATAGTACATACCGCCGCCCCGCTGCACCAGGGCGATCTTGCCGGTCAGGTCCAGGCCCGCATAGTCCTCCTCCGCGCCGTAGTTGGGAACCACCACATACTCGATGGAGCCCCGGGCGGACAGGCTGCGGAAGGGCTTGGCGTTCTCGTCCTCGCTGATGGTGGCGCTGTCCTGATAGGCCAGGTTCTTGCCGCCCACGGTGACATAGGGGCCCTTGACCATGCCGTTGGACACGGCGGCCACGGACAGGGACTCGCCATAGGTGGAGGGCTCGCTGACCAGGCCGTAATCGGGGTTGGAGGCCAGGGCCTTGCCGCCGAAGGCGTCGCCATAGGCGGCGTTATAGGCGTTGCCCGCGGCCACAGCCAGGGACACGCCGCTCTCGCCGGTGCGCTCGAACACGTCCAGCAGGCTCTTGGTGAAGGCGTCCTCGCTGTCATAGTCGATGTAGCCGCAGTCGGAGCCCAGGCTCAGGTTGGCCACGTCCACGCCCAGCAGGATGCAGTCCTCCAGAGCGGCCAGAATGTCCGCATAGGACGCGCCGCCGGTGGACTTGAACACGTTCATGTTGATGATCTGGGCCTGGGGAGCCACGCCCATGACGGCATCGTTGACGCCCACATTACCGGCGGCGGTGGAGGCCACATGGGTGCCGTGGCTACCCTTTTCGCCGGGATTGCCGTCCTTATCCTTGTCGCCGTAGTCAAACTGGAAGGGAATCTTGGCGCTGTAGTACAGGTTGGACACGCTGATGCCCTTGATGATGCTCTCCACCTGGAAATCATAGGTCTCCAGCAGGGTCCGGAGCTTTTCCTGGGTCAGGGAGGGGCTCTTGGGGGCGGCCTTGAAGATCTCGTGGCCCATGTCCACGCCGGTATCCAGAATGGCCACCAGCATCCCCTCGCCGGTGAAGCCCGTGGTATTATAGATACCGCCGCCGATCATCCGGTTGCTGTTGGCGGTGTCGGGCAGCAGCTCAAAGGTGGGAGAAATGAAGGCGGACTGCACGCAGTCCAGCTTCCGGATGGCCTTGTACTGGCCATAGGTCACTGTGGCGGAAAAGCCGTTGAGCAGGGTGGTATACTGCCGCTGGGGCTCCACCTGCCCATCAATGGCCCGGTTGATCTGGGCCAGGGCGCTCTTCTGCGTGCGCAGCAGGGCGTTGACCTGGGCCCGGGAATCGGGGTCGGCCACGGAGTCGTTTACCACCACGATGATCTCGACTTCGTCGTTGTCGTCGAGCTTCGCGGTGTTCTCCATCTGAATTTTTTCGCCGTTTTTCTGGCCGCTGCGCAGGACCTGGCGGGCGATATCGTTGGCGATACCGCTGACCGTGGTCTCCTGCAGGGAGGCGTTGACCTCCTGCTCAGCTGCCTGGGCGAATGCCGTCACCGGCAGGGCGGTCAGGATCATCAGAACCGCCAGAGCCAGTGCGCAGCACCGTTTGATAGCTGTCATCTCGTTCCTCCTATAAAATATCTTATCCGCCGATGCATAAAGTTCGGCGTGATTTATGTATTATATCAGTTTTGGGGCTTTAATGCAATAACGCAATGTGCAAATATCAGCTTGTCAAAAAAGTCTTTTTGACAAGCTGAGTGCGCAAAAAAGCCGAAAGGCTTTTGGGGCAGTATATTGCGCAAAAAGCGTCAGATAAAGTATTTTTCCCGGCAGTAGTGATACGGTGTGTCGGGAACGGCGGCGCGGCCATAGATGTTGGCGGCAAAAACCAGGTCGTGGATGGCGATGCCGTAGTTATACACCAGGATGCGCTGGACATTGTCCGTGCGGCCAGGGGCGGCGCCGTTGAGCACGTCGGTGACGTTGGTGGTGACGGGGGCGAAGTGGTCGAAATACCTGAAGCCCCGGATCTGCTCAATTTCGTCGGTGAACACCCGGTCAAAGAACAGGTCGCAGTTCTGGAAGCCCATGGTGCAGATGGGGATGACCGTGCAGCCCTCCTTGAAGTATTCGTCGGTGACGAAGTTCTCCGTGACCTTGGTAATGGCGGAGATCACCAGGTCAGAGCCGCCGATGACCTGCTCATAGGTGTCGCACAGGACGAAGTGCACGTCCGGGTCCTGGCGGAACAGATTCATGATGCGGTTTTCGTGGCCGTGGTAACGGATGAGCTTCAGGGTAATGGGGCGGCGGTCCCCCTCCGCCCGGAGGGAGGACACGAAGGCCCGGATGCACACGGTCATGATGTTGCCCAGGCCGATGAGACCCACGGTTTCAAAGTCCGGCCGGGTGAACAGCCGGGCGGAGTGGGCGGCGGAGATGCCGGTGCGCAGGGTGGTGATGTACTCCCCGTCCATCAGGGCCTTGAGAATGCCGGTGTCGGACTCGTAGAGCAGGATGTCGCCCATCATCACGGAGCGCTCCTCGCCCCGCTTGATGCCGTGGCGGCCGATCATCTTCACCATGGCCAGGTTGCCCCGCTCACAGATGCAGGGCATGACGTTGTAATAGTCGCCGTCCTGCTGGGAGATGTGAATCTTGGGGGGCAGGGTGTAGCCGGGTTTTTCCCGCAGGGCCTCGTCCACCCAGCGGATGAGCTCGCTGTCCGGCGTGCCGGCGGCGATGGCCTTCACGGCCTGAAAATCAAGAACCTTCATGGGAATCCTCCGTTTCTTATCCGTATCAGAATACGCTCAGGTCCAGCCGGGCGGACAGCAGCTCCAGCGCCCGGATACCGGCCAGGCTGTTGCCCTTTTCGTCCAGAGCCGGTCCAAACAGGCCAACGCCCATACGGCCGGGCACCACCGCCATGATGCCGCCGCCTACGCCGCTTTTGGCCGGAACCCCCACCCGGATGGCGAAGTCTCCGGACCCGTCGTACATGCCGCAGGTCATCAGGTTGGCGTTGACGAACCGGCCATAGGCCGCCGGGAACAGGCGCTGGCCGTCCGGCAGCTGGCCGTGGCAGGCCAGCACGCAACCGATGCGGGCCAGGTCCGCCGCGCTGACCCGGATGGAGCAGGCCCGGAAATAGCAGTCCAGCAGCTCCTCCACATCGCCGTGGATCAGGCCGTGGGCCTTCAGCAGATAGGCCAGGGCCCGGTTTTTGGAGCCGGTGGCCTTTTCGGAGTGGTAGACCTCCTCGTCAAGGTCGATTTTCTCGTTGGCGGCCAGGCGGCGGATAAAGCCCAACAGCCGGGCAAACCGCTGGTCATAGGTCTCGCCCCCCACCAGCTGGCACATGAGGATGGCCCCGGCGTTGACCATGGGGTTCAGGTGCTTGGCCAGCAGGGCGTTGTCCGCCACGTTGATGGCGTCAAAGGGCTTGCCGGTGGCCTCCACCCCCACATGGGCCCGGACGGTCTCCCGGCCGTTGTCCTGCAGGGCCAGCAGAAGCAAAAGGGGCTTCATCACGCTCTGGATGGTGAAGCAGCGGCGGCTGTCGCCGGCCTCCACCATGTTGCCGTCCTTGTGGAACACGGCGATACCCAGGCGGTCCGGGTCCTGCCGGGCCAGCTCCGGGATATAGGAGGCCAGGGCGCCCTGGCCGGTGTACGGGCGGCACTCCTGTAGGATCTGCTGCAGCAATTCTTCCATATCGGCTCCTTCACCCGCGCGAAGGCAGGATTTTTTGATACAATAGGTAATTTTTCTGTCGGATATTACGATCAGTAGTCGACTTTCATCAGGCACAGGCCCTCCGGCGGGGCGGTGGGCCCTGCCAGGCGGCGGTCCCGGGCCTCCAGCAGGGCGGGCATATCCTCCGGCTGCCGGGTCCCCCGGCCCACCTCCAGCAGCGTGCCCACCAGGATGCGCACCATGTTCTGCAAAAAGCCGGTGCCGTGGAAGGTGAACACGATGCGGTCCCGCTGCCGCACCACGGTGATGCTGTCCACCAGCCGGACGGTGGATTTTTTCATCCGGGGATTGCCGCAGAAGCTGGCGAAGTCGTGCTGTCCCTGCAAATATGCCGCCGCCTGCTGCATCCGCTCCAGGTCCGGGTGAAAATCCAGCAGGGTGACGTACTTCCGGTCGAACACCGGCTTCACCGGCCCGTCGAAGCACACATAGCGATAGGTTTTGCCCAGGGCCTTATACCGGGCGTGGAACCGGGGGGCGGCCTCCTTCACCTCCCGGACGGCGATGGCGTCGGGGAGATAGCGGTTCATATAGTCCCGGATCTCCTCCGGGGACAGGTCCACGTCCAGCTGGGCGTTGGCCGCCATGGCCCGGGCATGGACCCCGGCGTCGGTGCGTCCCGCGCCGGTGATCTCCACGGGACTGCCCTGGAGCCGGGTCAGCACGCTCTCCAGCTTCCCCTGGATGGTGTCCCGCCCCGGCTGGCGCTCCCAGCCGAAAAAACGGGTGCCGTCATAGGCGATGATGAATTTATAGTTGCGCAGCATATGGAATCACTCCGTCATGATCTTCAGGATCACCCGGTCCGTCTCCTTCATGCCCTGAGAGGCCAGGATGCCCACGTTGCGGATGGTCTCCTCCACGTCCCGGCCCACGATGCCGTCGCCGGGCTGGAAGCTGTTGCCCCGCAGGTACATATTGTACCCCAGCAGGCCGGTCTCCACCCCCATGGCGATCTTGCTGGCACAGCTGGCCTTGGCCCCGTCGCAGATGCACCCGGAGATCATGGCCACGGCGTTGGTGATGGTCTGGCAGATGCCCTCATACCCCGCGCCCCGGAGCCAGGCAATGCCGCAGCCTGCCCCCACGCCGGCGGACACCGCCCCGCAGTAGGCGGACAGGCGGCCGATGCCGGTTTTCTGGTGGATGGTGATCAGGTCCGACAGGCACACCGCCCGCAGGATGGTCTCCCGGTCCCGGCCGGTCTGCTGGCCGTAGCGCCACACGGGGACGGAGGCCGTGATGCCCTGGTTGCCGGAGCCGGAGCAGATCACCACCGGCATCTCGCAGCCGTTCATCCGGGCGTCGGACCCGGCGGCGGCCCAGGCCCGGGCCTGGGTCTCCACGTCGCCGCCGGACAGCAGCAGGGTGGAGCCGATGTTGGCCCCCCAGTCCCCCCGCAGGCCCTCCCGGGCGATGGCGGTGTTGCATTCGAGCTGGCGGCCCACGGAGTCCTCGATGCGGGAGACGTCCACCGTCTCGGCAAAGGTCAGGATATCCCGGACGTTCAGCACGCTCTTGTCCTGCAAATTGTCCTCGGCGGAGTCGGAGTGGGGCTTTTCCAGCAGGACCTCCCCGTCCCGCTCCACATAGATGATATTGGTGTGGTTGTTGGCCACATGGACCACGGCCCGGTGTCCGTCGCCGGTCCAGCCGGTGAGCCGGATGTCCAGCATCCGGGGGGTGGGCGGGCAGTCGATGCGGATCTCCGTCCGGTCCAGATAGTCCCCGATGGCGGGGGCGTCTGCCTCCGTCACATGGGCGATGACCTGGAGCCGGGCCTCCGGATCCCCGGCCACCATGCCCACGGCGATGGCCGCCGGAAGGCCCCGGCGGCCCCCGGTGTTGGGCACCACCACGGACTTGACATTTTTCAGGATGTTGCCGCTGACCTCCGCCAGAATGCGGCAGGGTCTCTGCCCCAGCACCTGGCGCAGCCGGGCCGCGCAATAGGCCACGGCGATGGGCTCTGTGCATCCGGTGGCCAGCTGAAGCTCCTCACGCAGGATGGTACAGAATGCCTCCTCTTTTCTCTCGTCCAACATGATCGCAATTCCCTTTCGTCCCATATATTTTCCCGGCACACGCCGGTGAATTCCCGTTTTGTCTCACGCCTGGGGCACGTCGTCCTCGCTGTCGATCCAGTCCTGCACGTCCACCACCTGAAACTCCGTGGGAGTGCGGCGGATCACCACCCGCTCCAGGCCCGCGTTGATGATGTGGCGGCGGCACATGGGGCAGGAGGTGGCGTCCGGCAGCAGCTCCCCGGTCTGGGCGTTGCGGCCCACCAGGTACAGGGTGCCGCCCACCATGTCCCGGCGGCTGGCGGAGATGATGGCGTTGGCCTCGGCGTGGACGCTGCGGCACAGCTCGTACCGCTCCCCCCGGGGAACCTGCAGCCGCTCCCGGGTGCAGTAGCCCATGTCCACGCAGTTGCGCCGCCCCCGGGGCGCGCCGTTGTAGCCGGTGGAGATGATCTCGTCGTTTTTCACGATGATGGCCCCGTACACCCGGCGCAGACAGGTGGCCCGTTCCAGCACCGTCTGGGCGATGTTCAGATAATAGTTTTCCTTGCTGATGCGCTGCATGATGCTTCCTCCCGGTGGTTTTTCCTGTATTGTCCCCCATTATATACGATTTTGTCCGCCGGGGCAACAGAATCTTCCGAAAAAAACGTTGACGGAGGGGGCGGGCTGTGGTATCATGAACAAACTGAAAACTCTGTGAGGGAGTAGCAAGCGGATTCTTTGTCCGCAGCACGTCAACATACTGGCCGCCTGGCGGCCTGGCTTGCTTTAATTTGCGAGACTCATGTATCACTGCCGCGGGATGCATGGGACTCGTCTGTCTGTTCGCCTTCGAGCCCAGACATGGCCCCCGGCCATGTCCGGGTTTTTTCATGGAATTTTCACGAAAAAAGGAGAAACGAACATGCAGTGGAATATCCTGTTCTTTTTCAACAGCGTGCTGCTGGGGGTGGGGCTGGCTATGGACGCGTTTTCCGTGTCCCTGGCCAACGGCCTCAACGAGCCCCACATGTCCCGGCGGCGGATGCTGGGCATTGCCGGGGTGTTTGCCGCCTTCCAGGCCCTGATGCCCATGACGGGGTGGATCTGCGTCCACACCATCGTGCAGTATTTCCGGGCCTTTGAAAAGCTGATCCCCTGGATCGCCCTGGCCCTGCTGGGCTTCATCGGCGGGAAAATGCTCATCGAGGGCATCCGGGGCGGCGGAGACGACGCCGCCCCCAGACTGGGCCTGGGGGCCCTGCTGGTGCAGGGGGTGGCCACGTCCATCGATGCCCTGTCCGTGGGCTTCACCATTGCGGAGTATGACTGGCTCATGGCCCTGGTCTGTTCCCTGATTATCGCGGCGGTAACGCTGTGCATCTGTCTGGGGGGCCTGGTGCTGGGGCGGAAATTCGGCATGCGCCTTGCCGGCCGGGCCCAGATCCTGGGCGGGGCCATCCTGATCTTCATCGGACTGGAAATCTTTATCAGCAGTATGCTGTAAAAACTAAGGAGGAACAACACAATGCTCGTACCCATTCTTCTGTTCATCGTGGGTCTGGTGCTGCTGATCAAGGGCGGCGACTGGTTCGTGGACGGGGCCACGGGGCTGGCCCACCGGTTCCATGTGCCGGAAATTCTCATCGGCGCCACGGTGGTCTCCATCGGCACCACCCTGCCGGAGGTGATGGTGTCCGCCACCTCCGCCGTCAGCGGCCACGGCGAGATCGCCTACGGCAACGCCATCGGCTCGGTGATCTGCAACACCGCCCTGATCGCGGCCCTGACCATCGCCATCCGCCCCTCGGAGGCGGACCGCAGGAGCCTGCGGACCCCGGTAATCTTCTTCTTCATCGCCGCCGTGTTCTATGCCGCCATCGCCTATACCAACGGGGCCTTCACCCGGCTGGCGGGCATTGTGCTGCTGGTGATGTTCGTGGTGTACATGGTCCTCACCGTGCGCCAGAGCTTCCGGGACACCGTGCAGGCCGGCGGCGCGGACGAGGCCATTGACGGCACCCCCTCCATGGGCAAGGACATCCTGCTGCTGGTCATCGGCGCGGCCTTCATCGCCGTGGGGGCCAACCTGCTGGTGAACAACGGCACTCTCATCGCCCAGGGGCTGGGCGTGCCGGAGTCCGTCATTGCCCTGACCTTCGTGGCCCTGGGCACCTCCCTGCCGGAGCTGGTCACCGCCATCACCTCCCTGGTAAAGGGCCACAGCGCCCTGTCCCTGGGCAACATCGTGGGGGCGAACCTGTTTAACCTGGTGCTGGTCAGCGGCCTGTCCACCACCCTGTCCCCCTTCCAGGTGCCTCAGGAAAAGACCATCGCCGGGTACAACGCCTCCCTGGTGGTGGACATCCCCCTGATGATGCTGGTGATGCTGCTGCTGACGGTGCCCGCCCTGGCCAGGGGCAGGCTGTCCCGCTGGCAGGGCATCGTGCTGCTGGTGCTGTACGCCGGCTTCTGCGCCTTCCAGTTCTGCTTCTGAGTCTTGAATAAACCAACGCACCCCCGGCGGGATTCCGCCGGGGGTGCGATTACTTATTCGGTTTTCAGGCGTTTTCCGCGATATAGCGGGCCACATACACGCCGCTGGCGCTGGCGTGGGACAGGGAGTGGGTCACGCCGCTGCCGTCGCCGATGACGAACAGGCCCGGGTGGCAGGTCTGGAGGTTCTTGTCCAGCTGGACCTCCATGTTATAAAACTTCACCTCCACGCCATAGAGCAGGGTGTCGTCGTTGGCGGTGCCCGGGGCGATCTTGTCCAGGGCGTAGATCATCTCGATGATGCCGTCCAGGATGCGCTTGGGCATCACCAGGCTCAGGTCGCCGGGGGTGGCGGACAGGGTGGGGGTCACGAAGCTCTCCTCAATGCGCTTGGGGGTGGACCGCTGGCCCCGGATCAGGTCGCCGAAGCGCTGGATGATGACGCCGCCGCCCAGCATGTTGGACAGCCGGGCGATGCTCTCGCCGTAGCCGTTGGAATCCTTGAAGGGCTCGGAGAAGTGCTTGGCCACCAGCAGGGCGAAGTTGGTATTCTCGGTGTGCATGGCCGGGTCCTCATAGCTGTGGCCGTTGACGGTGACGATGCCGTTGGTGTTCTCGTTGACCACCGCGCCCTTGGGGTTCATGCAGAAGGTGCGCACCCGGTCCTGGAACTTCTCGGTGCGGTAGACGATCTTGCTTTCATACAGCTCGTCGGTCAGGTGGGCGAACACCTCATAGGGCAGCTCCACCCGGACGCCGATGTCCACCCGGTTGGACCTGGTGGCAATGTCCAGCTCCCGGCACACCTGCTCCATCCACTTGCTGCCGCTGCGGCCCACGGAGATGACGCAGTAGCGCCCGTCGTAGCTGCCCTTGTCCGTCACCACCCGGTAGCCGCCGTCGGTGCGCTCCACGGACTGCACCGGCGTGTCGAAGTAGATATCCATCTTGTCCTTCAGCCGGTTATACAGGTGCTCCAGCACCACCAGGTTCTTATCCGTGCCCAGATGGCGCACGGAGGCGTCCAGCAGGTGCAGGTCATTCTCCAGGCACAGCTTCTTGATGGGGGTTGCGCCGGTGGAGTACAGGTGGGTGCCCTCACCACCGTTTGCCACGTTGATTTCGTCCACATATTCCATCAGCGCCAGGGCCTGCTTCTTGCCGATATACTCGTGCAGGGTGCCGCCGAACTGGTTGGTGATGTTGTATTTGCCGTCGGAAAAGGCGCCGGCGCCGCCGAAGCCGTTCATAATGGCGCAGGTGGGGCACTTGACGCAGGACTTCACCTTCACGCCGTCAATGGGACAGTGCCGCCGGCTCAGGGCGTGGCCCGCCTCAAACAGGGCGATCTTCAGGTCCGGCCGCTTCTCCAGCAGCTCATAGGCGGAGTAGATTCCGCCGGGGCCTCCGCCCACGATCAGCACATCATACTGCATAGTCATTTCCTCCTGATTCACATAGTCATACATATATAGTATACCAGTTATTTTCCGCGGCAGCAAACAGATTTTGCTTATGGCAGGGTTTAGCTTCTCTGCACACGCAATAACTGCATTTGGCAAATCGCACTGTTTTTTTGATTAATTATGTTTGTAATTGACAAAAGCAAATATATATGCGATAATATTTTATATAATTATTGCAGAAAGGAGGATTTGTCGTTTACTTATATTTTCACTACTTCTGCGCGTGAAATTGAAATGGAGGTTATATATGAAAAAAAGATTATCTATTTTCCTAATTTTCGTACTTCTCTTTTCACTATCCTCTACAACTGTTGCCTCGGCTCTTCCGAACAAAAGTGAACTGCCCGGTCTCTATGCGGCCGAAGATGGTGATATGTTCATTTTACAATCCGAAGACCGAGATGCGACGATAATTACAAATGATACTCACCATTCCATGACAGTTTCAATTAAGTATTCTCATAATCCGGATACAGTGTACCAGTGGTATATTTCTGATTATCCAATGCCCTTTGAGCCATCTAGTTCCGCATTTTGGACGGACATTATTGCTTATGCGGAAGATCACATCAGTCAAGCGGAGGAAATCATTTTCGTCAGCAACACACCATCTGAAATGCATAATTCCATTCAGCCATTCAGTTCTGCGGGAGCAGATATTTATCCGCAACTCGTGAAGTACGTTGGCACATCGCCCTTTGAAGACATCATAAGGTATAGTACGACCATGGACGGAAATACTGTACGGGTTTATGAGGACATGAGGTTTGAAGTGCGCTTTTCACAGAATAAGAGTTGGTCGACTGCAGTATTTGTGTCAACTCTGATTACCTCTGTTTTGGGACTGATTGTGACAAATACTATTGTGCAAGCCATTTGTACTGCATTTAACGTCGTTGTAAGTGTGTATGCTTCCATTGCAGCCGGATCGATGAATTGTTATACCTGTACAGCAATATTTTCACGTTATGTTAATGTTAACAGTTCCGAGTATCCCTATAACATGACCATAAGAACGGTTTCATACGAGGCATATGAAGATGCCTCACCCTCTAGTACGAGAAGAGCAGAGATCGATAGCGGGTCCAGGACTACGAGTTATAACAAGAGTGAAAGTTACTATCAGAATTGCTATGCACAGGCACTGGATGGCTATAACGTTTACAAGAGCGTTGGCCCACGTTCCTAGGAGGTTGCCTATGTGGAGTCCTCTGCAAAAGTATACCGTCCAACAGTTCAGGCGGGGTATGCTTCTTCAATTGATCAACATTGTGCTTTGCACATTGTCCCTTATCTTCAATAATACCTACTTTCTCGTTGCGCTGGTGTTTACCTGCAACACGTGGTGGCTGCTACGCTGGCGCAGATACTGCGGCCTTCTTTTCCCGCTGCTGAGCTATCCCTTAGCCATGTATGCCACCGTGTCTCACAACGTCTTCCCGGCCATCCCCGCTGTTCTTGGGCTGAACGTCTGCTTTCTCATCTATTCTGCGATCATGCTTCTGCTGTTTCGATCTGAATTCAAGGATGAATCCGATCCGGCCTGAGCTATATGGGGTGCTTCCAGTGAATCCCGGCAGCCTTGCTGCCGGGATTTTTATTGCTATGCTCCCCCCGTTATGGTACAATAACCCCAAAACGTATAAGGAGGGGCCGCCTATGAGCCGCGCCGATGAAATATTTCAGCAGAACTGCCGGGACATCCTGGAAAACGGGGTGTGGGACACGGACCAGAACGTCCGCCCCCACTGGGAGGACGGTACCCCGGCCCACACGGTGAAGAAATTCGGCATCGTCAACCGCTATGACCTGCGGCAGGAGTTTCCCATTCTCACCATCCGCCGCACCTATTTCAAAACCTGCATCGACGAGCTTCTGTGGATCTGGCAGAAGAAGTCCAACAACATCCACGACCTGCGGGGCCACATCTGGGACAGCTGGGCCGACGAAAACGGCTCCATCGGCAAAGCCTACGGCTATCAGCTGGGGGTGAAGCACCAATACCCGGAGGGGGCGTTTGACCAGGTGGACCGGGTGCTGTATGACCTGCGGCACAACCCCGTCTCCCGGCGGATCATGACCAATCTGTATAACTTCCAGGACCTGCACGAGATGGCCCTGTACCCCTGCGCCTATTCCGTGACCTTCAACGTGTCGGGCCGGACCCTGAACGCCATTCTGAACCAGCGCAGCCAGGATATGCTGACGGCCAACAACTGGAACGTGGCCCAGTATGCCGTGCTGGTGCATATGATGGCCCAGGCCTCCGGCCTGGAGGCCGGGGAGCTGGTCCACGTCATCGCCGACGCACACATCTATGACCGGCACGTCCCCCTGGTGCGGCAGCTGCTGGAGCGGCAGGGCCGCCCGGCCCCGGCCTTTGTCATGGACCCGGAGGTGACGGATTTCTATCGCTTCACCCGGGACAGCTTCCGCCTGGAGGGGTACGACCCCCTGCCCTTTGACGAAAAGATCCCCGTGGCCATATGATTTTCCCCGCCCCACAGGCTTTTTTCTTGACCGAAAATGGCCTGTGGGGTATAATGGTCTTAACGCAAATTCGGAGGCGATGGGATGAAAAAAATCGTTCACAAACCGGCTGCGCCGCTGTATGCGGCGGCGGCCGCATGGGTGCTGTATGCCCTGCTGTTCCCCCTGTACCGGCCGGGGCACTTTGTCATAGCCCTGGCGGCCTCCGCCGTGGTATACGGCATCGCCCGGCTGTTCTGCAAGGACATCGTGGAGGAGGTGCCCCAGGAGCCGAAAACCACCGGCAATCCGGAGCTGGACCAGATGGTATCTGAGGGCCAGGGGGCTCTGGACGAAATGCGCCGCCTGAACGACAGCATCCAGGACGCGGCCATCAGCGCCCAGATTGAACGGCTTTCCCAGGTGTCCGGCAAGATTTTTCAGCAGGTGCAGAAGAATCCCACCCAGCTGCCCCAGATCCGCAAGTTCATGAGCTACTACCTGCCCACCACCCTGAAGCTGCTGCGGGCCTATGACGACATGAGCCGCCAGGGCGTCCAGGGGGAGAACATCACCGGCACCATGGAGCGGGTGCGGGGCATGATGAGCACCATCGTCACCGCCTTCGAGCGGCAGCTGGACAGCCTGTTCGGTGACCAGGCCCTGGATATCTCCACGGATATCACGGTGCTGGACAACATGATGGCCCGGGAGGGCCTCAGCGACGACCCCATCCACCGCACCCAGGCAAAGCCTGACGACGGCCCCCAGGACGACGGGATCCAATTGGAGCTTTAAGACACCATTACTCATAAAGGAAGGACGATTACCATGACCGATAACATGACCCCTCAGCTGACCCTGGACCCCACCGCCGCTGCCGCCGAGGCAGTGCCCACCCTGACCCTGACTCCGGAAGCCCCGGAGGCCCCCCAGGTGGAGGAGGAAAAGAAAATCGAGCCCGTGGAGATGGACGACAAGCTGCTGACCGACGCGGAAAAGAAGGCGGTGGAGGATTTCTCCCACAAGATCGACATCCGGGACACCAACATGATCCTGCAATACGGCGCGGCGGCCCAGAAGAGCGTGGCGGGCTTTTCCGAAAACGCCCTGAACAGCGTCCGCAACAAGGACCTGGGCGAGATCGGCAAGGACCTGAGCCAGCTGGTGGTGGAGCTGAAGGGCTTCGGCGAGGAGGAGGAAAAGAAGGGCCTGGCGGGCCTGTTCAGAAGGACCGGCAGCCGGCTGGAGACCATGAAGGCCCAGTACGGCAAGGTGGAGGCCAACGTGGACAAGATCGCCCAGAGCCTGGAGCAGCATCAGATCACCCTGCTCAAGGATGTGGCCATGTTTGACCAGATGTATGAGCTGAACCTGAAGTATTACAAGGAGCTGACCATGTACATTCTGGCCGGGAAGAAGCGGCTGGCGGAGGTGCGGTCCACGGAGCTGGAGGAGCTGCGCAAGAAGGCGGAGCAGTCCGGCCTGGCGGAGGACGCCCAGGCCTATAACGACCTGGTGAACCTGTGCAACCGGTTTGAAAAGAAGCTCCACGACCTGGAGCTGACCCGGATGGTGTCCGTGCAGATGGGTCCCCAGACCCGCCTGCTGCAGAACAACGACACCCAGATGATCGAGAAGATCCAGTCCTCCCTGGTGAACACCATTCCCCTGTGGAAGAGCCAGATGGTGCTGGCCCTGGGCATGGAGCACAGCCGTCAGGCCACCGCCGCCCAGAACGCCGTCACCGAGATGACCAACCAGCTCCTGCGCAAGAACGCCGACACCCTGAAGATGGGCACCATCGCCACCGCCAAGGAGGCCGAGCGCTCCATCGTGGATATCGAGACCCTGCAGCACACCAACCAGCAGCTGATCTCCACCCTGGACGAGGTGATGAACATCCAGAAGGAGGGGGCCGAGAAGCGCAAGGCCGCCGAGGTGGAGCTGGGCCGCATCGAGGGCGAGCTGAAGCAGAAGCTGCTGGAGCTCCGGGGCTGATGCCCGCACACAGACTTTCCCCGAAAGGACCGGTGGCGTCACCATGAAATTCTATCAAAAACGGGGCTTTGCGCTGGTGGTGCTGATCCTGGCCATCATCGGCTCCGGCGTTTACGGCATCAGCAAAAAGCCCGCCGCCCTGCCGGAGGTGTCCTATTACAACTGGATCTGCGACGAGGCGGGCCTGCTGGACCAGGAGACCCGGCAGACCATCCAGGACTATGACACCGCCTGGAACAAGCAATATTACGCCGTGGTGGCGGTGGCCGCCGTGGACGATATCCGGGGCTGGTCCAGCGAGGACTACGCCCGGGAGCTGGGGGCCAGGTGGGGCCTGGGAGCCAACGATATGCTGCTGCTCCTGGTCAAGGGCGGCGACTGGTATGTGGCCTGCGGCGACAACCTGGCGGACCTGATGACCGACACCCAGCAGGCCAAGCTGAAAACCGCCCTGGACACCCCCTATTACAGCGGGAATTACGCGGAGGCGGCGGTGGCCTTCTTCCGCCAGAGCGACGTGGTGCTGTCCCAGACCCTGGGCCGCACAAATACCGGCGGTCAGTCCCCGGCTCCGGGCCAGCGCTGGCAGGAGCCTGCCGGCGCCTCCGGCGTCAGCATAGCCGGTGTGGTGCTGCTGATCGTGTGCATATTCGTGGTATGGGCGTTGCTGGACCGTATGCGCTACAACCGCTATCGTCGGCGTCCGGCTGTGATGGGCGGGCCGGTGTACTATCCCATTTTCTGGGGCCGTCGGCCCCGGGCGCCCCGGCCTCCCCGGGGTCCCAGACCGCCCCGTCCCCCTCGGGGTCCCGGCGGTCCCATGGGTGGTCCCATGGGCGGCGGTCCCCGTCCGCCCCGGTCCACACCGCCCCGTCCGCCCCGGTCTAACGGGCCTCGCCCCGGCAGTCCCATAGGCGGCGGTCCCCGGCCCGGCGGCTTCGGCGGCTCACGGCCCGGCGGCAGCTTCGGCGGCGGGTCCAGGTCCGGGGGCTTCGGCAATCGCGGCGGCTTTGGCGGCGGCGGACGCTCCTCCGGCGGCAACCGGGGCGGCGGCTTCGGCAGCAAGGGCGGCTTCGGCGGCGGACGCCGCTGAGACTGTCAAAAAAGGCTTTGCCGCCTGTGGGCGGCAAACTCTGCGAGGCTTTTTGGACAAGCTGAGCGGCGGCCTGACCAGAGAATGGTCAGGCCGCCGCTTATTTTTCGTTATTCCGCCTTGCGGATGCCCCGCTGTGCGGTGGATACGCCGACCAGGGCAATCACTGCCAATGCAATGGCCAGGGCTGCGGCGCACAGGGCCACGGTCTGGCCGGTGGAAACAGTCAGCGTCAGATCGGAGCCGGTCAAGGCCTGGATTTTATCCGTGGCCCAGGACATACCGGGGATGCTGACCGCCAACGCGATGACGGTTCCGGCGGCGGCCATCAGGGCCGAGGGCGTCCAGATTTGTCCCGCAATATCCCGGCGTTTTGCGCCCAATGTCCACATACGCAGGGCGGTTTTCCCTTCCTGCATGGGAAGCAGTACGCAATAGGCCGCCAGCACCACCGCCCAAAGGGCCAGACCCACACAGAGCACCGTCCGGGACACCCGGGTATAGCCGTCCAGACTCTCCACAATGTTGCTGTAGCCCTGGTCATAGTAAGTCACCGTGCCACCCAGGTCGTTTTCCTCCAGCCGGGCCTCCATCTGGCCGGCGGTGCCGTTTTGCAGAATCAGGCTGGACCACACGCCGTAGTTGCCGTAAACCGTCTGGCAGGTGACGCTTTTCTCCGGCACAAACACGCTGTTGGGGGTGAAGCTGGTGGGGGTGGTCACCCACTCGTTGCTCTGGCGATACAGACCGATGATGGTATATTCCGTCTCCTGCCGGAAGCCCTCCTGGGGCACGAACACAGACGCCCGGGGATTGCAGGACTCCTGAAACCGGGCATAGATCGGAGGAAGCCCCGGGTCATCCTCATACAGGGACAGCGGCAGAACGTCCCCCACGTTCAGGCCGTTTTCCCGGGCCAGGGACTCGGAAATCAGGCACACCGCTGCTCCGGAGTCATACTCCGATCGGGAGAAGCTGCGGCCCTGGGTGACCATGGCGTTCCCGGCGGCGAAATCCGCCAGGGCCTCTACCTTTTCCACCGTCAGTACCGGCACGCTGTGGTTGGTGACGTCCAGTGCTTTCAGGACCGTCTGCCAGGAGGCGGTGCCGTCCATGATCTCCTGGGCGGTGACGCCCTCCGGAAGCTCCTGGATAGACGGCAGGTCATAGCGGCCATAGTCCACCGTCTGCATCGTCCACAGGCTGGAATCCCCGTCCGGGGCCAGGGTTTCCATCATCCCGGAATACCGGACCACGTTGGTGCGCAGGTGGTCCTCCGCGTTCATGGACAGGCTGAACACCTCCGCCCCGGTGGTGGGGTCCCGATAACCCGGGGCGTCCGGGGGCAGCTCCTGAAGCGTCTCGTCCAAAACCTGCTCCTCCTGGCGGGTCCTCTAGTCATAGCGGATCAGGTTGTTCTCAATGTTCAGGGACCAGGGGTCCAGCTGCACGTTGGTGTCCCACAGAATTTCGGCGGCGATTCCGCATCGCTCCTCCCACTCCGTGTCGTCATAGGTGCAGGCCAGCAGCAGATATCGCTTCCCCGCCTCCGGCCGCATGGGGGCGTCCCCATCGCTGTAATACTGGGTGAATCGGATATCCGCCTGCCATCCGGTGGGGTCCCGCAGCCCCTGCTGCAAGCCGTACACCCCCTGCACCTGCCCGGATATGGACCATGTGGACTCGGAGTAGGATGCCCCCTCCTGTGGCCGGTCATGGCGCTCCAGAGCGTCCGTTACCAGAACCTCCAGAATAAAGTATGTATACTGAGCGTCCGGGGCAGAGTCCATTGTCTCGCCGCCATTGTAACTGCGGAAATTGTACATATCCAGCAAAGGCGTCAGATTGGACGCATAGCCGCTGACCAGGCCCACCCTTGGCCGGGACCGGATGATGCTCCAGTTCTGCTGTTCCGGCTGTTCCAGGAACCGGGCCGCTTCCCATGCGGCGGAGGCGCTTTTAAGCGATGCGTCGGAATCCCCCGCCTGCTCGGCCCCACCGGTGACCACCGCCACGGTGGTGTAGGTCGCCTCCACCCCGGCCCGGGTCCGGGCTGCCGCCCAGAACTGGCCCCCGGACAGAGCCAGAATCACCCCCGCTAAGGCCAGCAGTAACGCGCCGAAGGCCGCCTTCACTGGCCGCCGGGTCAACTGGTGCATGGGATTCATAAGCGCAGCTCCTTTCTTATTCCGCCTTGCGGATGCCCCGCTGTGCGGTGGATACGCTGACCAGGGCGATCACCGCCAATGCGATGGCCAGGGCCCCGGCGCACAGGGCCACGGTCTGGCCGACGGACACCTTCAACGTCAGATCGGAGCCGGTCAGGGCCTGGATTTTATCCGTGGCCCAGGACATACCGGGGATGCTGACGGCCAACGCGATAACGGTTCCGGCGGCGGCCATCAGGGCCGAGGGTGTCCAGATCTGTCCCGCAATATCCCGGCGTTTTGCGCCCAATGTCCACATACGCAGGGCGGTTTTCCCTTCCTGCATGGGAAGCAGTACGCAATAGGCCGCCAGCACCACCGCCCAAAGGGCCAGACCCACACAGAGCACCGTCCGGGACACCCGGGTATAGCCGTCCAGACTCTCCACAATGTTGCTGTACCCCTGGTCGTAGTAAGTCACCGTGCCGCCCAGACCGTTTTCCGCCAGCCGGGACTCCATCTGGTCGGCGGTGCCGTTTTTCAGGATCATCGTCCCCCAAAGGCCGCTGGGACTGGCCTCAATGGCACTGCTGCCCGTCTCCATGGCGCAGGTGACGCTTTTCTTGGGCGTCAGCACGGAGTTGGGGGTGAAACTGGCCACGGTCTTGCCCCACTCGCTGCTCTGGCGATACAGACCGATGACGGTATACTCCGTCTCCTGCTGGAAGCCCCTTTGCGGCAGGTAATAGTATGCCGTCGGGTCGCTGTCTCCAACCATGGTCGGCACCAGGTTTTTTTCCTTTTCGTACAGGGACAGCGGCAGGGCATCCCCCACGTCCAGGCCGCTTTCCCGGGCCAGGGTCTCGGAGATCAGGCACACCGCCGCGCCGTCGCGGTACTCCTCCTGGCTGATGCTGCGGCCCTGGGTGATCTGGGTCCTTCCGGAGGCAAATTCCAGCATGCCCTCCACGGAATCCACCGCCAGCACCGGCACGCTGTGGTTGTTGGTCTGGATGGACTCCATGGCCATGCGCCAGCTGGAGGTGCTGTCTATGACCTCCTGGGCGGTGACGCCGTCGGGCAGCTCCTGGATGCTGGGCAGGTTATACTGGGTATAGTCCACCGTCTCCGGGCGCCAGTTCCCCGGCTGCTGGGGGTCCTCCACCATGATCTCCCCGGTGTCCTTGAACATATCGACGGCAAAGCTGAACAGACCGAAGCTGTCCAAATCGACGTTCATGACCTCTACGCCGGTGGTAGGGTCGCTGTAGATCAGCTCGTCCGGGGCAAATTCCACAGGTTCCTCCGCAGCATCGCCCGCCGTGTGATACCAGTGCTCACTCTGGTTCTTGCGCTGGTCATAGCGGATCAGATTCCCGGAGATATCCAGGGACCAAGGGTCCAATTGGACGTTGGTTTCCATGAAAACCCAGTCGGCTACGTTCCGCCGCAGGGACCACTCACTGTCTCCGTAACTGTGGGACAGCAGCAGATAGCGCTTTCCCGCCTCCGGATGCAGCAGCTTCGCCGGGTCGTCATACTCCTGGTGCAGCGACACGGAGGCCCGCTGGCCGGAGGGGTCCCGAAAAGCATCGTTCAGGCCATAGATCCCCAGCACCTGGCCGTCCAGCTGCCAGTTGGCACTGCCGGATTCGCCGAACCAATCGTTGTTTACTTCCGTGACCGCGTCCACCCGGATCTCGACAATGGAGTATTTATAGGGCGCATCGCTGCTGCTATGGCCGGTGTAGAGGGAGATGGCAGGCTTCAGGCAGGGGCTGTATCCGCTGACCATGCCCACGGTCGGGCGGGATCGGATAATGTCCCAGCTCTGCTGCTCCGGCTCCTGAAAGAATGTAGCGGCATCGAGTGCGCTGTACTGCCGCAGGGATTCCGCGTCCGTACTGTCGGCCGTTTCCTCGGAGGAGCCCAGGCCGGTGATAACGGCCACGGTGGTATAGGTCCGCTCCACTGCGGCCCGGGTCTGGACAGCGGCCCAGTATTGGCCGCCGGACAGACACAGAATGGCCCCGGCCAGGGCCAGCAGCAGTGCGCCGAAGGCCGCCTTCACCGGCCGCCGGGTCAGTTGGTGCATGGGATTCATAGAAACAGCTCCTTTTGGGTTATGTATCGTAAACCGATTTTAGTCTACCATACATAATCCGCTCTCAAGGGGACGGCGGCGGAGAAGGCACAAAAATGAGCTCTTTTGTATGGCGGCTGTGCCATACAAAAGAGCTCATTTGCGGTTTGGGGTTTTTTACTTCACCAGTTCGATGATAGCGGTCTCGGCAGCATCGCCGCGGCGGATGCCGGTGCGGATGATGCGGGTGTAGCCGCCGTTGCGCTGGGCATATTCAGGAGCAATCTCCTTGAACAGCTTGTGAGCGACGGTCTCTCTGGTAATGAAGCTCAGCGCCTGACGATAGGCAGCCAGATCACCCTTCTTGCCCAGGGTAATCATCTTTTCAGCCAGGGGCTTGATCTCCTTGGCGCGGGTGACGGTGGTCTCCATCCGGCCATTGTCCAGGAAATCGGTGACCTGCTGACGGAGCATCGCCATACGCTGATCGGTAGTCTTACCGAGCTTACGAGTTCCGGGCATTTCAGTTTCCTCCTTGTAAGGATATGCGCACAGAGGCGCGTTAGTTGTTCTTTTTGTCGGCCAGGGACAGGCCCATTGCCTCCAGCTTGCCGATGACCTCCTCCAGGGACTTGCGGCCCAGGTTGCGCACCTTCATCATCTCGTCCTCGGTCTTGGAGATCAGATCCGCCACCGTGTTGATGTTGGCGCGCTTGAGGCAGTTGAAGCTGCGGACGGACAGGTCCAGCTCTTCGATGGTCATATCCAGCACCGTGTTCTTGTTATCCGGAGCCGGCTCCACCACGATGGGGCGGCCATCCAGGGTGTCGGACAGCTCCGTGAACAGGGTAAAGTGGTCGCACAGGATCCTGGCGCCCAGGGACACGGCATCGCGGGCGGTGATGGTGGAGTCCGTCCAGACCTCCAGCGTCAGCTTGTCGAAGTCGTTCAGGGTGCCGACGCGGGTGTTCTCCACCGTGTAGTTCACCTTGTACACGGGGGTATAGATGGAGTCGATGGGGATCACGCCGATGACACCGGGACGCTGGGCCTTGTTCCGGTCAGCGGACACATAGCCGCGGCCATAGTTCAGGGTGATCTCCATGCTCAGGGTGGCCCCCACATCCAGGGTGGCCAGGTGCAGCTCGGGATTCAGAACCTCCACATCGGCATCGGCCTTGATGTCGCCGGCCGTCACCTCACAGGGGCCGGTGGCCTCGATATAGACGGTCTTGACGCCCTCGAAGCCGTTCTTGACGCCCTCGCCGTTGAGCTTGGTCAGCAGGCTCTTCACGTTCAGAACGATCTCGGTCACGTCCTCTTTCACGCCGGGAATGGTGGAAAACTCGTGCTGCACACCGGCGATCTTGATGCTGGTGGCCGCCGTGCCGGGCAAAGAGGAGAGCATGACGCGCCGCAGCGCATTGCCCAGGGTCGTTCCGAAGCCGCGCTCCAGAGGTTCGATCACATATTTTCCGTGGGAAGCATCGCCGGGTGTTTCAATGCACTCAATCTTGGGCTTCTTGATTTCGATCATGCGGTACCCTCCTTCATTCTCATTACGGTGCGGACAAGTCCGCACTTACTTGGTTCCTTTGCTTTGTGAGGGTCTCGACCCTATTACTTGGAGTACAACTCGACGATGAGGTGTTCCTCGATGGGCATATCAATGTCCTCACGGGCGGGCATCTTGGTGACGGTGCCCTTCAGGGCGTTCTTGTCACGCTCCAGCCACTGAGGAACGGTGACCAGCGGGGCGTCCTCGCCGGTCAGGCGCTTGAAGGCCACGGAGGAGCGGCTGCTCTCGCGGACCTCGATGACATCGCCAACGCGAACCAGGTAGGAGGGGATGTTCACCTTCTGGCCATTGACGGTGAAATGCGCATGATTCACCAGCTGACGGGCCTCGCGGCGGGTCATGGCAAAGCCCAGACGATACACCACGTTGTCCAGGCGGCGCTCCACCAGGGTCAGCAGGTTCTCGCCGGTCTTGCCGGGCATGCGGGAAGCCTTCTCATAGTACATATGGAACTGCTTCTCCAGGATGCCGTAAACGAACTTCACCTTCTGCTTCTCGTTGAGCTGGATGGCATACTCGCTCTTCTTCTTTCTCATCTGGCCGCCGGGGTTGCGCTTGGTCTCCTTCTTGGAGTAACCCATGACGGTAGGAGAAATGCCCAGCGCCTTGCAGCGCTTGGCAATAGGCTGCATATTCTTAGCCATATCTTACTTATCCTCCTTGTTCCGATTACACACGCCGACGCTTGGGGGGACGGCAGCCATTGTGGGGGATGGGAGTGACGTCCTTGATCATGGTCACTTCCAGGCCCACGGCCTGCAGGGCGCGGATGGCGGCCTCACGACCCTGGCCAGGACCCTTCACGAAGACCTCAACGGTCTTCAGGCCATGCTCCATGGCGGCCTTGGCGGCGGTCTCGGCGGCGCTCTGTGCGGCGAAGGGGGTGGACTTCTTGCTACCGCGGAAGCCCAGGCCGCCGGAGGAAGCCCAGGACAGTGCGTTGCCCTGGCTGTCGGTCACGGTGACCATGGTGTTGTTGAAGGAAGAACGGATATGGACCTGGCCCTTCTCGACGTTCTTCTTTTCACGGCGGCGGCGGATGACCTTCTTACCGGTCTTAGGATTAGCCATATTCTATCTTCCCTCCTTACTTCTTCTTGTTGGCGATGGTCTTTTTGGGGCCCTTGCGGGTGCGGGCGTTGGTCTTGCTGCGCTGGCCGCGCACGGGCAGGCCGCGGCGATGACGGGTGCCGCGGTAGCAGCCGATCTCGGTCAGCCGCTTGATATCCAGGGCAACCTGACGGCGCAGGTCGCCTTCCACCACGTAGCTCTGGTCGATGGCCTCACGAAGCTTGGCTTCGTCGGCCTCGGTCAGATCCTTGACGCGGGTGTCGGGGTTGATCCCAGTCTGCGCCAGGATGTCCTGGGCGCTCTTTCTGCCAATACCGTAGATATAGGTCAAACCGATTTCGATTCGCTTATCCTTGGGCAGGTCAATACCGGCAATACGTGCCATACTTTAAAGCACCTCCACTTTCTACTTAGCCCTGACGCTGCTTGTGCTTGGGATTCTCGCAGATCACCATAACGCGACCTTTGCGGCGAATGATCTTGCACTTTTCGCACATGGGCTTCACGGACGGTCTTACTTTCATGTCAATAAACCTCCTACTTACTACGCCAGGTAATCCGGCCGCGGGTCAGATCGTAAGGGGACATCTCCACTGTCACCTTGTCGCCGGGCAGAATCCTGATGAAATTCATTCTGAGCTTTCCGGAAATATGCGCTAAGATAGTGTGACCATTTCCAATGTCAACTTGGAATGTGGTGTTGGGCAGTGATTCAACCACCACTCCCTCAACTTCGATCATGTCGGATTTTGCCAAGTGTTATCCCTCCTGGTCCTGATTACCGCCGCTGACTGCGGCTAAGGCTTTACGAAGCTCACTATTTGTGATTTTTTCGCTGCTTCTGATCTTGTCGGCAGCGGGGCCGCTGCCCTCCTGCACCAGCTCCACATGCTTGCGGCGCTTGCGCTTGGGGCTTTCCACGCGGCGGCGTCTGCCGTCCGCCAGCAGGAGGAAGTCTCCCTCCGTCGCAAGTACGAAGAAGAGGCTTCCTGCGTCCCTGCCGGCGATAGATTTTACGATGTTGGATCTGGCAATGTCCATACGCTCACACCAAAGAGCCCTCGGGGTCCGTCAGAAGCTCCGGGTCCCCGGCGGTGATGAGAACGGTGTTCTCATAGTGGGCGGCGTATTTGCCGTCCGCCGTGCGAACGGTCCATCCGTCGGGCATCTGCACAATGGCGGCGGAGCCGGCGTTGACCATGGGCTCCACGGCGATGGTCATGCCCCGCAGCAGGCGGGGGCCATGGCCGGGGCGGCCATAGTTGGGCACCTCCGGCGCCTCGTGCATGTTGCGCCCGATGCCGTGACCCACATACTCCCGGACGATGCTGTAGCCCTGACTCTCGGCGTACGCCTGAATGGCGGCGGAGACGTCGGACAGGCGATAGCCCTCCCGGGCGTACCTGATGCCCTCAAAGAAGCTCTGCTGGGTGGCACGGATCAGCCGCAGCGCCTCGTCGGACACCTTCCCGCAGGGGTAGGTGCCGGCGCAGTCGCCATGGAAGCCGCCGATGAACGCGCCCACGTCCACGCTGACGATGTCGCCCTCCTGCAGCACCCGCTTGCCGGGAATGCCGTGGATGATCTCATCGTTGACGGAGACGCACACGCTGGCCGGATAGCCGTTGTAGTGCAGGAACGACGGGGTCGCTCCCTGCTCGGTGATGAACTTATAGACTGCCTTGTCAATTTGTTGGGTTGTTACGCCGGGTTTTACCATATCCCGTGCCACAGCACGGGCAGCCGCGGTAATCTTTCCCGCCCGGCGCATCAGTTCGATCTCGTGCGCGGATTTCAGCGTGATCATTCGGTCACTCCCAATTCACGCAGGATCGCCTGCGTGGTCCCAGCCACGGTGGGCTGGTCCTCCACAGTTTTCAGAATCCCACGGGCCTCGTAGAAACCCTTCAGGGGCTCTGTCTCTTTATGATAAACCGCCAGCCGGTCACGGACCGTCTCGGGGTTATCATCCTTGCGCTGCACGAGCTTGCCGCCGCACACATCGCACACGCCCTCGGTCTTGGGGGGGATGTTCACGATGTGATAGCTGGCGCCGCAGCTCTCGCAGACACGGCGGCCACCCATACGAGCCACGATCTTTTCATCGGGGATCTCGATGGCCACCACGGCGTCGAAGCTGATGCCGGCCTGTTCCATGGCCTCGGCCTGGGCGATGGTGCGGGGCACCCCGTCCAGAATGTAGCCGTTGGCACAGTCGGACTCCTGCAGACGCTCCTGGATGATGCCGATGATGACTTCATCGGGCACCAGGCGGCCGGCGTCCATGTACTCCTTGGCACGAAGGCCCGTGGGCGTACCGTTTTTGACGGCGGCGCGGAGGATGTTGCCGGTGGAAATGGTGGGCACGTTGAGCTTTTTCTTGAGAATGTCAGCCTGGGTGCCCTTCCCGGCACCCGGAGCGCCTAAAAGGATCAGTTTCATATTGCACACCTCGATTATTCCAGGAAGCCCTTATACTGACGCATCAGCATCTGGGACTCCAGAGCCTGGACGGTCTCCAGCGCCACACCCACAACGATGATGACGGAGGTGCCGCCGATGGACAGAGCCGCGACATTGACGATCTTGCCAATGATCAGAGGCAGAATGGCCACGATACCCAGATACACGGCGCCGAAGAGCGTGACCTTGTTGAGGACCTTCTGAATGAACGCAGCGGTGGGGTTGCCCGGACGGAAGCCGGGAATGAAGCCGCCGTTCTTCTTCAGGTTGTTGGAGATCTCCACGGGGTTGAACTGGATGGTGGCGTAGAAGTAGCTGAAAGCGATGATCATCAGGAAATAGAAGATCATGTACAGCACAGACTTGGTGTCGATGGCGTTCAGGAAGCCATACCAGAAGGTACCCTCCTTCGGCTGCTTGCAGAAAGCGGCGATGGTGGAGGGGATCATGGCGATAGACTGAGCGAAGATGATGGGCAGGACGCCGGACATGTTCACCTTCATGGGAAGGGTGGAGGACTGGCCGCCGTACATCTTGCGGCCCACCTGGCGCTTGGCGTACTGCACGGGGATCCGGCGCTCGGCGCCGTTGACCCAGGTGATCAGCACGATCAGCAGCAGGATGCCCACGATGACCAGCAGGACCATCCACCATTTCAGGGAACCGGCCCGCATACCCCCGACCATCTGGGACACCATGGTGGGAACGCGGGACAGGATGCCCGCGAACAGGATGATGGAGATGCCGTTGCCGATACCGAACTCGGTGATCTGCTCGCCCATCCACATCACGAAGGAGGAGCCCGCAATGAAGGACACGATGATGACCAGGGCGGCCCACACAGACGTGCTGGTGAGGATGCCGTAGTTCTTCATCAGGAAGAAGTAGCCGACACCCTGGATGATGGCGATGGCCACGGTGGCATACCGGGTGATGGACTGGATCTTCTTCTTGCCTTCCTCGCCGCCCTCCTGTGCCATGCGGCCCAGGGAGGGAATGGCGATGGTCAGCAGCTGGATGATGATGGAGCTGTTGATATAGGGCTGGACGCCCAGGGCGAAGATGGTGGCCTGGGCGAAGGCGCCGCCGGACATCACGTTATACAGGCTCAGCACGGTGGTGCTCAGCTGGTTGATATAGGTGCCCAGCAGGCCGGTGTCCACATAGGGGACGGGGATGGCGTTGCCGATCCGGAAGATCAGCAGGATCAGCGCGGTAAAAACGATCTTTTTGCGCAGCTCGGGGATGCCCCAAGCCTTCTTGATGGTCTGGATCAACTTAGATCACCTCTGCCTTTCCTCCAGCAGCCTCGATTGCATCCTTGGCAGACTGGGAGAAAGCAGCGGCCTGTACGGTCACCTTCTTGGTAACATTGCCGTTACCCAGAACCTTGTAGCCGTATTCACACTTGCTCAGGATCCCCTTGGCAAGCAGGGCCTCTGCGGTGACGATGTCGCCGTCCTCAAACTTGTTGAGAGCGGTCAGGTTGATGATCTCCAGGGGTTTGGCAAAAATATTGTTGAAGCCACGCTTGGGGATACGGCGTGCCAGAGGCATCTGGCCGCCTTCGAACCCGATGCGGGTACCGCCGCCGGAGCGGGCCTTCTGGCCCTTGTGGCCGCGGCCGGCAGTCTTGCCGTTACCGGAGCCGGCGCCGCGGCCCTTGCGGTAAGCTTCCCTGACGGAGCCAGTGGCGGGAGACAGTTCGTTGAGTTTCATCCTCTCGCACCTCCTTTATTCTACTTCGGTGACCTGGAGCAGATAGCCGATCTTGGCGATCTTGCCCCGGGTCTGGGCGTTGTCGGGCTGAACGGTGGTGTCACCGATCTTGCGCAGGCCCATGGACTTGGCAGTGGCAATGTGCTTTTCCAGTCTGCCGTTAAGGCTCTTGACGAGCTTGATGTTCAGATTAGCCATTGTTCACGCCTCCTTAGCCCACGATCTCGTCGACGCTCTTGCCGCGGGTACGGGCGACCTCTTCCGGGGTGCGCAGGGCCTTCAGGCCCTCGAAGGTGGCGGCGACAACGTTGACGGCGGTGTTGGAGCGCAGGCACTTGGTCCGGATGTCCTTCACACCGGCAGCTTCCATGATGATACGCACAGGACCACCGGCGATCACGCCGGTACCGGGGGCGGCGGGCTTCATCAGCACGCGGCCTGCACCCTTCTCGCCGATGATCTCGTGAGGAATGGTGCTGCCGGACAGGGAGATGGTGATCATGTTCTTCTTGGCGTCCTCGATGCCCTTGCGGATCGCCTCGGGCACTTCAGCGGCCTTGCCAAGGCCGAAGCCGACCTTGCCCTTGCCGTCGCCGACGACCATCAGAGCGGAGAACTTCATGACGCGGCCGCCCTTGACCGTCTTGGATACACGGTTGGTGCAGACGACTTTTTCGATGAACTCGCTGGGTTCTCTTTCAAATCTTGCCATTTGTCAGTGTTCCTCCTCTCTCAGAATTCCAGGCCGCCCTCGCGGGCGCCTTCAGCCAGCTCGGCCACGCGGCCGTGATACAGATAGCCGCCGCGATCGAACACCACGGTGTCGATGCCCTTGGCCTTGGCGCGCTCAGCCACCAGCTTGCCCACGGCGCGGGCCGCGGTCTTGTTGCCGCCGTTGCCCTCGATCTCCTTATCCAGGGAGGAAGCGGAGACCAGGGTGTTGCCGGCCACATCGTCGATGATCTGGGCATAGATATTCTTTTCGCTGCGGAACACGTTCAGACGAGGACGCTGGGTAGTGCCGAACACCTTGGCGCGGACTCTCTTATGGCGCTTCTGACGCTGAGCGTTGGTATTGGGTCTTTTAATCATAACGGCACACCTCCTTACTTCTTGGCGCCGGTCTTACCGACCTTGCGGCGGATGACTTCGTCGACATACTTGATGCCCTTGCCCTTATAAGGCTCGGGAGGACGCTTCTCGCGGACTTCCGCCGCGAACTGGCCCACCTTCTGCTTGTCGGGGCCGGAAATGACCACCTTGTTGGCAGAGGGGACATCAATGGTGATGCCGTCGATCTCGGGAACGATGACCTGGTGGGAATAGCCCAAGTTCATGACCAGGTTCTTCCCTTCCTTGGCGGCGCGGTAACCGACGCCGTTGATCTCCAGCTCCTTCTTGAAGCCTTCGCTGACGCCGACGATCATGTTGTGCAGCAGCGCGCGGGTCATGCCGTGCAGAGCGCAGTGCAGCTTGTCGTCAGAGGGGCGCTTGACGTGGATGACGCTGCCGTCCTGCTCCAGGATCATCTCCGGGCGCAGAGCCTGAGTCAGAGTGCCCTTGGGGCCCTTGACGGTAACGACGTTGTTCTCCGCGATGGTGACTTCCACACCGGCGGGGACGGTAATGGGCATTCTACCAATTCTCGACATTGTTCAATACCCTCCTTACCAAACAAACGCAAGGACTTCGCCGCCGACGTGAGCCGCGCGAGCAGCCTTGTCGGTCATGACGCCCTTAGAAGTGGATACGATGGCAATGCCCAGGCCGCGCAGAACGCGGGGCAGCTCGTCGGCGCCCACATACACCCGCAGACCGGGCTTGGACACGCGGCGCAGACCGGAGATAACCTTCTCCTTGCCGGCATTGTACTTCAGAGTGATGCGGATCACGCCCTGGGTGCCGTCCTCGACGACCTGGAAGGCCTTGATATAGCCCTCGTCCAGCAGGATCTGAGCGATGCTCTTCTTCATGTTGGAGGCAGGAACGTCAACGGTCTCATGCTTGGCGTTGTTGGCGTTGCGGATACGGGTCAGCATATCAGCAACAGGATCAGTGATGTGCATAAATGTTTCCTCCTAATTTAGAGTTACAGGGTCGCCCCTGTTGAGGCAGCGAGGTATCACTGATAATTTAGGCACCGTCCGATGACCAGCGATGTTTAATTACCAGTGACCTTTCGCCATCCTATATTGCCAGAGCGCACGGAGCGCTCGCAGGCACTTGTTGATTGGATTTTTTCGTTAGACGAGGCGGCGAGGCGACGGCGTACTTTGTGTACGCCGAGCCGAGCCAACGAAGTATAACGGAAAATGCGGATTTTGTTCTCAGACGAGGCGAAGCGACGCCGCTGTACTTTGTGTACAGCAAGGAGCTTCAGCGATGTATGAGGACAAAGGTTGGAATTTTTTCGCCAGACGAGGCGAAGCGACGCCGCTGTACTTTGTGTACAGCAAGGAGCTTCAACGAAGTATGGCGGAAAAATTTTACCAGGAAGCCTTGCGGACGCCGGGGATCTCGCCCTTGTAAGCCAGCGTGCGGAAGCAGACACGGCAGACGCCGTAGTCACGCAGATAGGCGTGGGGACGGCCGCACAGCTTGCAGCGGTTGTACTTACGGGTGGAGAACTTCGCGGGAGCCTGCTGCTTCAGGATCATAGACTTCTTTGCCATGGTGTTTCTCCTCCTAATCAGCGTTCAAAGGGAGCGCCGACCAGGGTCAGCAGCTCGCGTGCTTCTTCATCGGTCTGAGCGGTGGTGCAGATCACGATGTCCATGCCGCGGATCTTGTCGATCTTGTCATATTCGATCTCGGGGAAGATCAGCTGCTCCTTGATGCCCAGGGCATAGTTGCCGCGGCCGTCGAAGGCGTTGGCGCTGATGCCGCGGAAGTCGCGGACACGGGGCAGAGCCACGTTGAACAGACGATCCAGGAACTCCCACATCTTGTCGCCCCGCAGGGTGACCTTGGCGCCGACGGGCATGCCCTCACGCAGCTTGAAGTTAGCCACGGACTTCTTGGCGATGGTGATGATGGCCTTCTGGCCGGTGATCTGGGACAGCTGGCTGACAACGGCATCCAGAACCTTGGGGTTCTCGCGGGCCTCGCCGCAGCCGACGTTCAGGACCACCTTCTCGATCTTGGGGATCTGCATGATGCTCTTGTAACCGAACTTCTTGAAGAGAGCGGGAGCCACTTCTTCGGTATACTTAACTTTCAGACGTGCCATTTTTTACGCTCTCCTTTCTCACAGTTCTGCGCCGCACTTCTTGCAGGTGCGGACTTTCTTGCCATCCTTCAGCTCATAGCCCACGCGGGTGTTCTTGCCGCACTTGGGGCAGACCACCTGGACCTTGCTGGCGTAGATAGCGGCCTCGCGCTTGACGATGCCGCCCTCCTCGCCCTGACGGCGGGGCTTGATGTGGCAGGTGACCATGTTGCAGCCTTCCACAACGACCTTGCCCTCGCTGGGGACGGTGCCCAGCACCTTACCCTGCTTGCCGCGGTCCTTGCCGGACAGGATGACAACGGTGTCATTCTTCTTGATCTTCAGACTATTCATTTCTCTGGCCCCTCCATCAAACAACTTCGGGAGCGAGGGACAGGATCTTCATGTAATCCTTGTCGCGCAGCTCACGAGCAACGGGCCCAAAGATACGGGTACCTCTGGGGTTTTTGTCGTCCTTAATGAGGACGGCGGCATTGTCGTCGAAACGGACATAGGTGCCGTCGGCACGACGGACGCCCTTGGCGCTGCGGACGATAACGGCCTTGACCACTTCGCCCTTCTTCACCTGGCCGCCGGGGGTGCTCTTGCGCACGGAAGCGACGATCACATCGCCGATGTTGCCGTACTTGCGCTTGGAACCGCCCAGGACGCGGATGCACTTGATCTCCTTGGCGCCGGTATTATCGGCAACCTTCAGATAAGACTCTGACTGAATCATACTCGGCTACCTCCTTACTTCGCCTTCTCGACGATCTCGACCACGCGCCAACGCTTGTCCTTGGACAGGGGGCGGGTCTCCATCACCTTGACAATATCACCTACGCCGCAGGCGTTCTCCTCGTCGTGGGCCTTCAGCTTATAGGTGCGGCCGACGATCTTCTTATACAGAGGATGAGCGACACGGTCCTCGATGGCGACCACGACGGTCTTGTCCATCTTGTCGGAAACAACCTTACCGACGCGGACCTTGCGGGAGGAAATTCTCTTCTCTTCCATGTTACTTCTCCTCCTTTTCACGGATAACGGTCTTGACGCGGGCAATATCACGCTTGGTTTCAGCGATCTTGAGAGGATTGTCCAGCTGATTGGTGGCGTGCTGCATACGCAGGAAGAACAGATCCTTCTTCAGGGAGGTCAGCTTCTCGTTCAGCTGCTCCACGCTCATTGCACGTACTTCAGTTGCCTTCATCTCATTCACCTACTTCCTGTGCTTCGAGATCCTCGCGCTTGACGATCTTCGTCTTGATGGGCAGCTTGTGGCTGGCCAGACGCAGGGCCTCACGGGCGACCTCTTCGGGAACACCGGCGATCTCAAACATGACACGGCCGGGCTTGACGACTGCGACCCAGTACTCGGGGGAGCCCTTACCGGAACCCATGCGGGTCTCGGCCGGCTTCTCGGTGACGGGCTTATCGGGGAAAATCTTGATCCAGACCTGACCGCCACGCTTGGTATAACGGGTCATGGCGATACGGGCTGCTTCGATCTGGTTGCTGGTGATCCACGCGGGCTCCACAGCGACGAGGCCAAACTCACCGTAGGTGACCTTGTTGCCTCTCATGGCCTTGCCGGTGAGGCGGCCACGGTGTACTCTGCGGTACTTAACTCTCTTGGGCAGAAGCATTACTGAGCGCCTCCTTCTTTCTTTTCTGCGGGCTTGCGGAAGCCGCCCTGGGGACGGCTGCCGTCCCGGCGGTCACGGTTGAAGCCACCATTCTGGCCATCGCGGCGGAAACCGCCGCGGCGGTCGCCGTCACGGCGGCCGCGGCGCTCACGGCGCTCCTGATAGGGCTTGCTGGTGTCCAGGGTGCGGGGGGTGGTCCGCAGGGCCTGGGACAGGATCTCGCCCTTGTAGATCCAGACCTTCACGCCGATGCGGCCGAAGGTGGTAGCAGCCTCAGCGAAGCCGTAGTCGATGTCGGCGCGCAGGGTCTGCAGGGGGATGGTGCCCTCGTGATAGTGCTCGGAACCGGCGATCTCGCGGCCGCCCAGACGGCCGGAGCAGTTGCACTTGATGCCCTTGGCGCCGGCGCGCATGGCGCGGCCCATGGCATTCTTCATGGCGCGGCGGTGAGAAATACGCTTCTCCAGCTGAGCGGCGATGTTCTCGGCCACCAGCTGCGCGTCCATATCGGGGTTGCGGACCTCGACGATGTTCAGCTTCACGGTCTTGCCGATGAGCTTCTCAACGTCCTTGCGGTACTGCTCGATCTGCTCGCCGCCCTTGCCGATGACCACGCCGGGGCGGGCCACATGCAGGTAAACGGTGACGACCTCGTTGCTGCGCTCGATCTCGATCTTGGAGACACCGGCAGCATACAGGAGCTTCTTCAGGTAGACGCGGATCTTGTGATCCTCGACCAGCAGGTCGCCCACCTTCTCATTGCTGGCATACCAACGGGAATCCCAGTCTTTGATGACGCCCACGCGGAAGCCGTGGGGATTAACTTTCTGTCCCATAAACTGTCTCCTCCCTTCAGTTCTTCTCAGCGACGGCCAGCGTCACATGAGAGGTTCTCTTATTGATGCGATAGGCGCGGCCCTGAGCGCGGGGCATCATCCGCTTGAGGATGGGGCCGGGGGTGGCGAACACCTGGGTGACCACCAGCTTCTCGGGGTCCATGCTGAAGTTGTTCTCCGCATTGGCGCAGGCGCTCTTGAGGAGCTTCATCAGGGGCTCGGAGGCAGCCTTGGGGGTCTGCATCAGGATGGCCATGGCAGTCTGCACGTCCTTGCCGCGGATCAGATCGCAGACGATCTGGATCTTGCGGGGAGAGATGCGGACATATCTCAAATAAGCTTTAGCTTCCATTGTTCAGTGCATCCTCCTTACTTAGACTTGGCGTGGCCGCGGAAGGTGCGGGTGGGAGCGAACTCACCCAGCTTGTGACCGACCATATCCTCCTGGATATAGACAGGCACATGACGGCGGCCGTCGTGGACTGCGATGGTGTGGCCGACGAAGGCGGGGAAGATGGTGGAGCTGCGGCTCCAGGTCTTCAGCACGTTCTTCTCGCCGGTCTTGTTCATTTCTTCAACCCGCTTCAGCAGCTCAGGGGCAACATACGGGCCTTTTTTAATAGATCTGCTCATATTTCTTTGCCTCCCTTACTTCACATTACGACGCTTGACAATGAACTTGTCGTTGCGGTTCTTGGTCTTGCGGGTCTTGTAACCCAGGGCGGGCTTGCCCCAAGGGGTGACAGGACCGGGGCGGCCCACAGGGGACTTGCCCTCACCACCGCCGTGGGGGTGGTCGCAGGGGTTCATGACGGAACCGCGAACGGTGGGACGCCAGCCCATGTGACGCTTGCGGCCGGCCTTACCGATCTGGACGTTCTCATGCTCCAGGTTGCCTACCTGGCCGATGCAGGCGGTGCAGTTGGTGCGGATGATGCGGACCTCGCCGGAGGGCATACGGATCTGGGCGTTGTCGCCGTCCTTGGCCATCAGCTGGGCATAGGCGCCGGCGGAGCGGACCAGCTGGGCGCCCTTGCCGGGGTGCATCTCCACGTTGTGGATCACGGTACCCACGGGAATGTTGGCGATGGGCAGGCAGTTGCCGGGCTTGATATCGGCAGCGGCGGAGGAGAGCACCTTGTCGCCTGCGGTCAGACCCACAGGGGCGATGATGTAGCGCTTCTCGCCGTCCTCATACTGCACCAGGGCAATGTTGGCGCTGCGGTTGGGGTCATACTCCAGACGCAGAACAGTGGCTTCCATATCCACCTTGTCGCGCTTGAAGTCGATGATGCGGTACTTCCGCTTCTCGCCGCCGCCGCGATGGCGGACGGTGATGTGACCGTAGCTGTTGCGACCAGCGTTCTTCTTCAGGACTTCCGTCAGGCTGGCTTCGGGCTTGGCGTGCTTGTCAATGCCGTCGAAGCCGGAAACAGTCATGTGACGGCGGGAAGGGGTGGTCGGCTTAAAGGTTTTGATAGACATTTCTTACACTCCTTCCTTCTCTTATACCATACCCTCGAAGAACTCGATGGTCTTGGAATCCTGGGTCAGCTGGACATAGGCCTTCTTCCAGCTCTTGCGGGCGCCGGGGCGGCCGGCGCCGACGCGCTTGGTCTTGCCATCGTAGTTGATGGTGTTGACCTTAGCCACCTTCACGCCGAAGATCTGCTCCACGGCGTTCTTGATCTCGATCTTGCCGGCGGTGGGAGCCACTTCAAAGACGTACTTCTTGTCAGCGGTGGCCTCCATGGAGCGCTCGGTGATGATGGGGCGGATGATGATGTCGTATACGTTAGCCATTACGCAAACACCTCCTGGATTACTGCAAGGGCTTCCTTGTCGAGGACCAGGTACTTGGCCTTCAGAATGTCATAGACATTGATGAGGCCGGCCATGGCAGTCTCGACGCCGGGGATATTGCGGGCGCTCTTGATGACGGTCTCGTCCTTGGCGGGGGTGACCACCAGGGATTTGCCGTCGGCCTTCACGGCGGACAGGAACGCGCGGAAGTCCTTGGTCTTGATGGCGTCCATCTTGATGGAGTCAACGACGATGATCTCGCCGGCGGCCGCCTTAGCGGACAGGGCGGACTTCATCGCCAGTCTCTTGACCTTCTTGTTCAGGACATAAGAATAGCTGCGGGGCTTGGGGGCAAACACGATGCCGCCGTGGGTCCACTGGGGAGCACGGGTGCTGCCCTGGCGGGCGTGACCGGTGCCCTTCTGACGCCAGGGCTTCTTGCCGCCGCCGGAGACCTCTGCACGGGTCAGAGCGCTCTGAGTGCCCTGTCTGCAGTTGGCCAGGTGGTTCTTCACCACTTCGTGCACGACGGCCTGATTGGGCTCGATGCCGAAGATGCTGTCGCACAGTTCAACAGTGCCGACTTCTGCGCCGGCCATGTTCAACACTTTGATAGTAGACATTTCAAGCACTCCTTTCCTTATTTGTTACGGGCGGAAGCCTTCTGGGGATTACGGCCGGAAGCCTTCTGCGGGTTGTTGCTGATGCCGGACTCGACGTTCTTGACGCGGTGGACCTTGACGGTGGTCTTGATGAGGACCAGGCCGCCCTTGGGGCCGGGAACGGCGCCGCGAACAGCGATGAGGTTCAGCTCGGGATCGACCTTGACCACATCCAGGTTCTGGATGGTGACCTGATCGCAACCCATCTGGCCAGCGCCGATCTTACCCTTGAAGATGCGGGAGGGATCGGTGGTGGAGCCCATGGAGCCGGCATGACGATGGACGGGGCCGCCGCCGTGGCTCATGGGGGTGCGCTGGGCGCCCCAGCGCTTGATGACGCCCTGGTAGCCGTGACCCTTGGTGGTGCCGGTCACGTCTACGAAGTCGCCCTTCTTGAAGGTGTCGGCCTTGATGATGTCGCCGGCGTTGAGCTCAGCGGCGTTCTCCAGGTCGAACTCGCGCAGGTACTTCTTGGGGGCCACGCCAGCCTTGTTCAGGTGGCCCATTTCAGGCTTGGTGAGCTTCCGCTCGGGAATGTCCTCATAGCCCAGCTGAACGGCGTTGTAGCCGTCCTTTTCGGCAGTCTTCTTCTGGACGACCACGCAGGGACCCGCCTCGATTACGGTGACGGGGATCACCTTGCCGTTTTCGTCGAAGATCTGAGACATGCCAACCTTCTTGCCGATGATTGCTTTCATGTATGATCCTCCTTAAAGGTTATTGGTCGGCATAGATTCAGTCCGCATTGGGGTCGGACCGCTTGCTCTGCCGACGTAACCCCCATCCGCCTTACGCAAGTCAGCGGATGGCTGGGCAGCAAGCAAATTTGCTTTGCCGGGTTCCTCCCGGCGGGGGGGTAATTAAATGAGGGAGATGCGTTTACAGCTTGATCTCGATCTCCACACCGGCGGGCAGATCCAGGGCCATCAGGGCCTCCACGGTCTTGGGGGTGGAGTTGGTAATGTCGATCAGACGCTTGTGGGTGCGGCGCTCAAACTGCTCGCGGCTGTCCTTATATTTGTGGGTAGCCCGCAGGATGGTGACGATCTCCTTCTTGGTGGGCAGAGGGATGGGGCCGGACACGGTGGCGCCGGTGCGCTTGGCGGTCTCGACGATCTTCTCTGCGCTCTGGTCGATGACCTGGTGGTCATAGGCCTTCAGACGAATGCGAATCATTTCTTTTGCCATTTGGTGTGTTCCTCCATTACTTCGTACGGTTTTTGATTGCGTGACCAACTGCCGTACGGCGAGAATTTTCTTATACGCCGTTCCGTGCGTATCATTCCGGCTCATGAAAAACACCGGCTGAATCCGGCCGGTGCCCTTCTGGCGCAGCGATCTACGCTGACGTGCAGAATCTTCTCAGCCGCCCGATGATCGGACATACTCCCCGGAAGTTACCGGCCATGGGCCGCAATCTCCCGGTTCATCGCAGTGTAAACGCCTCCGGGTGTATACCACCCATCGCACGCGTACCGGTATATCATAATAGAAAAAGCCCCTTTTGTCAAGGGACTTTTTCTATTATTTTCACGAAATTTTTTGGTGGTTTTTGTTCATGCCGACGGGGGCAGCATCAATACGCCACGCCCCAGTAGATATCGGTGGTGCATTCCTTGCCGCACACGGGGCACTTGCCCACGGTGCCGGACTGCTTCAAGGGCATGCAGCGGCTGGACACGCCGGCCTTTTCCTTCATGGCCAGCTCGCACTCCAGGCTGCCGCACCACTTGGTGCGGGCGAAGCCGCCGCGGCCCTGGGCCATATCCCGGACCTCCTCCCAGGAGGTGAAGTCGAAGGTGTTGTCCTCCAGGTTCTTCTCCGCCATGGCGTACAGGTTGTCGTGAACGTCCTGCAGCAGGGTCTGCGCGGCGCTCTCCAGATCGCTCAGCGGCACGAAGGTCTTTTCGCCGGTGTCCCGCCGGGCCATGCAGCACTGCTGCTTCTCCATATCCTTGGGGCCGATCTCCACCCGCAGGGGCACGCCCTTCATCTCATACTGGGCGAACTTCCAGCCCGGGGACTGGTCGCTGTCGTCCAGCTTCACCCGCAGACCGGCAGCCTCCAGCCGCTGCTTCAGCTCACGGGCGGCGTCCAGGACGCCGGGCTTGTGCTGGGCGATGGGCACCACCGCCACCTGGATGGGGGCCACCGCCGGGGGCAGCACCAGGCCGTTGTTGTCGGAATGGGTCATGATGCAGGCGCCGATGAGGCGGGTAGTGGAGCCCCAGCTGGTCTGGAAGGGGTACTGCAGCTTGTTGTCCCGGCCGGTGAAGGTCACGTCATAGGCCCGGGAGAACTTGTCGCCGAAATAGTGGCTGGTGCCGGACTGCAGGGCCTTGCGGTCCTTCATCATGGCCTCGATGGTATAGGTGGCCTCGGCCCCGGCGAACTTCTCCTTGTCGGTCTTGCGGCCCTTCACCACGGGCATGGCCAGGGCGTCCCGGCAGAAGTCGGCATAGCAGTTGAGCTGCTGCTCGGTTTCGGCGATGGCCTCTTCGGCGGTCTCGTGGATGGTGTGGCCCTCCTGCCACCAGAACTCCCGGGACCGCAGGAAGGGGCGGGTGGTCTTTTCCCAGCGGATCACGGAGCACCACTGGTTATACAGCATGGGCAGTTCCCGATAGCTCTGCAGCACGTTGTGCCAATGGTCGCAGAACATGGTCTCGGAGGTGGGCCGGAAGGCCAGGCGCTCCTCTAACTTCTCGCTGCCGCCCATGGTGACCCAGGCCACCTCCGGGGCGAAGCCCTCCACCAGCTCCCCCTCCTTCTTCAGCAGGCTCTCGGGGATCAGCACGGGCATAGCCACGTTCACATGGCCGGTCTTTTTGAACATGCCGTCCATAATGCGCTGGATATTCTCCCAGATGGCGTAGCCATAGGGCCGCAGGATCATGAAGCCCTTCACGGACGCATAGTCCACCAGCTCCGCCTTCAGGCAGATGTCGGTATACCACTTGGCGAAGTCCACCTCCATGGGAGTGATGGCTTCCACATTTCTCTGGTCTTTTGCCATAATTTCTCTCAGTCCTTTATTTTCATCGTTTTAACGGATTTTTATCCCTGAACTCTTATTGTATCTGCCCGGCGGGGAAATGTCAACAGAAAAAGCCGCCGGTTTCCCGGCGGCTTTCGGGGCGTCGTTCCGATTTTGGTTACAGATACTTGCGCATACCCTCGGTAGCCACGGAAGCGTCGGCGGTGAGGGTCACGGTGAACTTCACGGTGTTGGCGTCGCTGAACTTGTCCAGCCAGTGCAGGAACTTTTCCACGGCGGCGAAGTCCTCGCTATGTACGATCTTGCAGAGGTTGTCCACATAGACGTGGGAAATATCGTAATTGCCCGCATACAGACCGCTGATGAAGCCCCGCAGGCACTCAAAAGAATCCAAGTGGTATTCACCGGCGTTGACCAGGCGCACAGAGGACTTGATGTCGTAGGTCATGTCCGCGCCGGGCTCGATGCAGACGACACAGCCGCCTTCTTCGGCCACGGAGGCATGAACCAGCTCGATGAGCTGCTTGGTCTTGCCGGCGCCGTTGTCGCCCATAATCAATCTAACCATAAGAGATCACTCCTTTTGCATATATGTATACCATACCATAACTCGGCGGAAATGGCAATGGGAAAATATACGGTTTTTTACCGGCCCAGCTTTTCCCGCAGGGCCTGGCCCATGTCCTCATAGCCGGGCTTGCCCAGCAGGGCGAACATATTCTTCTTATACGCCTCCACCCCCGGCTGGTCGAAGGGGTTCACGTCCAGCAGATAGCCCGACAGGCCGCAGGCATATTCAAAGAAATAGATCAGCTGGCCCAGGGTGTCCGCGTTCAGGGCCCCGCAACGCAGGATGATGTTGGGCACGCCGCCCTCCTCGTGGGCCAGCAGGGTGCCGTCCATGGCCTGGGTGCGGATAAAGTCCATGGTCCTGCCCGCCAGGAAGTTCAGCCCGTCGCCGTCGGCGGCGTCAAAGGGCACCGTGCTCTCCTGCTCCTCCGGGTCGAAGCGCACCACCGTCTCCAGCAGATGGCGCTCCCCCTGCTGGATATACTGGCCCATGGAGTGCAGGTCCGCCGTGAACTCCACGCTGGCCGGGAACAGGCCCTTGTTCTCCTTGCCCTCGGACTCGCCGTACAGCTGCTTCCACCACTCGGACATGAACCGGAAGGACGGCTCATAGGAGGCCAGGATCTCGATCTTCTTCCCGGCGCGGTAGAGCTGGTACCGGGCCCCGGCGTACTGCCAGGCGGGGTTCTGCTCCATATCTCCGGCGGTGCAGACCTCCTGCATCCGGGCGGCTCCCTGCATCAGGGCCCGGATGTCGATGCCCGCCACGGCGATGGGCAGCAGGCCCACGGCGGTGAGGACGCTGTAGCGCCCGCCGATGTCGTCAGGCACCACGAAGGTCTCATACCCAGCCTGATCGGCCAGGGACTTCAGGGCTCCCTTCTGCCGGTCGGTGGTGGCGTAAATGCGCCGGGCCGCGCCGTCGGGGCCGTATTTCTTCTCCAGCAGCTCCCGGAAGAACCGGAAGGCCACGGCAGGCTCCGTGGTGGTGCCGGACTTGGAGATGACGTTCACGGAGAAGTCCACCCCCTCCAGCAGCTCCATGGTCTCCCGCAGCTGCCGGTCGGACAGGCCGTTGCCCACAAAATAGATGTTGGGGGTGTCCTTGCGCCTGAGGTTATAGTTGGGGGAGCACAGGCACTCGATGACGCCCCTTGCCCCCAGATAGGAGCCGCCGATGCCGATGACCACCAGGGCCCGGGAATCGCTCTGAATGCGCCGGGCCGCCGCCTGGATGCGGTCGAACTCCTGCCGGTCATACTCCTGGGGCAGGCGCACCCAGCCGGTGAAGTTGCCTCCAGCGCCGTCGCCCTTCTGCAAGTGGTTGTGGGCGATGCGCAGGCGGGGCGCCAGCGCCGCCTCATAGGGCAGGGCGATAAATCGCCGCATATGGGTCAGGTCCACCTGGATCATAGGGATTACCTCCTGTGTAAATCGGATTTTTCATCACACCGTATCTTACCGCGTTTTCCCGGAAAATACAAGGGGATTCCCGTCGAAACGGTGAAAATCCTATCCGATCACATGGTCCGCAGCTCTGCCCGGGACGCGGTCAGGTCCCAGCCGCGCCCATCCCGCAGCAGCAGCTCCGCCGGACCGCCGGGGATGTGCTCCGGGGCCCGGTCCACCCGGGCGTCCACCATCAGGAGCCGGGACAGCGGCGTGCTTCTCAGCCAGTCCGGCATAGGCGGACGGTCCCGCAGCAGCAGCGGCAGCCGGAACAGCTGATCGTCGCTGCCACTGAACATCCCATAGCCGGTCGTATCAATAAGATACCGCTGCGCGCCGAAGCGGATAGCCGCCGGACTGTTTGCCCGCGCCCATTCTCCGCACTCCCTCCGGGAGGACGCCATCAGCAGGCTGAGACTGCCGTAATACGCATCCCGGGTAAAGCCGAAGGCGTACCACTCCCGCCCGTCCGGCAGACACAGAACGCTGCCCAGGGGCCGGACCTCCCGGATATTGCCGCTCTCCCAGGCCAGGATCTCCGGGGTCAGATATCGAAGAATATTTTGCATTATGATTACCCTCCTGAGTTTATCCTGAGTTTATATTTTATTGTATCGTTGTTTCCTCTATGCCGCAATATCATTCCTGTTCAGCTTCCGCCAAGGATCACCCGCAGAAGCACATGGTCCGGGCCAGGCGCAGGAACATCTCCCCGAAGGTGAGCTTTTCCACGGTTTCCGCCGCCCGGATGGGCACCTCCAGCAGCGTTTCGCCGTTCTGGGTGACGGTCAGGGTCCCCAGAACGTCCCCCTGACGCACCGGGGCCGCTGCGGACTCCGGCAGAGTTACCGTCTGCTCCAGCCCCTGGAGCCGGGCCTTTTCCGCCAGCAGCAGGCCCTCCGCCGGGTCCACCATAGACTGCACCGCATCCCGGGTCCCCAATGTCACCGGCACCGGCGGCAGCGGCTCCTCCGGGGCGGCATGGACCAGGCCATAGGTGGAGAACCCATAGTTGAGCAGGGTCTTGGCGTCCTCGAACCGCTGCTGGCCGGTGGGGGATTTCAGCACCACGGCGATCAGCTCCATGCCCTCCCGCTCCGCCGTGGCGGAAATGCAGTATCTGGCGGAGTCCGTGGACCCGGTTTTCAGCCCCGTGGCCCCCTCATAAAAGCGGATGAGCTTGTTGGTGTTGGACAGCTGGAACTGTCCGTCCCGAAGGGTGTCCATCCAGATGGTGGTAAACCGCCGGATGTCCGGGTGACGGCGGATCAGCTCCCGGGACATCACCGCGATGTCCCAGGCGCTGGTGACGTGGCCCTCCGCCGGCAGGCCCGTGCAGTTGACGAAATGGGTGTCCTGCATCCCCAGCTCCCGGGCCCGGTTGTTCATCTGCTCCACAAACAGCTCCGTGACCCCCGCCGTTTTTTCCGCCAGGGCCACGGCGGCGTCGTTGCCGCTGGACACGCACACCCCCTTCAGCAGGTCCTCCACGGTGATCTGCTCCCCGGGGGACAGAAAAATCTGGCTGCCGCCCATGGAGGCGGCATAGTCGCTGACGGTGACCACGTCGTCATAGGCCAGGGTTCCCCGGTCGATGGCCTCCATCACCAGCAGCAGGGTCATGACCTTGGTGACGCTGGCCGGTTCCAGGGCCTGGTGCTCGTTTTTGGCGTAGAGCACCTGTCCCGTCTCCTTCTCCATCAGCAGCGCCGCCTCCGCCTGCACCGGCAGCTCCACCCCCCAGGCCGGACACAGCGTCAGCAGCAGCACCAGCACCGGCAGTGCCCCCAGCAGCTTTTTCATGGCAAACCCCTCCCCGTTTTTTCTTCACCGTATGCGCCCGGGGGCAAAAAAAGAACGCCCCCGGCAGGAGGCGTTCCGCGTATTCCGATTTGGCCGTTCTATCCCGCCGCCCGGCAGCGGACAGCCACCCGGGCCTGCCCGCCTACGGTGCAGGTGAACAGGGTCAGCTCCCAGCCGGAATCGGTCATGTCCTCCACCGCCGTGGGGGCCAGGGTCTCCAGCTCCGCCACCTGATAGCGGAACACGTGGCCGTCCACGTCGGTGAAAACCACCTCATCCCCAGGGCTCAGAGCCTTCAGACGGCCGAAATGCCGGGTATAGTTGTGGGCGGCGATGACCAGGTTCCCGGCGTATGCCGTGCCGCTGTAGCGGCAGGGAGTCTGCCGCAGCTGAGGATAGCTCCACTCCGCCGCCACCGGCAGCGTCAGCTCCAGGGCCGGGACAGACACCGTGCCCACATACCGCTGACCGTCCACCAGGTAGGTGGGCATCTCCATGCCCGGGGTCAGCAGATAGTCCGGCACCGGGCTGTCTGCCCGGGGGGCGGCGGCGATCCCCGACAAAACCGCCTGGGCAGACCGTCCCGCCCGCAGGTCCGACGCCAGGTTGTACCCCGTCAGCAGCAGGGCCGCCGCCAGCAGGACGATCCCCGCCAGGGTCCAGCCCCGTCCGCGTTTTTTCTCAGTCATGGCGGCGTCTCCGTGCCCCCAGGGCCAGGCAGATCAGGCCGCAGGCCGCCAGCAGCGGCACCGGCCACCACAAGGAGCCGGTCTGGGGCAGGGTAGGCTCCCCGGGGTTCTGGGGCCCGTGGCCGGTATTGGTCACCAGGAAGGTCTCCCCCTCCCGGGACACCGTCACGGTATAGCCCTCCGGCGTCAGCTCCGTCACCTGCCAGTCCACGGGCTGTCCATTCTCCATGGCGGGCAGGTCCGTCCAGCCATACCGCCAGCTGTTCTCCTCCGATAGCTTCACGGTGTCATACACCGCGCCGTTTTTCAGCAGCTGGACGATGACGGAGGCCGGACGGGCGGCGCTGCCGCCGTCGTTCCAGATCTTCACCACCTGCCGGTCCACCGGCTCCGGCGGCACCGGCTCCACCGTGAACTTGGGGGCCGCCTGGACCTGATAGTTCCAGGTGTTGCTGGCAGTATCCAGCTCCGGCAGCGCCGCCAGGAACGGCTCGGCGGTGAAAATCTCACCGTTTTCCGTCATCGGCTCCGCCAGCGCCAGGTACAGCCCCGGCCGCAGGCCGCCGAACTCCACCCGGCCGTTTTCGTCCGTTGTGCCGGTAGTCTGGGGCGTCAGGCCGTCCCGGCGGACATAGCCTGCCAGAGTCCGGGCCAGCAGACGCCAGCTCTCCGCCGTCTGCCCGTCCAGCAGGACGGGATAGTCCCGGAAGTCCCCGGTCAGGGTATAGGCCCCGTAGGGGTCCACGTCCGCCGCCCGGTACAGGGCAAACGTCACCCCGGTGACGGCCCGCCCCTCCTGGCGGCAGGTCAGGGTCAGACCGGCCTCCCGGTCCGTTTCAATGACCCCGGCGCCCCACGCGGTGGTCACCACCAGCGCGCACACCAGCACCAGAGCCGCTATATCACGAATTTTCCGCATTGTCATTCCCTCCGGAAGATTTCTTTTTGCGTCCCGGCAGCATCAGCACCAGCACCAGGACCAGCAGCACCGGCAGCGCCGCAATGGGCGCCACGATCAGCGGCTCGATCCGGATGGCGTCGGAGGTGACGCGGATGGCCTCGGACTGATTTTCCACCCGGTGTCCCCGGACCAGCAGCCGGTGGGTATTGATGCCGTAGGGGGTGCAGGTCACCAGGGTGCACAGGTCCTGCCCCGGCTCGATCTGCAGGGCGGACACGTCCTCCGGCTCCACGATCAGGATCTGGTCCACCTCGTAGGTCATCACCTCGTCCAGCACCCGGATCACAAAGGTGTCCCCCTCCGTCAGGCGGTCCAGATTGGTGAACAGCCTGGCGCTGGGCAGGCCCCGGTGGCCGGACAGAACGCAGTGGGTGCCCTCGCCGCCGGTGGGCAGGCTGGACCACTCCAGATGGCCCACGGCCACCTGTAAAACAGACTCCTCCGCCCCGTGATAGATAGGCAGGGACACCTTGATGTTGGGGATCTCGATATATCCCATGATGCCGGTGTCGTCCACGTCCAGCAGGCTGTCATAGGTCCGCTTCTGCTCCGGGGTCAGGGAGGTGCCGCCGCCCCGGGCGGGCAGGTCCCGGTTATAGGCCCGGGCGGCGTCCCACAGGTCCCGGTAGCGGTCCGGGTCCAGCTGGCGGACCGTCTCGTCATAGGCCGCCACCGCCCGGGAGGCATGGAAGGAGTTCCAGTAGTCGCTGACGGTGGGGTACAGGAGCAAGGACAGACCTGCAAGAAAGACAATGATCAGAAGTATGGTGGTTCCTTTTTTCTTCATTTGCAGGTCTCTCCTTGCCGCTGCGGCAGGCAGGGGGGGCGGGGCAACCCGCTCCCCGCCTGCTCAGTCAGCAGATGGGTTCTTGTTTATTTCAGTCCTCGGACTTGCTCATGCGCTTGCGGGTCACCAGCAACACGCCCGCAGCCACCACCAGCAGGCCGCCCACCACATAGAAGATGGTGGTGCCGATGCCGCCGGTGGAGGGCAGCTCCGCGCCGGTCTGGTTGATGACCGTGGTATACAGGGTGTTGTCCGCCTCCAGCGTGATCGCAGGATTGCTGGAGGAGAACTTCTTTGTAGCAGCGTCAAAGCTGATGGTGAAGCGAATCGGCTCAATGGTATTGTAGCCGGCAGGGGTGACGGTTTCGGTCAGCACATAGTCGCCGGCTCCCAGGCCGGTAAAGGTGATCTCGCCGGTAGTGGGATTGACAAAGCCCTTGACAACGGTCTCACCCTGATTTGTGCCCTTGGTGGTCACAACGGTCTTTTCGCTGTATCTGGTCTCGGTGGAAGCATACTGCTCCTTGGTAGCATCCGTGGGCTCCGTGGTGGTATAGGAACCGTTGGTGAGCTTCCAGTAGGTGCCGTTCGTATCCTCAACGAAACGGGTTTCGGCGACCAGCACGATATTCACGCCGTTACCGGTCAGGGTAAATTCCGCGCCGGGCAGAATATGCCCCTGCGCGTCCGTCTTTTTAACGGTCAGCTCAGTGGTGTATGTTTTGGTCACGGATTCAGGCGTTTTGCCGGTGGGCTCACCGGGCTTGGGCTCATTATCGCCCTCGTACTTGTAATTGGGATCGTTGGAATATACCAGGTCGATCTTATTGGTGTTGGGGTTAGCGCCGATCTCGGCATTTTCGTTCAGCGTGGCAGAGTAGGTCACAACGATTTCGGCATTCTTCTGATTGGCATACTGGATAAAGTTATTCAGGACGATCTTGATGCTGGTGCTGCCGTCAGCATTGAGAGTGGAAGTGACAGTGTAGTCCGTCTTCGTCAGGGCCTTGCCGCCGATGGTGATTGCCACGTCGTCGTTGAAGGTCAGGCCCTTGGACATGGTATCGTTCAGGACAAAGTAATACTTGTTGTATCCGGTCATATCGGGAACATGGGAGGTGACCACATAGGAAACCTTATCGCCGATAGACGCTTCATTGGTGTCAACCTTCTGATTGTTGTCGTCGATCTTCTTGTCCACGGAAGGCTTATCGCCCTTGGGCTGAGCCTCAACGTTGCCTACCACCTGCATGATATAGGCGGTATAAAAGTCATGTTCGCTGTCCAGCGTGTTGTCCTTATCCTTCACCAGATAGTAACCGGCAGAAAGGCCGGAGATGGTATAGCGGCCAGCCGCTTCGGTGCTGGACGCGGGACTCTGCAGGTAGGGAGCCACTTCTTTTGCAAACGCCTCGGCAGCGGCAGTATCCACCAGTGCAGCGGCCTTTTCGGCAGCATTTCCCAATGCGGCCTGACCCTCGGCGCTGACGCCGCTGCCCCAACGGATGTTGGACAGTGTCTTTACGCCATCTTTAATTGCAAGGTCACCGGCAAAAATCTGATACGCCTCATAAGTGTGTCCGGCAGCATCATTCTTGATGGTGATGCTGTATGTTTCCCCCGCGGCGAAGGCTGTGGTGATCAGGCTCAGGGCCATGACCAGTGCCAGCAGGACGCTGGCGATTCTCTTTGTGCGTTTCATGTTTCGGATCCTTTCTTTTTCTTTCATCTTCTGCTAAATTTCCGGTTCTCAGGAAAGTAAGCGGCCCCCTTTCCTTCGACTGCGGTTTTTATACAGCAGGAGGCCCCCTGCCGCCGCCATCAGCAGCAGGCCCCCGGTAGTATACCAGACAGCTCCCGGGCCGCCGGTGTCCGGCAACTCGTAGCCCGCCGTGTTCACGGCGATGATGGTCACGTCATCCGTTATGACGAATTGATAGGAATTTTTGTCCAGGTTTGTCACCAGCGTGTCCCCCTGCCGGAAGGACAGACTGTAGCCCGGGTGGCTGGGCTCCGAAATGGTCACCGTGGCCCCGTAGGGGATCGTCACTTTATCGCTGTCGCCGTTGGCCAGGTTCAACTGCCGGCTGATGGATTTCCCGGTGATCTTATCCACATATGTCACGGTAAACCCGAACTTCTGGTTCCCGGTGGCCGCCCCCTCCACCTGCTTTTTCAGGGTCAGGGTCTTGTCGGTGGGCCGGTTTTTCACCGTTATCTGGGACTGATCGGCGCTGACCAGCGGACTGTCGCTGACCCGTGTGACATGGCCATTGGCGTCCACCTTGATGGTCGCGTCCTCCATGGGCTGATAGCCGTCGGGCGCGGTAACCTCTATCAGGGTATAGGTCCCGGGCAGCAGGCCCTGGATGGTCAGGAGGCCTTTTTCGTCCACCGCCAGGGTGTCCGTGGTGGTCACTGCCGCCGCCGGGTTCACCGGCACCAGCTTCCACCGCTGGGCCTTGCTGTTGTTGTCCTCCCAGACCTGGATTTTTTCACCCGGGGTCAGGGTACCGTCGTTCAGGTCCAGCACTGCCGTGGATTTTTTCAAAACCGCCTGCCGGGGCTTGATTTTCAGCCCGGTTTCCGTCACCGTGATGTACCATTTCTGGTTGTCGTGGGTGGTGGGATGAACCTCGTTGGTCCAGAAGTGGACCAGCGTTCCGTTGGTCAATCCTGCGTTGTCCAAATCCAGCCACTTTTGGTTTGCCTCGCAATAGAAGCTGTAGGAGCCGTCCGACTGCCGGTATACCCGGTACTGCTGATAGGCGTTGTCCTTCTTTTTCTGCAACTGAGCCGCATACTGCGTTTTAGGCTCCTGATTCTGTCCAATCACCCACTCACCGGTATCACCAGCGGCGCTGGCGATGTAATACAGCTCCCCGTCTTTGATCAGATCGTCGGCGGTGGAGGGAACGGTATAGCTGCCGTTGCCGTTGTCTACCACATTGACGGTATTGTTCTTGCCGTCCACCAGCCGGAACGCCGCGCCGGGCAGGCTGTGGCCGTCCAGGTCCTGCTTCTGCAGGGTGATAGCTCCCTTATAGGTCATGGTGTTGGTGAACAGGACAGTGTTCATCTGGCCGGTGTTCAGAATGGTGCCCTTGGCCTCGCTGCCCTGGCCGGTGACGCCGTTGATGGTGCTGCTGACGGTGTAGCCGTTTACGGCTTTTTCCGTGATGGTATACCGCAGGCCGAAGGGCAGATACCGGATGCGGACGTACTGGCCGTCCTTCAGGGTGAATTTGTCGCCGGTGTGGACCACCAGGTTGCTGTCAATTTCCTTGCCGTCCTTGTCATACTTGGTGTAGGCGTAGTCGTCCAGCACTTCGTTGCCGGTCTGGTCATAAAACTGGATGTCGAAATTGAACTCCTGGCCGGACTCATCCTGGCCCACCACCTGCTTGCGGACCTCCAGGTCGCTGGTTTTCTGCTCGATGTTCACCCCGGACACGGAGGGCAGGGTGAAGTTCATGTAGCAGGTGGAGCCGGAGGCGCCGCGCTCGGTATAGAAGAAGGTCAGGGTATGGGTCTCGGATTCGGTGCGTCCGTCCTTCCGCAGGTAGTCCCACAGGTTCACATACTCGCCCACGGAGGAGTGGACGCCGCCGATGTCGCACACCAGCGTGTCATCCAGGAACACCCACATATCATCGTCGCCGAAGAAGTAGTATTCCAGGGGCCCCACATAGTCCGCCGTCAGGGTGAACTTCACGGCGTACTGCATCCCGAAGAAGCAGTTGTGGTTGTTGCCGTCGTCGCTGACGGGGAAGGTGCTGCTTAAATCCTTCCAGCCGCCGCCTATAGTGGCTCCGTCATAGGTCCAGGGCGTGAAGCCCCGGAAGTACACCGAGGAGCCGTATTTTCCGAACAAAGGGTCTGTTTTCGCGGTCGCGCTGTCCAGAGGCCAGAAGTCGTTGGTGAAAATTTTGTTCTGCCAGCTAAGGCCGCTATTCTTACCATCCCAGATGCAGCCGGGCGTTGGAGAGGGGTTGAAGAAATATTCCAGGTTTTTGATGGTTCCCAAGCTGTCGCCGGTTCCTGTATTACCCACTGTGGCCGCAGACAGCGTATAGGTATCCCCCACCCGGGAGAAGGTCAGGCTGCTGCCGTTTTCCGAGGTGTAGCTGGTCTTCCCGCTGGCGGTGCCCTCGTTGAACAGGTTGGGCGCAACAAGCCACTCATCGTAGACGATCTTCCCGTCCTTGAGGCTGTCTGCCAGGCCAAAGGTGCAACCAAACTGATTGACATCCGTCAATGCTACGGCATCTTTAGACGATGTCTTTCCTTCGGGCAGATAAGTGGTGCTGTATTTGTTCAGGAACAGGTCGGCAAACCTGTACCGGGACATACCGGTGCCGCAGTTGTCGTTGCCGAAGGCCAGCACATCGCAATAGGACCTCCAGGTCCTCTGCTCATTCCGACTTTTTTTGTAGTTGGACTCCGCATTGATGCCCGCAATGCCGGTCCGCCACGATCCATCGGTGTTTGACCCGCCGGAGATATCATAGTCATAGAAGTTGGCGGGGAAATTCTGCTGTTTCTCGTTGGTGTCATACACCAGACGGATCACGGTGCCATTTTGGATGTAGACCACGTTGCCCCCCGTCACGTCCTTCCGGTTGGTGAAGTGGACGCTGCCGGGATCGCTGTAGACATCCCAATCTGCCTGGTTTTCACTGTCAGAGCTTTTCCCCTCCTTCAGCACCCACAGCTGCGCCAGCGTGTAGCTGGGGCTGTCCATGAGCTTGTTGATATAGGAGGGGTTGGGGGACTTGATGTACTCAAACTGGTTGTCGGTATACATCCGGGTCAGCTGCTTGGACTCGGCCACACGGTACTGCTGGGTCGCATTGCCGTTGTTTTTGTTGGTGTTTCCGTCGGCCGGCGTCAGGTAGATTTCCTTTGTTGTAAGAGTCTGCCTGTTTTGCGGCAGCTTTCCGCCGCTGGTGTCGATCACCGTCAGCGGGTTGCTGCCGCTTTCGTTGAACCGGGGGATGTTAGCGTAATACTGCACCGTATAGTGGGGGTTGGCGGTCCCGGCGGCCTGGACGCTGATCACGCCGCTGCGCACATCGGCGGTGACGGCGGGGATCTCGCCGCCGGGGAGCATCAGCTCCTCCGCCAGTTGCTCCTCCTGCCGGCCGGTGGTCTGGCTCAGAGTCAGGGAAATGCCGGTGTCCGACTCCGGGGCCTCCTGCCGCAGCTGTTCCAGAGCCGCCTCCAGCGGCTCCAGGGCCTGGGGCTTCACCTGCACCGTGGCCGTCATGGCATAGGACGAGGTGTCCACCTGCTGTCCCTGGGACAGAAGGGTCAGCCGCCGGGTGAAGGTCTGCCCGCTGCCGTCTGCGGCGGACTGCACCGCCGCTTGCGGTTCCTCCACGGACAGGGTCAGGTCCTCCGGCAGGGGATCCATGCTCTCCACCCGCAGGCAGATGGTCAGCTGGCCGTCCTCATAGGTCAGCTCCCGCACCGCCAGCAGGCACGCGTCCGTGTGGGTATGCTCCTCCCTGCCGCAGATCAGCGCGCCATTCTCGTCATAGCACGCCTCCGTATGGGTGTGCTCCTCCTTGCCGCAGGCCGTGTCCCGGGACATGGTCACTGCCGGTATGATCAGTGCGTAGGTGGTGCAGAACACCACGATACACGACAGGATCGTCACGATCCTGCGCCATTTCATTTTGCGAATATGCCGCTCATTATAGCCGTCTGCGGGATTCGGCATCATGCTCTGCACATCCTCACCTCCAATAAGTTATCCCACCGGGCCGAAGTCCTTCAAGGGCCAGATGCGGAACACGACCTTGCCCACGATCTGGTCCCGGGCCACACAGCCCACGGTGGTGTTGCGGGAGTCCACGGAAACCTCCCGGTTGTCTCCCATGAGAAAGTACCGGTCATCCGGCACCTGATACGGCAGGTCAATGTTGGTTTCGCCGTATGCTTTGTCCGTCAGATACGGCTCATCCAGGGCTTTTCCGTCTATGGAAACGTTCCCGAGCCGGTCAATATCAACCCACTGCCCGGGGCCTGCGATATAGCGCTTGATCAGTAGCTTATTGCCGTGGTAGAACGCGGCAATATCTCCTGACCGGAAGCGCCCGGTTTTGACAGTGATGACCACCTGGCCGTCGGCCAGGGTGGGGAACATGGACGTGCCGTAGATCCGCAGCACCGGCATCCACAGCGTCGCCACCAGTACCGCCAGCGCCGCCACCACCACCAGGATGGCCACGGTGCTGCGCAGGGTGCGGTTGTATCGGTTTTTGCTGCGCAGGCGGTTCCGCTCCGCCTCCAGCTGCTGGATGGTGGGCAGATCCTCCGGCGCGCGGCCGGTTCTTTTCATTGCGGGTCCTCTCCATTCAGCAGGGCCGAAAGCTCATGATGATCCCGGATCAGCTGCTCCGCCTTTTCCCGGAACAGGTCCCAGTGGTTCCGGGCGTGCTGCTCCGCCTGGTCCGTAACGGTCCGGGCCTGGGCCTGGGCGTCGGACAGGATGGCGTCGGCCTGGGTCTGGGCATCGGCCACCAGGCGCTCCGCCCGGGCCTGGGCGTCGGACAGCTCCGTCCGGGCCTGCTGCCGGTCGGCTTCCGCCGCCTGGACATACTGGTCCGCCGCCGCCTGGGCGGCCTCCATCACGCCGTTGACCTGCAGGGCCGCCTGGGCGATGGACCCGGCCTCCGACAGGCGCAGGGTCCGGTCCTGCAGCCGGGCCTGCAGCCGGGCGATCTCCTGCCGGCTCTCCTCCTGGCTCTTTTCCAGCTGGTATATGATCTCGATCAGCTCCGGACGGCCCAGCCGTCTGAGTTCCTTATCCGTCATAGGTGATTCCACGCCTTTCCCTGAAACTATGCAAAAAAACGCAGATTCGGCCGCCGCATACTGCGGTGTCCTCCGGATATTCCGGCGCGGGGGCGGTTCCGAATCCACGGGTATAGGGTCTTTCTGTATGCACTGCTCTCGCTGGCAGACTTATAGATTTATAGGAGAATATCCCATAATTATGTAAGGATTATCATCTCTGGTGATATCTCCCATCAGATATCGGGGTATTGTAACACCCTAAATTGCGAAATGCAACTGTTTTTTAAAAATTTTGGCATATGTCTATACACATTTTCCCACTCTTGTATAGACCGTGCAGAACGGCTTCGGCAGTTCTTCCGCCTCCGTTAAAGTGTCTTTATGCATTTTACTGATTTTTAACGTCAAATTTATGGCTAAAAACCTTGAAAAATGCATAATTGTTGTACTTTACCAAAATGATTGTTAAAAATTCGGCGAAATATTAATTGTAAACAAGCCCTGACTATTATACAATAGTGTCAGAGACGGTCCGGCCCCGCGCAGAGGCCCGGCCAGGACAGCGGGGGAGGGGACCCCTCCTCCGGACATATTAAAGGAGAGTGAGTCTGTGTTCAAGAAATTCACCAACGGCTGCGTCCGCGTGGTCAACCGGTGGCTGCCGGATGCCTTCCTGTTCGCCATCATCCTGAGCATCATCGTTTTCATCGGCTCCATGTGCGCCACAAAGATGGGGCCGCTGCAGGTGCTCAACGCCTGGGGCGACGCAAAAGGCTTCTGGGGTCTGCTGAGCTTCTCCATGCAGATGGCCCTGGTGCTGGTGTTCGGCTCCGCCATGGCCGCCGCCAAGCCCTGCAAAAAGGCCCTGCGGGCCGCCGCCGGTCTGTGCCACAACAATATGCAGGCCATCGTGGTCACCACCTTCATCTCCACCATCTGCTGCTGGCTGAACTGGGGCTTCGGCCTGATCGCCGGCACCCTGCTGGCCAAGGAAGTGGTGCGCCGGGTCCTCACCGCGGACTATCCCCTGCTGATCGCCTCCGCCTACTCCGGCTTCGTCATCTGGCACGCGGGCCTGTCCGGCTCCATCCCCCTGGACCTGGTGGCCGGTAAGGACTTCGGTGGCGTGCTGTATCAGGCCCCCATCACCGACACGGTGTTCCACCCCATGAACCTGATCATGGTGGGCGTCATTCTGTTTGTCATGCCCCTTGTGAACTACGCCATGCATCCCGATAAGGCCCACACCGTGTGCATTGACCCCACCCTGCTGGAGGATGAGGCCGAGCGCACCTATGAGGTCAAGACTCCCGCCGACAAGATGGAGCACTCCAAGCTCCTGTGGGCCATCACCCTGGTGGGCGGCTTTGTGTACATCGTCTATTACTTCGTTCAGAACGGCTTCACCCTGGGCCTGAACATCGTGAACATGATCTTCCTGTTCCTGGGCATCCTGCTCCACGGTGACCTGCGCCGCTATGTGGACGCCATCTCCGACGCCGCCGGCGGCGCTGCCGGTGTGCTGCTACAGTTCCCCTTCTATGCCGGTATCATGGGCATGATGGTGGCCGCCAATGCCGAGGGCGTGTCCCTGGCGGGCGTGATCTCCGAGTTCTTCGTGAACATCTCCAACAACGTCACCTTCCCCATGCTGTCCTTCCTGGCAGCCGGTGTGGTGAACTTCTTCGTTCCCTCCGGCGGCGGCCAGTGGGCCGTGCAGGGCCCCATCATGATGCCCGCCGGCGCGGCTATGGGCATCGAGAATGGCCGCACCGCCATGGCCATCGCCTGGGGCGACCAGTGGACCAACATGATCCAGCCCTTCTGGGCCCTGCCTGCCCTGGGTATCGCCAAGCTGTCCGCCCGGGACATCATGGGCTACCTGGTCATCGTCACCCTGTTCGTGGGCGTGGTGGCCTGCCTGGGCTTCCTGGCCTGGGCCGCCTGGTTCTGATTTCTCCATATTCATCAAAAAAGCGCTGCGGCCTTCGGGCCGCAGCGCTTTTTTGCGGGCATGACGAACCGCCCGCCTGTTTTTTATTCCGTCAGCAGGCCCGCGTGGACCATGGCGTGGTACAGGCCGTCCTCCGCCGGGGTGCCGGTGACATACTCCGCCACCGCCTGCACCCGGGCCGGGGCATTGCCCATCACCAGCGGGTGTCCCACGCATTGCAGCATCTCCAAATCGTTGGCGCTGTCGCCAATGGCGCAGCAGTCGGCCAGGTCCTCTCCCAGGGCCTGGGCCACCGCCAGGCAGCCGGAGGCCTTGGAATACCCCCGCACCGGCAGCTCCAGCATACTGCCCCGGTCAATGATCTGGCACATGGGTGCCACCTCCGCCAGGAACTCCTCCCGGAGGCTGTCCGGCGCCGTCAGCACGCACACCTTGTCAAAGTGGAAGTCCGGGTCCCCGTCGGGCTGTCCCACCCGGACGCCCCGGGCCTCCAGCCGGGCGATGGCCCCCCGCAGCTCCCGGTTCTCGATGCCGTGGGGGGTGTCGCACCAGATGCGCTCCGCCTCCTCAAAGTACATATCCACCCGACACCGGCGGCCGATCTCCAGAATTTTCCGGCTGGTCTCCCGGTCGAAGCCCACATGGCGGATGATCTTCCCGTCCAACTGGATATACTGGCCGCAGGAGCACACCAGTCCGTCAAAATCCATGTCCATAAGCTGCGGGTCCATGGCAAGCCTGGGCCGCCCGGTGTTGATGACGCAGTGGTGCCCCGCCTGGCGCAGCCGCCGCACTGCCGTCACGGCGGAGGGGGGAATGGTTCCGTCCAGGTCCATGACGGTGCCGTCGATGTCAAAGAAAATAATGCTCATATTCCGGTTCTCTCCCTGTGTATTTTCCTCAGCTTGTCAAAAAAGTCTTTTTTGACAAGCTGAGTGCAGTTTTTCAGAACTTAAAAAGTTCTGAAAAACCTGTGATTGCAAACGAAAGACACCCCTGATGGGTTTCTTTCGTAACGATCTTCCTTTCCGATGGCGGAAGATTTCCGAGTTTTTCGACAGTCTCTTTTCCCATCCATTGTACGGCAATTTCCCCCAAAAGGGAATCCGCATAATGCACAAATGTGCCGCCGCGGCGGACGGGAGTTTTTCCCAGGCTTGCAATGGCTGCCGCCCTCTGCTACAATAAAGCAAAATCGCCAGAGCATCATGCCAAGGAGGAGCATCCCATGACCAAGCAGGAAACCTATGACTATCTCCGGGCCCGGGGCGTGGCCTTTGAGATCACCGAGCACCCGGCGGTGTTCAACATGGAGGAGTGCGCCGCCGTGGACATGCCGTATCCGGAGGACGATGCCAAGAACATCTTCGTCCGGGACGCCAAAAAGCAGAATTACTATCTCATCACCATCCGCCACGACAAGCGGGTGGACCTGAAGGAGTTTCAGCACCGCCACGGCACCACCCGGCTGAGCTTCGCCTCCCCGGAGGACCTGATGGCCCGGCTGCACCTGACCCCCGGGTCCGTGACGCCTCTGGGCCTGCTGAACGATCCGGACCGGTCGGTGCAGTTCTATCTGGACCGGGATTTCGAGGGAGGCCGCATCGGCGTTCACCCCAACGACAACACCGCCACCGTGTGGCTGTCCACCCGGGACCTGCTGGACCTGCTGTGGGAGCACGGCTCCCCGGTCCAGTGGGCGGAAATCTGATTTGACAAGGCCCCGGGGCTTCCCCCGGGGCCTTGGTGCGTTATCAGTCTATGTTGATCTCACCGATATCCTCCGCCGGGATGCCCAGGTCCAGCAGGGCCTGGGTCAGCTCCTTGTAAGAGGACTTGGTGGCGCTGATGGTGCGGCTGTCGCCGTCGCGGAACAGGGTGATCTCGACGCCCAGCCAGGCGTAGTCGCCATCCACCGGAAGAACGTTCTTCGCCTGGACATCCCGCCAGGCGGCGTCATACAGGGCCTGGGCCTCCTCCGCCGTCAGCTCCCGGCTTTCGCCGGCGGCGTTCAGCCACAGCCCGCCGCCGGTGGGCTGCCAGCCGGACGGGGGAACGTTGCCGTTGAACATAACATCGGTCTGGACCTCCTCCAGCCGGGCCACCTGCTCCAGAGCCGCCTTGACCGGCTCGGTCATCGCCAGCCGGTAGCGCCGGGCCATGGAGGTGCCGTCCTTCAGAACATAGTGCACCTCAAAGGTCATCCGGTAGTTCATATCTGCGGCGCGATTCTCCGCCAGCTCCGCCTGGGCCTTTACCAGAGTCTCCAGGGACCGGGGATCCTCCAGGGTGAAGCTGGTGTCCAGGCAATATACCCGGGCCCGGGCCACATCCTCCGCCTGGGGCGTCCGGTCGGCGTAGCCGAATACGTCCGCCCGCAGCACCACGCACAGCAGCACCAGCACCAGTGCCGTCACCGCCGCGCCGGGCAGGCGCTTGGGCAGCACCCGCAGGGTCTTGCCCACCAGCATGGCCGCCGCCAGATAGCACACGATGCCCATCACGGCCATGCATACGCACAGCCGGGCGGGGCTGAGGTCGCCGCTGCGGCCCACGGACACCAGGACATACAGCAGCATACCCAGGGGCAGACCGCCTACCAGCCCCACGCCCAGCCGGAACACCGGCCGCATCCAGGAAAAGGCCGCCGCATCGCCGGACAACTCGCTTTTCCGCCGGCCGTACAGCAGCCGGGACAGGACCGTCAGCACCAGGGCCACGGCGGTGAAGATCAGCAGGGTCCGCCAGCCCTGGGGAGCCAGGCCGCTGACGCAGTCGGCGTTCTGTATGCGGTCATCGGGCAGCTTGCCGGTGAGAAACGGCGAATAGCTGGGACCGCTCTGGCCCAGGTCGCAGATCAGCTGATACACCGGCGTCAGCCACCGGGTAATGACGGGCTGGGCGTCCGGCATGGTGAAGCCGTCCAGCAGAAGCTCCGCCAGCTGCTGGCCCAGCCAGGTCAGCGCCACCGCCAGGCAGTTGACGGCGGCGTACAGCACCGGCACCGCCAGCAGCCACCCGGTGACCATGGCGCACAGGGTCCCCAGGGCCAGGAAGATCAGGTCCAGCAGGGTGGCCACCACGAACCACGTCAGCAGGGCCGGCGTCAGAGCCAGGCCGCCCAGCAGGGCCGCCAGGGCCGTCACCGCCAGCACCAGCAGGTTCCCCGCCGCCAGCATGGCCCAGCCGGTGAGAAAATGGGTCCAGAACAGGGTCCCCCGCCGCTGGGGCAGGGCGTGCATGGCCCCCACGGACCGGGTCTGCATCAGATAGGAGAACACCGCCGTGGCCATGATGCCGCCGAAGATCAGCGCCAGCACCACGGCGGCGGCGTAGGTGTCGGCGCACAGCTCGGTCAGGTTCACCAGGGCGGGATTCCGCTCTGCGGCCCGGTTCCACACCGGGATGGGCAGGAAAAGCAGCCACAGCCCCGCATACAGGAACAGCACCGGCCAGTAGCGCCGCAGGTCGCTGCGGGCGATGGCCCCGTTAAAGAATGATTTCGCGGACCGCATAGTCAGCACCTCCCAGCTCATAGATGAAAATTTCCTCCAGGGTCAGGGGAATGGCCTCCAGCAGCAGGGGCGACAGGGCCTGCATCCGGTGCAGGATGTCCTCCCGCCTGCCCCGGATGATGTAGGTATACACCCTTCCCACGGCGGACCGGTGCAGCACCTCCAGCTCCGGGGGCAGGGCCGGTTCCTCCGCCGCGGCATAGGCTGCCTGGATTTTCACGGTGTTGTCCTGCAAGTCGGACAGACTCCGCTCCAGCAGCACCTTTCCCTTGTTCAGAATCCCCACATGGTCGCACACGTCCTCCAGCTCCCGGAGGTTGTGGCTGGACACCAGCACCGTGGTGCCCCGGTCGGCCACGTCCCCCAGCAGCAGGGACCACACCTGCCGCCGCATCACCGGGTCCAGACCGTCCACCGGCTCATCCAGCACCAGCACCTCCGGCATGCAGCTCATGGTCAGCCAGAAGGCCGCCTGCTTCTGCATGCCCTTGCTCATCCGCCGCAGGGGCTGCTTTTCCGACAGGGGGAACACCTCCCGCAGCTTGTGATACCGGTCCCAGCTGAAGAAGGGGTGGGTCCCGGCATACAGCCGGGCCATCTCCCGGATGCTCGCCTGGGGGAAGAAGTACCAGTCGTCGGGTATCGCCGCCATGCGGCCCTTCACCGCGGGATTTTCGTATACCGGCTGCCCGTCCAGGGTGATTTCGCCGCTGTCGGGCCGGTATATGCCGGTGAAGTGCCGGATGATGGTGGATTTTCCCGCGCCGTTGGGGCCCACCAGGCCGTATACCGCCCCCTGGGGCACGGTCATGCTGACGCCGTCCAGAGCCCGGAAGCCGTCAAAGGTTTTCACCACGTTTTTTGCCTCAAGCATCGCTGTCCCCTCCTTTCCAAAGGTCCGTCCATTCCTCCCGGGTCATGCCCAGGTCCCGCAGCTCCTCCATCAGGGGCTGCACCCGGGCGGTGACCTCCGCCCGCCGCTGCCGGTTCTGTTCCCGGACCTCGCAGACGAAGGTGCCCCGGCCTGACACGGTGTATACATACCCCTCCGTCTCCAGCTGGGAATAGGCCCGCTGGATGGTGTTGGGGTTGATGGCCAGCTCCGTGGCCAGGCTCCGCACCGACGGCAGCTTCTCCCCCGCCGCCAGCACCCCTGTCACCATCAGACTGCGCAGGCCGTCCCGCACCTGCTCATAAATGGGCCGGGCGTCCCGGTAATCCAAGCGTATCACCTGCTATGCCTCCTTTCGTGTGTATTAGCTGTATTCATACGCTTATTATAGCGATATGTCCCGCCCGTGTCAAGAGGAAATCGCCGAAGCGCCGCCTGCGGCGGATAAAGCGAGGCGATTTCGAGGAAGTGCCCCGGCTGTCGGCCGCGTCAGCGGGCGAAAGCCGGCCGGCACGACGGTGGGCAAGAATCGCCGAAGCGCCGCCTGCGGCGGATAAAGCGAGGCGATTTCGAGGACGTGCCCCGGCTGTCGGCCGCGTCAGCGGGCGAGAGCCGGCCGGCACGACGGTGTGCAGACATGGGCCCCGCCGCCCGGAAGCGCCATATTGGTGGGCCTACGCTCCTACAGGCCCTCTCAGTCACCTTCGGTGACTGCTCTCCCAGAGGGAGAGCAAAGTCCGGCACCCCCGCAAAAAAGGGACGCGGAACCTGGCGGTTCCGCGTCCCCTGGGGTGCGTTATCTCTCAATATTCCGGATCCTTCAGCTCCTGCCGGATCTGGGGCAGGGCGGCGTCCTCGCCGCGCTCCTTCAGCAGCAGAAGCCACCGGTCCAGCAGGTCGCTGGTCTCCTGATTGATGAGAATGTGGTCCTTGGACTTCTGATAGTAGTCATAGGGCGAGGCGTCGGTATACTTCTCCCCCTGGTACACCCGGCAGGCGGCGATGCGGTCGCAGAACATCTCCGCCACATACCGCTTGGGCATCTTGCACCCGCCCATGTACACACTGCCGTCGGGCCGCAGGCAATAGTCGATCCAATACTCAAAGTGGTGGCGGTTGCGGCCCTTATGGTGCAGCCACGACAGGCTGACGCCGTTTTCCTTGCGTTCCTGGTCGTTGGGACTGCGGTATCCCTGGTAGTATTTGGCGCTGCGCCAGAACTCCGTGGGACTGTATTTGCTCAGATCATGGGTCAGTCCCTGCCACACCAGCCCCAGCCGCAGGCAGTAGTGCCGCACCAGACGCCGGTGGCGGCCCACCGTGCGCAAATGCTCCCGGACGTGCATCCGCCGTCCCCCCTTTCGCTTTTCCTATGATACCACAAAAACGCCCCCGGTGCAAATGGGGTTCTTTGGCGAAATGACGAAAAATGGGCGGATTTTTCTACGGTGGATTTTGCAATTTATTCACACGCCCGTCATAGCTGTATGTTATAATCATAACAATAAGAGAACCAATAACGAGGAGGCGCAGTTTTTTCATGATGATCGAAAAAAGCGGCACCATCCGGCTCAAGGACATCCATATCCCCCAGGGGGGTACGCCGGAACAGCAGGAGCTGGCCCAGGGCATGGTGCGGGTGAACCACCTGTACCGCAGCGCCCTGAAGGTTGCCGTCACCCAGCTGGAGATCCTGGACGAGGAGTTTGCCAGCCTGTATGACCATTCCCCCATCCACCACATCGAGTACCGCATCAAAACCGTGGACAGCATCGTGGAAAAGCTGAAGCGCCGGGGGTTCGAGGTCACCATCGACAACATCTATGCCCACATTCAGGACGTGGCCGGGGTACGGGTCATCTGCAACTATCTGGACGATATCTGTTACCTGCGCAGTCTGCTGGCCCGGAACGAAAATTTCAAGATCATCCGGGAGGTCAACTATATCAAGGAGCCCAAGGAGTCCGGCTATCGGAGCCTGCACCTGATCTGCGATGTGCCCATCGTCATCTCCGAGGGGACGCTGCACCTGCCGGTGGAGATCCAGCTGCGGACCATCGCCATGGATATGTGGGCCAGCCTGGAGCACGAACTGCGCTATAAGTCCCAGCGGGACTTCTCCCCCTCGGACGCCGCCCGCCTGCGGCTGTGCTCCGACGCCATCAGCGAGATCGACCGGGAGATGCAGGATATCTATCAGGGCCGCGGCCCGGAATACCACGCATAACAAAAAGGAAGCCTGAAGGAGGCACTTCGTAAGGAAGTGCCTCCCTCGGCTTTTGTAATCAGCCGGAATGATTGAATTGTAGGTAAATCAATCATATTGGAGGATTACAAAATGGAGAAGTACATCTACAACGAACAGAACGGGCTTTGGTATGAGCTGCAAGGGGACTACTATCTACCCTGTCTGAAACTGCCGGAGGAACCGGAGGTGCACATCGGTATCTGGGGGCAGCGGCACCGGCGTTATCTGAAAAGCCACCGCAGGGCATTGTATACCTCTCTGCTCGCCAGCGGTAAGCTAAACGGGTATCTTGCTGACATTAACCGGCTGGCAGAGGATATGTAGTCTCGGCTGGTAAAGCAGATGGCAGAAGCAGAAGGCGTTAACGAAGAACTCAAGTCAACCGATCAGATGGTGTGGGTTCAAAGAATGAACAATATTCGTAATAGGGTCAGTGAGATTATATCTGAAGAATTGATTTATAGGTAAAGAAGGCATCGGCGGGATTCGGTTCCCGTGAAGTGACCCCAAAAAGTTAGACAAATAATCTTAATAAGAATTGTTCAAGCTGCCGAAAGGGCTTGCTGTCTGTGAATTGCAGGCGGCAAGCCC
>OJOE01000083.1_pt1 | contig 76218 bp, 87 predicted proteins | sample 1598191 | NCBI WGS metagenome assembly OJOE01 (sample SAMN03922463, study PRJEB24848) | human gut metagenome | isolation source: stool sample | host: Homo sapiens | place: Germany | collected 2009-11
TGGAATAGCCGTTCCGCAGTAGCGGAACTGGCATTCCGTTTGAGCGTAATTTGCAGCCGGATATTCTTACCAATAAATATCTCATCTTGCTTTATTTTCTGTTCCATCCCTTTTCACCATGCCTATGAACCCATTTTGGTTCTTTTTGCATTATTTTATGCAATATGCATGATGAAAAGGGACTTGTTCTAGTCCATCTTGTTTCTTCCCTATAATATTTTAAAAAAGAGATTCGAAAAAGGGGCTGTCATGCTAAATCGTTAAAGCGACAGTCCCTTTAAATAACAAATGTTATAACAGTAAACACCTATTATCATTAACACTTTCTGTTTTGGTCTTTTGACATATTCCTGTGCCTATTAAATTACATCACTGTTGCAAGAATACCCCATAGAAAAAATGCATAATTTTCTTTGATAGTCTGTTATATCAAACATTTACTTTTTTCCAATATTTTCAATATAGACATTTTACTGCTGTGAAAGTTTATCTTCAAGCATTGATTTAGACACCGAAAACTCGAATGTATCCATATTACTATATGTTGTTATTTTCTCTGGATTATCATTCTCAACAATAAATTCAGGTCTAATATAGCTATCTTTATTCAAAGTGTACCGTCCAAAGACTGAACAGTTAATTCGATAACTGTCACCCAGAATACTGCCTTCATTTGTTTTCAGAAATAGAATAACAGTATCTCCAACATTTGAATGTTCCGCACCCATAAAAGTATGGTTAATTAGCAAATTTTCCATTTCTTCTTCTGTGTATTGTGACAAATCGGCATGTGCTTCAATTTGTTCCTTTTCATCGCTCAGCCGAGTATATCCTCCATCCTCATACACAGTGATGGTTTCCTGCACCTCGCCTTTATATGCTCTCTCCACATCAACGGTAAGCACAGAATAAGAACATCCATCAATATACACATATTCTATTTCTATAATATTTCCTTTTACAATGACATCTGATGAGTCACTATCAATAAATTCATCAATATTATAGTAAAGATTTTTTAACGCAGCTTCACTATTTACATCTGTAAAAATTTCATAACTAGAAATATCACTATAAAATAGGGAATTTTTATTTGAATATTCATTATTATTTTCTGCCAAAGTGGTTTCACTTTCAACAATTGCATCTTTAGTATTGCTTAAATCCTGAACACTTGCACCTTCTATCCTTCCACAACCAACCATTGACAATAATGCCATACACCCTAATATTCTAATACCAATTTTTTTCATTTTACTTCCTCCTACTTATATAAATAATTTATTCCACCTAAATCATTAGTTTGTGCTCTCGAGGTACTACTTGAATTATAAGCAATATCTGCCCTCATCAAAACATTACTAAAGTCTGAATGTGCCAACCCCATAACATGCCCCATTTCATGAGCTATAACAGCCAATCTTTTATTTTCACTTAAATCCGAAAAATCCGCATCTAATTGTATTTTTCCCCAAGCCCAATTGCTACTGAATGGATCAACCTCTGTACTTCCATTATACATAGTTGTTAACCCCCACCATTCATTAACAGTACTTACTTGATATATATCCATTCTACTACTTGATTGTGTTGTGGTTTTTGTATAAGAAATAGGGGTTGTTACTCCCATGCTACTAGTTGTATTTACCCATTCGCTCATTGCCGTATTAATATAAGATGCATAGCCGCTTGCACTTGATGTAATAAAGTAATGTTGTGTATCTTTTCCATAATTTCCCACACCATATGTCAATTTGTGCTGATTATATGTATTATACGCATACACAGTTTACACACTACACATGAACATAAAAAAGCTAAAACATAATGCAACTATAAATTTTTTTGTTCTCATAAAACTTTCTCCGCTTAATTTTCTTAATACATACAATTATAAAGCAACAAAATACTACTAAAATTTTTTATCTCACCTCCGTATTTTTTGACAACTATAATTGACAACAATTCAAGGGTCAATTGGCTTTGTAAATGGTGCCTTTTTTTGTAAAACCCAAAACCTTTATCCTCTAAAAAAGTATCGTGTTTAATATGTTGCAAATGAACAAATCATTATTTACTTGCGAGAATGTCATCCTATTGATATTAAATCAGTAACTGTATGTGACTGTTATTGTTGCCGTTACCGTTGATGCAGGATATAGTTTATTGGGATCATAGGTTTTGCCCAAATTTTCAATTTGAAGATACCAATCTCCTTTGGGATTTTCACCCACAAAATCGGTTACATAATATGTCCCTGACTTTGTAGAAGGTGTCAACCTTGCTACTGTTCCTTCTGGACTCTCAATATAAAGGTCAAACGGATCTGTACCACTTGCTACATTTAAGTATACTTTCACCTGAGTGATTTTAGGATTGGTTCCTAAAACACTTCCTGAAGAAACTTTTGCTATTTGAGATACCCCACCATCTATCGCATTTAACTTTACAGTGGTCTTCGAAAATGAATTTGAAGCTGCTAATACCGGCATTGAAAACATTAAACATGCCATAAAACATACTGCAATTGATGTTAAAGCTCTCTTCTTAATAATATTCATAAAAAATCCTCCTTAAGTCAAAACATAAATATTATCAAACAGAATGTTCTCCCGCAAAATGGATACTTTTTATATCATTCGTTCAAATGACTTTCTAATCAGTTGACTACCAGATTTTACTAATAAAGCATCAATGGATTTACTTGTAATTCTATCTAAAACTCCCGGCATGATAGGTTTTCCAGCCTCCCATTTAGGGTCTGCTACTTTTACGGCATCTGTGAATGCCTGCCAATACTGTCGCTCATACTCCTCTAATGTATACCCTGCTGCTAATCTGTCGTTTTTCTCAGTTTGCTGATACAACTTTTGATATATCTCTGATCTGTTTGTTGTATCGCCGTTATGCACCCCATTTTCCATAAAAAATTCTTTTTTAGTGCTTTCAAACATCTCATCCATAATGCTTTCTGAAATTGAAACAATTCTATTTTTGCTAGCACAATTTTTATCTGTAACGAGTAACCCCGCCAATCCTGTGCGTGGATTAATCCAGTCTCCATCTTTATCATATCGGCTCATTCGTTTCTTAATGGCTGAGATTGTAGTATATCCACCGCCACCATCTCTGGACATCTCACTCATAACAGCTCGATATTGTTTACTATTTATATCTATTCCAGCCGCTTTAAGTCTTTCCTTTGTTTCGTTACTATTGATAGGCATTCCAGACATTTGCTGAAATCTATTGCTAAACTCTCTTACTATAAGCATAATTTTCTCTCCTTGATAAATTACTCTGAAATCCATTTTCTTCTTTAACAAACGATTATACTCTTGTCAAATTAAATATCACTTTCTTCTTTAAATATATCAAATAAATTGTATTGTTCAATTGTTCTTGCAGAAAGTGAATCCTAATTGCAGAAAATGACACTCCAAATATAAAATTCCCTTGAATCAAACCAAAGTTCAATTCAAGGAATATCTTCTTATCGTTTCTTTCCAACCATAACAGGCATAGATTTTGCTGTCATACTCTCATTCATTGCTTTTATAGTGTTATAGGTATCATCTCATATATTATAATGATTCAGCTATAATTTAATGGGGCTGTAAAATAAGTCCCTAATTAAGAAACGCCAACTCCGGCAAATGTCGGTTTTGTTGTTTCTTTGTATGAATTTTTCTATTTTTGAACAGGTCTGCATCTTTGGGTATAAAAAATGGTGAATTTAATAAAGCTCAGCTAATCACGCTTGAGTTTTATTCAGCTTTCGTCTGTCGTTGCTTTTTTGTACATGGGAAATTTCATGTGTTTTTCCATGCCGTGTTCTTCGCAATAAAGATAATTATTGTAAGAACCGTATCCGGCATCAGCAACCTGATATTTCGGATAATGACCATATGTGCGATTGAATTTTTCCATCAATGGTACAAAGCATTGGATCTATGTCAATACATTGGACACAAAAAGTATATACCGGATCAGAAATATCGATCAATTTTGCGATTTCTAATGGTAATTTCAGCTGACGCATAGTATAATTACCATTAGTATAGTCTGTTAGTAGCATAATTAATTATACCAAAAAATCGCTCAGACCTCACGGCCTGGGCGATTTTTTTCTAGGGGAGTTTTTTTACAGCCCCATTGCTGTATCTTGACATAATTCCAACAGCTGCTAAGCCGCTTCGTACAGCGGATTTTGTAGCAAGTTCTCCTGCGAGGCTCCTGTTTTATGCAGTGTCCAGAGATTTTTGCTATTTATCTCCTGTTGTTGACTTCCCTATCAAAACATGTTTCCCGCAAAACGCAAACGCATATTTATGAATCTTTTCCTCCGGAATTCCTCTTGCCTCCAACGTTGCAGCATACTTCTTATATTCAATCTGCTCCAGCCCGGCTTTCACTGTATCTTCCAGATCTTTCTCTGTTTCCGAATCCTGAACCTTGAACTCAATAATAAATGCATCATCGCACTTATCTCTTGGCTCCAACATCACATCGTATCTTCCGAATCCACTCTCCCGGTTCGAAGTCACAATATAACAATCCTCCAGTTCTACAATCAGCCCCAGAACAAATGGTACAGACGTCAGATTTACTACTATTTTCAATTTTTCTATCCTGCATCTCGTTTCAGAACTTTTTAGAACCAATCCAGAACCACGATACTATTATAGAACCAGAGTATATTTAGTCTTTCAATCTGCTTAACAGCATCTGATAATGCCGCTGTCCGATATGTCGTCCGGCACGTTGCAGACCATTCACGCATTCTCTGACTTCATCCGATGTCAGTTCGTGTTCCTCATAGGCTGCCATAAGAATCCCTATCGTCCCCATGATTCTAAGTCCCATCTGAGCTGATACATTTCTTCCCTTTGCTTCATCCATCAATAACAGATCTGCTTTTAATTCATCTGACAGGACAATCGCTTCACTCTCGCCCTGGTCAAGACCTGCCGCTCTTTTTAATATACTGGCTGATTCCGGATTATTGACAGGCTTCACTACGATAAATTTCTTCTGCCTAATCTCATCGGCTTCCAGCCGAAATCGTTCATCAACTGTCAGCTCATCAAATACTGCCTGCGGAATCAAAACATCGCCAAACAGTTTTTCCAGCAAATCTATACGATTGATTTTAAGAAGTGATATCAGCGGTGTTGTATCTGATACAACAATCATACCGCAGCCTCCTTCTTTTTGAGTTCTCTGAAAGTATTCAGTTCATCATCCAGATCATCCATCGTCATATCAAAATAGGAATATCCCAGCTTATCATACAGATCAATCAACTCGGATTTTCTGATTCCCAGAATTTCAGCCGCACGACCATGGGATATCGTCTGATTCAGTATATATGGATACAGCAACAGTGCATTTCGGGTAAGCTCTGTTTCCGGATTCATAGTTACCAGATATTTTGACATTCCTACCGGAACTTTAATAGTTACAGATTCTGTTGTTACCATAATATCACGTCCTTTCTGTTAGAAATCTATGTTCGTCTCTTTTCCTATATTATTATTATATCCATTATTTGGATTTTCTACAACTGATTTTTATCTGCTTTTATTCAAGTAATCTTCCTCGTCAAAATTGTGCGTATTGGAACTATTCTGGACGTGCTATGTTTTACAATGCACTACAAAAGAATGGGTTAATTTAGAACTGTACATATCCCATTTGTTGCAGTGTCCAGAGATTTTTGCTATTTTTATCTTGTTTTAATTATCAATTGCATTAACAACCTCCTGTATATCATCAGCAGTGAGTTTTGTCAGCTTATCATATAAGTCAGCTTCAAGCTCATCATCCATATCACCATTTTGAACTTTAATAATATACTCTCTGACTTCCATTCCAACCTTTACAAATTCATAATCTCCACAATTGTAAATTCTATCTAACCCATATATGATCCCACAATAATAAAACATCTGCGCAAAATTATCACTTTCCCTGCTTATTCCTTTAATATTATCCTGTAAAAATTTCTTTGCCTCCTGGAATTGTAAATCAATAGCTTCTTCGTCCAAAGAATTATTCTGCAGATTTTCTGCATATTTTGATGCAAGACTATAGCCTTCTGTTTCAGACTTAAAAGTCTGATATGCTATTTCCTGTTGTTCAGTACTAACTTTCATATTATTATCTTCTCTTGTATTTCCCAGGAAAAGAACTCCAGCCATAAAGTACATAATTATTATGATTATAAGAACAATTCCAAGAAAATACTTATTTATTTTCATTTTCCTCAACAATTTTTCCCTCCGCAATTTTTAATATCACATCACACACTTCCTTTAAATCTTCTTTATGATGAGTGGCTACAATAATCGTTGCTCCTCTTGACTTCTCCTCTCTTATTATTTTATATATAAGCTGCACTGCATCTTCATCCAATGCATTTGTCGGTTCATCAAGCAATATAATTTTCTGATTTTCAAAAATTGCCTGTGCAATATTTAATCGCTGTTTCATTCCCAATGAGAATTTTTTTACTTTTTTATCAGAGTCGGGATCCAGACCCACTCTTTCCAGAGAAAAGATTATATCTTTTTCATCAGCAATATTTTTTATCTTTGCAAGCATCTGAAGATTTCTCTTTGCGGAACATTCCGGCAGCAATTCCATATTTTCTATAACAATACCGGTCTCAGGTGGAAACTCAATTTTATCATGCAGCTTTTCCCCATCAATGAAAATACTTCCACTATCCAGATTTATCAAACCACTTATAGCTCTTAGCAGCATAGTCTTTCCTGAACCATTTTGCCCATATAAACCATAAACAAAACCACTTTTAAACGTATACGATACATTATCCAATACCGTATTTTCCTTTATCCTCTTTGTTACATTTTGTAATTGTATCATACTATATCATCTCCTCAGTAAATGTCTGTTTTCTTATATTTTATTATTGAAATAATATTTAAAATCACTAATAATATAATCACATATGTAATTGAAGCTTCGTATCTCACATATATGTTTTTTTGATAAATTATCCCACTACGCGTTCCAAATAGCATATTGGGGAAAAGCATAACTCCAATCCGGCTTAAATCACGATTTATCAGTACGTTATTTCCAATTATCAGTGATACCACCAAAAAAATATTTACAAATATATTTGAAATACTGGCATCCATAAATAATTCAAGTAAAAATTGTAATTGTACCAATGCCCATACTCCAACAAAATATGTAACTATTACCTGTATTAATTTTATACTTGATAAATTATTCCATGTCCCATCACATATTAAAAAAATAATCGTCTGACCTATTACTATACAGGCTAATTTCGCTGCTGATAATATAGCATTTTTTAAGTATAACCTCTCTCTGCTATAAGATCTGATCAGCCAAAGCTTACCATATCCGGTTGTAATTTCTCTTGCATTACCCGAAAAGTAAAAAAGTACAAATGGTAATGGTATATATGCATATAAAATTTGCACTAAATTACTTGTTGGGTTGTCAAAAATAAAAAGTGTACTGGCAAATGGTAATTGATATACCTCATAGCCACTCATTTGTATTACAACTCTTTGCATAATAATCATGCATATGATCAATATTATGTTTAACCACTTATTTTTCATTTCTTAAAATATCCCTTTTTGCAAACGTTACTATTCCTGCTATGTACAGAACTATTGCCATTACTATATTTTTTGCAAGAATACACAAACAGCTTACAAACGATTTATTTCCTTCCAAAAAATTATATGCTACAGCAACATCTAAACCCGGTATCCAAAACTTAACGAGCCAAAATCTTATCAAAATGAATTGCACAAAATTAACTCCAAAAGCTCCTATAAGAGCAATAAGTTCATTTTGTAAACAATCTCTAAGTATTTTGTAAAAAAGACCTGTTGCGACAAAGAAAATCCAAATAACAACAAATTCCATAAGAGAATACAGTACAAATGGATATTTCTTAATTGTTGCACCATTAAAACTATATACCGTAAAAATATAATCAACTATCTGACGAACTGCCGAAAATATTGCCGCCATTACAATAATTATCCTGATCTGGCTATTATTATATTTTTCCCGCGTTTTATATCTAAGTAATATATATGTTTTTTCTTTGTCCAATGCATAGTATATTCCCAATAAGACAGGAATTGTATCTACAACCAATATTTCTTTAATTCCACAGAAATTACTGCCTGAATTGTGGATATTCAGGAAAATTACATCCTCCGTTATCCCCATCTGCCCTATTGAATTAAGCATAGGTACATTTGAAAAATAACAATCTATACTACACAATCCCACATATATTAAAGCGCATACTAAATATTTATACTTCAACAATTTTTTTCTCCCATATAATAGCTGTTATAATCACTAAAATGTAAAGTACTATACACCATATCGCCATTGGAACAATAACATTAAAATCATATTCCATAAACGGTTGAAAAATATGCATTGATGAATTTTTAAACAAAATTGGTATGAACCAGATTGCGAATGTCAACGCATATACCATCTTTCTTTCGTGTATAGATATTGCCAACGCAGCTCCCATCATTCCCAAAACACCGGCAAATATTGCCGTTATAAGAATGTAGACTATATTCGTTGTCAATGGATGTGTATAGCTTATTTCAAAAAGAAATGTTTTTATCATGACAAAACTGTTATATTTCAATGGTTCTGAATCAAACCGTGTTTTAGTTCCCCCATTAAATACTATTTGTGAAAGTATAAGATTTAATCCCAGTCCTACAAATACAATTGCAAATGAGACAATAAAGGCTGATTTCATTTTTTGTAAAATATATTTATTTTTTCCCATTTTACATATCAATATATTCTTATATCCTGTAATATAATCAACAATACTCTCTTCTCCCACTATTACAAGCAAATATAATGGCAAAAACCACAGATAAATCATTTGAAATATGTGTCCTTGTGAATAGCATGATAAAAATGTGACATATAACGGATAGGGTTTCCCCATTTCTCCATTAATTTTAATAATATCCTGATAATAAATCTGTACAATATCCAAAATTGGAATTACGAGCATAAAAATTATCATTCCTATACTTTTTTTATCACTTATAATTCTGTTTAATTGCTGTCTCATATTTTCCTTTCCTTGTAATTTTTTACTACCGTATTGTTACCATAGACGTCTATGTTTATATAGTATCTCATATTTCTGAAAATTCGACTTAATTTATTATGAAAATTTCTGAATTTTTCATTGTCATGTACATCCAAGCTTCAGATTTCTTCAGAATTTTTCAGATTTTATTAAGCGCATATTGTGTTTTTATGTGCTATTATATTTATATCACTTTTGTTTTTACAATAAATCTTATTCATTTATATAAGGAGCAGCTTGTATGGATAAACTACTCATTATCGAGGATGACGAAACAATCAGAAATGCACTTAGAATTTTGCTTGAAAATCAAGGTTACTTCATCGAAGAAGCGCATGACGGTGAAGAAGGGCTTAAAAAATTTGACTCAACCTTTGATCTGCTGATTATTGACATAATGATGCCAAATATTTCCGGCATCGATGTATGCCGCAAAATCAGGGAAAAATCATATGTTCCGATTCTCTTTTTGACAGCCAAATCTCTTGAAACCGATAAAATGGAAGCCCTTTCCGCCGGAGGGGACGATTATCTTGTCAAACCATTCTCCTACGTGGAGCTTATAGCGCGTATTCAGGCTCTTATAAGAAGATGTCGCGTCTACGACAATGCAGATGCATCAGACACCACCGCTTCATCCACTATTGAACGATGTGGCTTAACCTTATACACAAAATGCAACAATGTCAGTTACGATGGCAGACAGCTTGCTCTCACGGATAAAGAATATCAGATTCTTCTGCTGTTAATTTCTCATCCGACAAAGACATTTTCAACACAGAATATATTTGAAAGCGTCTGGAATGAACCGTATACACAGTTTTCCAATAACACCATTATGGTTCATATTAAAAATCTGCGCAATAAGCTTGAAGCCGGCTGTGGCTGTGCCCACCTGATTAAAACAGTGTGGGGAAAGGGATATAAATTTGAAGAATAAATTTAACGGATATAAGGAATACATAAGCAGCTTATTGATTTCATTTTTAATAGCTTTATTGATTTCAATTGCTGTATTTACAGCTATATACCTTTGCGGGGAAAAAATAATAAATGAATATGTAAGCTCCGACAGCTATATTTACAATACACAAGCTGCGTATACTACAGACTTTCAAAAATATGTGTCTGACAATAAGGTTTCGTCAAACGATTTTAAAAGCATTGAAGCATGGATTCAAAGAGAAAAGCCCGAATTTTTTCTCATATCCATTGACAATGAAACATATTACGCTTCAACAGAATATTTAAGTCTCAAAAAGCCCCAAAATCTATTATTATATAATCAGAAAATATCTGTTTATCTTACAGCGTTAAACTTTAGTGACAGGACAGCTAAAATTTTTATATATAATAACTATCAGGACAAATATCTCAAAACTTTGCTTATTTGTGATGCTCTCTTCACTTTAATTACAGCAATAATGATTTTGTTTTTCATTTCCAGACATATTCTCATGCAAATACATGGCACTTTAAACGTTGTCGAGCAGTCTGAAACCGAATTGATCAATGAAAAAAATATGCTGATACGAAGCATGGCACACGATATCCGCACTCCTCTCGCAGGGCTGCAGTCATACGCTGAAATTATCAAAATGGAAAATAAAAAGGGTGCGATTCCCACTGAACACATAGATGTGATTTTCAATAAAATATGCGAAATAAAAGGCCTTACCGACCAGCTTTTTGACTATTCACTTGCCTGCAATGAAGAAGCTCTTGAGCTTGATGCTCCATGCAATATGGAAAGTGCAATAGGTGACTATCTTTCTGAGATGGCTTTTATTCTTCGTGAAAAAAGCTTTTCGCTTGATATAGAAAAGCTCATATGGAAGGATTTCAAAATCACTGTGAACTCAAACTTCCTCGGACGGATTTTTAACAATATAACAAACAATATATGCAAATATGCAGATATCAAAGCTCCTGTCTGCATAAGCTCTATCTACCGGAGTAAAGATGCAGGTATCGAGATAACAAACCATATCGCAGATAAAAGCTCTCTGTTTAATACCACCGGCATGGGTATCAGAAATATTACCCTTATGATGAAGCAGATGAATGGTCGGGCTATTGTTTCACATAATAATACCGAGTTTCGCATTACTCTTTGGTTTTCACGCGCATAAAAACAATCCGCTACACCAAAATCTGGCATAGCGGATTGATTTATATACATCTATCTATTTTTATTTATCAAGCAAATCTGTGTAGAAATCTGCGTAATGTGTCTCACCTGACTTGATGTAGTCAATGGCTGCTGATGGATGCTGATTTAAGCGTCCTGTGAGCAGGTATGGAATATCGTAGCCCCATACAGCACCGCTCTCCTTGAGCGGAAGCATATGCTCTTCAATAAATTTAAGTACAGGGAATACATTGTATTTTGGATTTTTAAGGAAGCTAAGTAAAAGCTCCATCGCACAGTTTCCTGCGCCTCGTCCCATGCCCATCATTGTTGCATCCAACAGGCTGACTCCCTGGGCTGCTGCCTCTATGGTGTTTGCAAATGCAAGCTGCTGATTATTGTGCGCATGCATTCCTACGAACTTTCCGTTTGCCTCAGCAATTTCTGTGTATTTATCGGCAGTGCGGCGAATCTGCTCAGGGTAGAGAGCTCCGTAGCTGTCTACGATGTATATGCCGTCTGCAGAGCTCTTGGCAACCATGTCAAGTGCCTGATCAAGGTCTGATTCCTGTGTATTTGAGATAGCCATGATGTTGCAGGTTACCTCGTAGCCCTTGGACTTGGCATCCTCAATCATCTCGATTGCTGATGGCATCTGATGTACATATGTAGCCACACGCACCATGTCAATCACACTGTCCTCGCGAGGGAGAATATCCTTCTTGTAGTCACATCTGCCGACATCCGCCATGACAGAAATCTTCATATCAGAGTTGTTGTCTCCGACTATCTCACGGATAGCTGCCTCATCACAGAACTTCCATTTGCCGAATTTATTTACATCAAAAAGCTCCTTAGATGCTTTATAACCAAACTCCATATAGTCGATGCCTGCCTTTACGTTTGCACGATAAAGAGCATTGATAAAATCATCTGTAAACATAAAGTTGTTTACCAGTCCTCCATCCCTAATGGTAGCGTCAAGCACGCGGATATCAGGGCGTGCTGTCATTAAATCACCTTTCTGAGCCATTTTTGTTTCCTCCAAGTATAAATATTATTGTAACAAATATAAATATTACTGTAGCTTGATGTTACAATTTAAAGTTTTAATGCTTCAACGCTTTAAAGCATATAAGTATAATAACACAATTATTTAAAATTGCAAGTAAAACTTTACTTTTTTTTGTCAGACTAATATAATGAATGAGGTTGTAATACAATATCAAAGGAGGACTATATGATTTCTTATTTGACTTCGGCAGATATGTCGATAATAGCTTTCATCGGAGTGATTTTTGCATTCGCACTCACATGTATTGCTATTGCAAAATTAAATAAATTTTTACCAAAGGACCTCGGCAGACAGTTTGCTGTGGACGGAAAGCTTTCAGCCGGGAAGCCGAGAGGAGCCGGTATTATCTTTATATTCACATTTGTGATATCGGCAGTGCTTTTCTCACAAATCAATGCGGAGATCGCTATTTATCTTGTGCTTATAGTTATTGAGATGCTCACAGGCTACTTTGACGATGCAGCAGAAAAGCCATGGGGCGAGTATTTAAAGGGCGCACTTGATTTTGCGGTTGCCATTGTTGTGGCAGTTGTGTATCTGCATTTCAACTCAAGCACAATCACCTTTGCCATATTTGGCGGCTCTGTAAATATTCCACCTGTTGTGTTTGGAATACTCACAGTCATCTTAGTCTGGGTATCAATCAATGTCACAAACTGTTCAGACGGTGTTGATGGTCTTTCCGGAACACTTACCATCATTACCATAATGACCTTCTTCGTGCTTGATTCAGTGCTCAAAATAGCTGACAGCTTCAACTATTGTATTTTATTATTTGCGGTATGTCTGCTCGGATATCTGTGGTACAATGCCACACCAAGCAAGCTTTTGATGGGTGATGCCGGCTCAAGAGCCATGGGTATATTCATAGCTATTTGTGCTCTTAAATCACAAAGCCCATTCATCTACATACTGGCAGGTCTCGTGCTTATCATCGACGGTGGACTTGGACTCGTAAAGGTTTCTCTTCTTAGATTTTTGAAGATACATATTTTAAAGAATACCACAACTCCTATCCATGACCACGTCAGAAAGAAGCTCGGCTGGTCAAATGCACAGGTCGTTTTCAGATTTGCAATTATCCAGATTGTTGTGTCACTCGCAACGGTTTATCTGGCGATGATTTAACAGTTTTAAAACCATATAAAGCAAAAGCCGGAGTCTGACAATTTGTCGGCTCCGGCTTTTACTATTTACTGTGTGGACTCCTTTAACACTACCTCATACGGCAGAAGTGTCCTGTTCTCAGTCTCTTCACCCTCTATCTGTCTGAGCAGATTCTTGCAGGCTCTTGCTCCAAGCTCCTTTGAATCAAATGAAAGTGATGTAATGGACGGCACATTATTTTCCAGCACTGAGCTGTTGTAAAATGAAGCCACCTTCACCTGCTGCGGCACCTTTATATGCCTTTCGCGGAGCCGTCTCATGGCCTGCGCACAGACTGCATCATCCATACACAGCAGACAGTCGCAGCCCCTGTCAATTGCATCATCTACAGCCTTTTCAACATATGCTTTTCCTTCAAGGTTTAAAAATACAAGATTGTCATTTATTTTCTTTCCAAACTGCTCATGGGCATCCACTACGCCTGCGTATCTGGTCTGATTTACAACAATATCCTCGCTTCCACCGAGAAGCGCCATATTTTTCATGCCACGCATGAGCATAATTGATGTCAGCTCCCTGCAGGCACTTCTATGGTCATGGTCAATCTGCTTTACATCCTTATATTTGCATGAGCCAGCTGTAACAAACGGTATCCTGCGCTCCTGCAAGAATGTCACCTGTGGATCATCTACCATCGTGCGAAGCAGCACCACTCCATCCACCTTATGATTCTGTATGATACGCCTAAGCCCCGCCATATCATTGCCTGAGCCTATACAAAGCAAAAGGTCGTATTCCATCATACCTGCTATCTCCTGAATCCCCATTATAGCTTCCTGGAAAAAAGGCAGATCGACAAGTGCATAATCCCCCGGCATCACCACACATATATTAAATGTCTTTGACTGTGCAAGCCCCCTGGCTATTACATTAGGTTTATAATCATGCTCCTGTATATATTCAAGCACTCTTTTTCTTGTTGCAGCGCCTATCCTGCCCTTTCCCGATATAGCCCTGCTTACTGTTGTCTTTGAAACGCCAAGTGCCTCTGCTACATCTGATATCGTGATATTGTTACTCATTCTGCCGCCTCTTTCATCTAAATGTGATTAATCACTGAACAACTTTTATTTGTTGCGCAACTCTATTGTTTTTTATTATAACCTATCTTCATACACTTGTCATCCTAGACATGCAATTTTTGCGCAACTGACTCATTCTTCCACGCATATTCGCTCAACATTTTGTTTTCTGATGATTTAATGTTTACACCATTCATTTACTAACGTATATTTATAGTGTAACTATTGGAGGTACATATAAATGAATTTTAACGAAATATTATATGGCGTGGCATATTACGACGAATATATGCCTTACGACCGCATAGAAACAGATTTTAAGATGATACGAGATGCCGGCATGAATGTTATCAGGATTGCCGAATCCACCTGGAGCACATGGGAGCCTGAGGAGGGAGTATTTGATTTTACACACCTGCACCGCATGCTTGACTGCGCAGCAAAATATAAGCTGAAGGTCATTGTCGGAACACCTACATATGCTATTCCATCATGGCTTGCAAAAAAATATCCCGATATTCTCGCTGTAACACATAACGGCAAAGAGCTCTACGGCCACCGCCAGAACATGGATATCACAAACCCTGACTATCTGCACCATGCACAGATTATCATTGAAAAGCTCATGGAGCAGGTAAAGGACTACGACTGCGTGATCGGCTTCCAGCTCGACAATGAGACAAAGCCCTATGACACCTGTTCCAAATGCGCACAGGCTAAATTCGTAGAATATCTGAAAAATGAATTTCCTGACATTGACGAGTTTAACAGGGAGTTTGGACTTGATTACTGGAGCAACCGTGTGGATGACTGGGATGCCTTTCCTGATATCCGCGGCACTATAAATATGAGTCTTGATGCGGAATACAAAAAATTCCAGAGAAAGCTCGTGACAGACTTTTTTGCATGGCAGGCCGATATCGTCAAAAAATACAAGAGAGACGACCAGTTCATCACTCACAATTTCGACTTTGAATGGCACGATTACTCTTACGGCATGCAGCCGGAGGTCAATCAGTACGAGGCTGCCAAGTGTATGGATATCGCAGGCTGCGATATATATCACCCTTCCCAGAGCAGTCTGAGCGGCCGCGAGATTACCGCCTGCGGCAATATTGCAAGGGGCATAAAAGGTGATAATTATCTGGTACTTGAGACCGAGGCTGCCGGAAATCACCCATGGCTTCCTTATCCGGGACAGCTGCGCCTGCAGGCCATAAGTCACATCGCAAACGGTGCAGACATGGTTGAATACTGGCACTGGCATTCTATCCACAATGCCATAGAAAGCTACTGGAAGGGCGTGCTCTCCCACGACCTTAGACCGAACCGGCTTTATAAGGAGTGCAGTGTCATAGGAAACGAACTAAAAAAATACGGACACAGGCTGGTAAATTTGAAAAAGACAAACAAGTTTGCGATTATTGCTGACAACTCTTCTCTTACTGGGCTTAATGAATTTAAGCTGAACAACAAAAGCGACTCCAATTACAATACCGTTTTCAGATGGCTTTGCGATGCCCTGTATCTGATGAACATTGAGTACGACGTGATTCCTGCCGCCCCGGCACTTTTTGCTTCATATGAGAATATACTTGTGCCTGCACTCTATAGCGCAACAGATGAGGTGCTCAATGCCTTAAATGAATTTGTTGCAAACGGCGGCAATATGGTGGTGACATTTAAATCTGCTTTTTCGGATGAACATCTTAAAATACGCCATGACATACAGCCTTATATTATAAACAAGGCTCTCGGCATACAGTACGATGAGTTCACCCTGCCTGACGATGTCACCGTAACCTGTGGTGGCAAATCATCAAAAGCGCGTGACTGGATGGAGATGGTCGACTGTACCACTGCCACGCCTGTTGCTAAGTATGAGCACAAGCACTGGGGAGTACACGCAGCTATCACCCAAAACAGCTATGGTAAGGGTCGTGCCATGTATCTTGCCACACTTTTTGGTGAGGACACACTGATAGAAGCCCTAAAGCTTTTCTTCGGCGAGCCAAAAAATGAATTTGATGCTTCTTATCCCGTTGTCATAAAGCGCGGCACCAATATGCAGGGAGAAAAAATCATTTATCTGCTTAACTACTCGGATGATGAGCAGACTGTTACCTGCCATGCAGACGGTCTCAAGAAGCTTTTCGATGACAGTACAGTATCAGCAGGCGATTGTATAACTCTTGCACCATGGGATTTTAGCATCCTTTATGCCGATTAGCCCACAGGTTATATCCTATGCTTTTTGCTGCAGATAAATATTTCACAAAAAGCTCATTATATAAGGTCTTAATTATTAATTTTTTCATAAAATTTATTAAGTCTTTTGTTTTGGTGTTGTTTGAATTATTTTTCAGTGTTATAATTTCAAGCGGATTAAAAAGGTGGTTTTATGAAGAAAATACAGAATAAGCTTATAGAGCTTTTCAACCGCTACAAGCATGTGTGGATTTTATCATACTTTATCATATATCTGACCTGGTTTGGATATTTAGAGCGCACTGTTACCACACATTATCACTTGATTCATCTTCCAATAGATGATTATATACCATTTTGTGAATACTTTGTTATTCCTTATATCATGTGGTTTGGCTATGTGGCCTTTGGAATTGCTTTCACGGCATTACATGACAAAAAAGAATTTTACAGACTGTGTGCGTTTTTATACACCGGTATGACCGTATTTTTGGTTATATCAACGCTCTACCCAAATGGTCACAATTTAAGGCCTTATTATTTCACGCACCACAATATGTTTACAGCGCTTTGCGAGTGGCTTTACTCCACTGACACACCGACGAACCTGTTTCCGAGCATTCACGTATACAATTCGCTCGGCATTCATTTTGCGGTGATGCACAGCAGCTATTTCAAGGATAAAAAGCACGTTCAGCATGCATCATTAGTGCTTTGTGTTCTGATTATACTGTCTACCATGTTTATCAAACAGCACTCAGTATTTGACGTTTCTACAGCCTTTATGCTTGCTTTTGTAATGTACAATGTGGTCTACATCAAAAACTGGATGCATCTGCCGCAGAAGAGCGGAAGCTTCCAGGATACAGCAAACAGCAAGGTTCGTGTTTGATTTAATAATTGCAGCTTTCAACTCAAAAAGACATCATCCGGAATTTACACCGGTTGATGTCTTTTTATATTTCACTCATAAAAATGCATGACACTCACAGTCTGCATATCTGTCCTGTTATCTTACTCTCTCCCTGCTGTAGTCAAGCACCTTGTCCACAGTTGATTTTATTTCTACTGAATTTTTCCTCTGAGTCGAAATTTCTGCGTATGCATCCTCTATCTGCAGCTTATTGCGCTCCTCAAACTTGATAATCTCCTCCTGTGTATTGCGGATTGACACAATCTGCTGTCTGCACGCTTCTATCATGTCAACTGAAATCTCATCACACTGTGAAAACACATGATTGAGCTCCACTCCCTGCTTCATGAGCCTTGTCGTGGCAACATTGTTGTCCTTTAGAAGCCCTACAAGGTGGCTCACCTGCTCTTTAAGTGCACTAATCTCAGCTTTTGCCTCTGAAAGCTCCTGTTTCACAGCATCAATTGCACTGTCATATGAAACAGATGCCTCCCTTATACTCTCAGCAGCCTCCACGAACAGCTTTCCCTGCTCTCCAAGCATGCCCGCCTCTATAGCAGCATTGAGTGAGAGAACACTCATCTGCTTATTCTGCTCCTTCATCTGCGCAGCTATATCCGCACAGCTATCCACATGCTCCTCAAGCCTGTCCGATGTCTCTGACAAGCTCTTAGCCGGAGCTGTAAAATGCTTATTGTTTTCGACAAGCGCACATGTATCCTCATGCTGTGTGGCAATTGCCTTTGCTGCACTCTCAAGGCTTGTAAGATTGTCCGCAGCCGCCTTTACACACTCTGTAAAGCTGTCGTTTAAGGCTGATATGGCATCCATGCTGTCCTTTGAAAATTCCACCACATTATTTGCATTATCATTCAGCTGCTTAAGAGATGACTCCTCAAGCTGTCTTGATTTCTCCAGCTCATCAAAATCAGCCTCTATAAGCTTTGACTTTGCATTTACGTTCTCGAAAAATCCCCTGTCATTATCCAATTGTTCCTTCATATACGCTAATTCCTCAGCGGATATTTTTGCTCTGTTCCCAAACACTGATCTATTCTCCTTTACCGGTTACCTTTTTAGAATATAATATCACTTATAATACTGTATTTCAAACTGCAGTGACTCATTTTCCCTGAATACATTTATCTTTGGTGAATATACTACGGACAGCACTATATTATTGAACCTTCCTCTTTGTGCAGCTTCAAGCGCATCTGTACCAAATCTTTGCCTGATATAATCAAAAAAGCTTTCTATATCACCAAAATAAATTGCATTGATTGGCGTGCCATATGAGGATATCAAAGAAAGCCTAAGCACATTGTTGTTTTTACCAACTATCCACATGCGGCTCACACGTAGATTTTTGTCTGCAAAAACAGGCTTTGGATTGTCCTTTCCAAACGGTGCCAGTACTGAAAACTCAGACACCAGTCTCATTGATACATAATCCACCGGCATCGGCACATCTATATGTATTTTAGGCACGAGGTCATCGTCAGTAAGCGATGCATACTCATTTATTTTCTGACGGAATGGCTCAACGTTTTCTTGTGGCAGTGAAAGTCCTGCAGCCATCGGATGGCCACCAAACTTCGTGAACAGCTCACTGCATTTGCACATTTCCTCATACATGGAGTACTCCTCTATCGAGCGCCCTGAGCCCTTTACTCCGTCCTCACTCTTTGTGAGTATAAAGGTTGGCTTATTGTATCTCTCCCTGATACGGCCTGCTATGATTCCTGCTATGCTCTCATGCACATCCGGCAGATATATGACAAGCACCCTGTCTTTTTCGTAATTGTCCCTCTCATATATCTCAACTGCGTTTTCGACACCCTTTGCAGTCATTTCCTTCCTGTCATCATTGAGTGCTACAAGCTCTGATGCGATGCGCATGGCCTCCTCCTGCCTGTCACATAAAAACAGCTCAAGTGCTCTTTTGGCTGTATCCAGACGGCCTGTCGCATTGACACAGGGTCCAAGAACAAATCCAAAATGATATGCATCTACATTTTCAGCCTCTATATTACAACATTCAAGCAGGGCTTTCATGCCGATATTTGTCGTATGATGAATACTCTTTAAACCGGCCTTTACGAGTATACGGTTTTCACCCGTCAGCGGCATGACATCACCGACTGTTGCAAATGCCACATTCTCTATAAAATCCATGGCCTCTTTCTCATCTATGCCGATTTTTCTATATAGTAATATGACAATTTTCCAGGCAACAGCTGCTCCGCAAAGCTCCTTGTACGGATAGCTGCACTCTATCTGATGCGGATTTACAACGGCATCTGCCTTGCTCTCCTTGTAAATCTTTATACCCTTTATATCTTCAAAAGGCATTGCATGGTGGTCTGTTACGAGAACCGTCATTCCAAGCTCCTTTGCATGTGCGATTTCCTCAATCGCCGCAATTCCGTTGTCACATGTGACCACAGTGTCTATCCCGTCCTCATATGCCTTGTCAATCAGATGCACATTCAAACCATAGCCATCCTTCACTCTGTCTGGAATCATATAATCCACACATGCCCCGGCTCTTTTAAGTGCCTTCACAAGAATATATGTAGACATCACTCCGTCTATGTCATAGTCACCGATTATCCTGATTTTGGCCTTGTCAGCTATCTTTTGGGCAAGAATGTCAACCAGCCTCTGACCATCCTTTAAAAGAGCCGGGTCTGCAATGTCTGAGATTTTGCCGTTTAAAAATTCATTTACCGCGTCATCTCCTATAACACCTCTGTTTCTGATTATCCGCGCCGTCACCTGATCTATTCCAAACTTCGCTCCGATTGCCGCAAAATCAGCCTTCTTCGCACTAACATACCACTTTGCCATAATCTACCCTTTCCAGTCTCAGCCCACACGCCGGTGCTGTGTAGCCTGCCTGTGCCCTATCCTTTGAAGCTAAAATTTCCATCACAGCATCCGGATTTTTCCTTCCATCGCCCACCTCGATAAGCGTTCCTGTGATGATTCTTATCATATTCTGTAAAAATCCATCTCCGGTGTAGCTGATAACAATATCAGCGCCTGTTTTTTCTATATCAATAGAAAAAATCGTCCTGACCGTTGACTTTTTCATATGTTTGTTGCCACAAAAGGCTTTAAAATCATGCTCTCCGAGAAGATACGCTGCTGCTTTTTTCATCCTGTCTGTGTCAAGCGGCTTATCATAGTCGTATACGTATTTTCTCCTGAACACATCGGACACAATACCGGTGTGTATTGTATACACATATGTCTTTGACACAGCATTGTACCTAGCATGAAATCTGTCAGGCACATTTGAAATATCTGTCACCGCAATATCTGCCGGCAGATGCTCATTCAGCCATATAAATATCTCATCCTTGGAAAAATGCTTCGGCATGTGAAAGCTTGCCACCTGCCCCACCGCATGCACTCCAGCATCCGTGCGCCCTGAGCCTATGACCTCAACCGGCTTTCCTGCCAGCGTTGAAAGCACATGCTGAAGCTTTCCCTGTATTGTATCATCTGTGGATTTCTGCACCTGCCAGCCTTTGTAGCGTGTGCCGTCGTATGCCACAATTATCTTGTAATTTTGGGTTTCTGTATTCATAAAATTGTCTTTCTTTATCTAAAAATAGAGTTCTGAATAGTTACTTTTATTTTATATAATATCACATCATTTTTTCTCTTGCCAGCACTGTTTTGCTCCTTTAATCCAATTAAGCAAGCTCCGCAATACGTGTCACAGCGACATATATATTTGATATCTCATACCATGTATTGTAGTCCACCACACCTGATACCGGAAGTCCGAATACAGCCTGAAATTTTTCCACGGCCGCCTTTGTCTTTGGTCCGTATATTCCATCCGGCACAATAGACGGAATGGCCGGATATGCCTTTGCGATGCGGGCGAGCTGCTTTTGTATCTGGTATACATTCTGCCCGGACGAGCCTATGCCTATATTGTAGCCGGGCCATGACGCCGGTATTCCTGATACAGCCTCCGCTGTATTGATATACATGTTGCTTCCGTAAAAGTATCTGAGTATCTCAATTGCACTGTAGCCCTGATCACCGAGACTTTTAGAGCCCCACTGTGTCATCCAAATTGCGTTTGCGTATAATGATTGGATAATAACTATTTAATTCGTTGAATCCGTTGGAAGCTCATTGGTATACTTTGATAGTGCCTTTTTGACCGTACGCCATACCTTTTTAACCGGCAAGCCGCATAATGACATATTCTTTAATATACTGACTACCTCATATGCTATATACAGTAATGCGAAAAACTCCATCGTTCCGACTGTCTGTCCCGGAAGATATGTTCTTGCCCCTTCCGGGATAAATCCGATGAGGTTCAATCTTATGATTGAGTCGACCAGAGCCAGGAGCACAAGAGAAATCAACATACCGACCTTTCTGATTGCTCCATTGATTCCAAAGTTTGAATTGAACTTTTTCTCCTTGATTGCTCGTAATACTCCGAAGATAGTGTCCATTACTATGCAAATAACTATTATCTCCATAATTTTGTTGCTTGCTGTTGTCATAAAAAATCTTGTAATATCATTCATTATTTTTTCCTTATCCTTTCAAAAGCCTGTATGTTGTGAGAAGTCCGACACGGGCATCCTGTGTCAGTCCTCTATTTTTTTGGAATACCATCACGCATTTTGAGAGATAGTCACTCCATTCTTTATAATCTGTATCTAATTTGGTGAAGCTATATACATCATGCAGCGTCCTTCTCAGCCACTTGATTGCTGTCGGGCAGTAATGTTTCTGGCCGCTCCACAGGTTGTGGCTCTTTGCGAACGCCTGCGAGTCTGCTCCAAATTTACCATCCTCTTTCAGCGCATCAGCTCCTTTGAGGTCGAAGCCTACATTCATAGCGTGCTGCCATTTTCTGACCTCTTCACTTTCCAGATAGTAATCAATGTCACCCTTCCAGCTCTCATTGTTTGTCTTGACCGGCGCAGATACTGGCTGACTTGCTACTGTTGTGTCTTTTGTTCCAAGTTCCACATACAGGAGGTTGGCATCCGTGCTATTGCTGAGTCCGGAGCAGGTGAATGCACTAGTGTACTGCCATCCGTACAGGCTGTGCACAATGGCTGGCTTCTTGGCATCGTTCGGATCGTCCCCGATAGTCATTTCTCTAGCGGATGGGTAGCGAGCTATCCAGAACGGACCGTTAATCTGATTAGCATATGGCAGGATGTAGGTGTTGTAGAAACTGAGTCCGGTATACACTCCAAAATCAAGTCCTGCTGCCTTGATTTCTGACTGATATGTGTTGATGATGTCAATTAAGGTCTGTCCAAGCCCTTGCTGGCATCTGTCCTCCACGTCAAGCCATACGAATGTCTTTCTTCCGGCAAGTACCTCAATCACTCTCTGTGCATCCGTCTTTGCCTTTCCTGTTGTTGTTGCGTATGAGTAATTATATACGCCCTGTATCGGCATTCCGGCTTCTGTACAGCCCTTCCAGTTCTGTTCGAAGGTCTTATCCGGGTTTAGGTCCTTTCTGATGATTTTTAAAATGGCAAATTGTACACCGGTCCATTTTACTTTGCTCCAATCAATGGAGCCTTGATAAGATGATACGTCAATTCCTTTCATGATGTCTCTCCTTTCGTTCTGTGCATTTAATTTTTCTCATTTTTGCTCCTTCCTTTAATTTTATTCAAAAAGAGCCGACACCATTTCTGATGTCAGCTCTTTTCTATACAATACATTTTCTATGATTATTTTTAACATTTGCTCTTGATACCTCTGCATATATCATAGTTGTTGCAATGTTTACATGTCCTAAAATCTGTTGTACCTCTTCAACAGGCATTCCTCTATCCAATCCATCAGTTGCCGTTGTGTGCCTGATCAGATGCGGATACAGGCGTCTTCCTATTCCAGATTTTTCACCTAGCACTCTGATGCGCTTCTCTATAGCCGGTTTTTTCAACCTGCCATATGGTTTCCTGTCCGATACAAATAAAGCCACTTCGTTGTCATTTCTGGAATCAAGATAGTTTCTGATGGCAATTTCAGCCTTGGCATTCAGGTATGATATTCTGTGCTTGCCTCATTTAGCTAATTAAGCGTTATACAAAACTTTTTTATTTACGTAGTCATATGAGAGCATGTTCTTTGCTCTCAAATAGTGATCTGCATTATCGCCAATTCTAACAACCTTGAAAATTCCTGTGTCTTTTTCCACCGAGAAAACATTGAAGCAATCATAAGTTTTAGTGCCCTCAATTCTTTTTCCACCAGTCCAACCATTCCATGTTGTGGCACATTCTACGACCATGTTGAGAACGCCATTAGAAGTATAACCAAACATATCGTCATGTTCATGTCCACACAAATTAACGATATGTATTCCACCGTTATCCTTAAATGTTTTAATTATTGAATCAAAAGCTCCTGCCGATACGTTTCCCCCTGCTGATTCGTAGTTATCCAAAGTTTGGAATGTGCATTGAATTTTATCCACGATTGATTTGCTCACTTCGTGCATAGCCGTAATTACGGCATAATTCAAGGCTTTTGCTTCATTCAGTCTTTCCTCCAGCCACGCCTTCTGATTGTCAATGTCGTAATAACAATCCAAAACTATCAGCCGGATTTCGCTGTCTGGAAAGTCTTTGTGATAATACATAGTATTATTTCCACTTCCAAAGGTTACGCCCCAATTTTCTGTATGATTAAACAATAATTTATACGCCGATTCTTGAGTGTTTTTTTTCATTTCTTTAGTGTAGGTATCGTGATTTCCTACACAGTTCAGAATCGGATTTGTAGTATTTTTCAACAAATAAGCATCTGTATATTCGCCTTGCCAACCTCCGCAATAATCACCTGTATGCAGTGCAAACTGAAGATAATCCTTGTATTTTTCCATGTAATTGCAAAGTCGTTCCCATAACACCGGAACATTATGCCAATCCGAAAAATGAATGAAAGTTAAAGGCTTTAACGATGAACCAATTCCACGGGCTTTTGTAGCCGTGGATTGAATTACAAATGGTTCAAGTTGCTTGTTCAAAGAAATAATGCTTGCATCATTTTCCCAATCAGCGATTTTAGCCATCAAGTCAGAAGATTTTAACAGATAATCTTCGTACTCAGTTGCTTTGCTGCCATATTCCACCTGAATCGGAACCTCTTGCTCAACATTCAAAGAAATATACTTCGCGTCCTTATCAAAAGATACAGTTCGCTTTGCAAGTGGAGGATACAGTGCGTAGTCAGTTACATATTGTTTGTTTTCATCATAGAAATAGAACGCGTGATTTTTTGTAACTTCGACTAATCCCTTGGTTGAAAAAGTAATATTTTCATTCGCTTTATAATCAATGGGATAAAGTTTGTTTGGTATTGTTCCGATTAGGTTTTTGGATGATTTTAATGCTGTATCATATTCTTTTGCATCATTTTCCAAATCAGCGATTTTAGAACTATTGTATAATTTGACTATTAGTTCCATTATAGCCTCACTTGTGTTTGAGCAAATTATATATTTCGCGTTAACTGGTACTGTGATTCTATTTTCGCCTTCAACTAATGCAAAACTTGACACAAAGCTCTTAGAAGAATCAAAGAAACAATTATATACAGAACTAGATTTGCTGATAATTATCACAGCATCATTGACTTCTACATAGTCAGTTCTGTCCCAATGTTGGTCTGTCTGTTTTATCGTACCGTTCTCATTAACATATTCATCTCTAATAATTGCAAACGGTTGAGTTCCTTGGCACAAATCTTCCTTTAGTGAACTAACTTCCCCATTCGTTTTGGTCAGCTCTTCCTCATAGTCAGCCTCATTCAAGCTGCTCTGCTCCCAAGCCGAACCATTCCATGTCTTGCGATATTTAAGATCTGTGCAGTAATAGGTGTCATTAACCGTGTTTCCGCTTGCAGGCAATGCTGATGATAAGCAACTCCCCTTGAAATTGTAAGGTGATGTCAAATCCGTTTTATTTGCTTTTGTTGAATCGAGCTTATCTATACGTTTTCTTTCAACATCAAGTTTCCCTGTATACTCACCTAATTTGGCTAAAATCTGTTCTATAAGCGTAGATTGCCCCTCTTCATCTTCATCACCAAACCGCATCTTCCCGGTGCATTTTACTATGATGTTAAATGATATCAGCTTGCTATTCCCGTCAATTATCCTCACCTGCATAACGTTCTGGCCCGGCAGAAAGAATGCCTCACTTGGTATGATTGTGATTTTGTTTCCGCTGACATCAGCAAGCGCTTTGTTAGGCTCTTCCATTGATGATGTGGATAAGCTGTATGCAACTGCTGCCGCTGATGCCGGAATATCATAATCCCTCACATCAAACTCTATTGCTATTGAGTTTGTGCCTTCCGTCACCTCTATTGGGGCCTGTAATACATTCTTCGTAACATAGATGTCTCTTTTTATGGTCTGCATTCAAATTCTCCCTTCATTCTCTAAAAGTATTTTTGTATTGATGCTCGAAACATTAATAGGCATTTTGCTGAAGCCATTAGGCAGGAACAAACCTTACTATGTATCTTCCTGCTGCTGGAACACTCCCAGAATTAAGATAGTCATACCATGCTCTTGCATTCTGCTTTCTCTCATCTTCCTTCTCTGTGCCGGCACGCTCAAAATTTTTAAGGTATGCTGATGCCAGATATTCCGGGGTTTCTGTACTCGTTTTAAATTGAGCCCAGGTTAATTTATATGGTGCCACTGGTAACCATTCTCCCGATGACTCCGTCAACTGATCTATCCAATATAGCTGTCCAATTCCATCGCCAATCTCGTATCCATTAGCTGTTGCCCAGTTAGTATACTTTGTCGCTGGAGTCCACTGAACGAAGCCGAATCCAACTGAATAATCACCCTCTTTAAAGCTCTGCCATAATCCCGGATTGATTGTTGACTCTCTCTGTATGTTTCCTAGCAAGCCAGCAATAGCATTGGTTGTCCAGCCCTTTCCGTTCAGGTATGTGTATATTTCATTTACATTTTCCTGCATTTCTTTTTGAGTCAGATATTTGTTGGAGCTTATCATTAAAAATCGCCCTCCTTTGACTTGCCTCCGACTAAGATTCCTCCTACATAGTCGGCATATGTATCATCAGAATACTCAACCCTGCCTGTCAATCCTGCACTTCCATTCACACCGAACGTATCCGCATCAATATAGCATTCTTTTGTATCTTTCAAAATTCTTATTTCCACGTCACCAACCTGCAGAATGAAAACATTGTCCGATCTTGCGAACATTTCACCGATAACAGTTTTGTCTGCTTTCATGACCTTAACCTCTCCACCTGAGATTTCTGCATACTTACCGAATGCGTCGGAACCACAAGTGTATTTACCATTCGTCATGATTCCATCTTTATCCATGACACTTAGGACAGCTCCATTACCATCTAATACTTTTATAAGGCCTGCTTTGTTGTCTATCCCACCAATTGTCAGTGTTCCTCCATATATCCGATCTGCCAGCATGGTTCCGGCTATAATATAGTCGGCAAAAAAGCCTTTCCCGGTTCCGAATGTACTCCATATCCAGTCTTTTCCATCAGCGGTCCTTTTGGATGCAATCTCAAATCCCATTGATCCAAGGCACATAGCTCCGAACGTAGGTGAATCAGGGTTTAAATCCTCAAAAAGCATGGCTCGTACATCCTGCTTTTGAGCTACATCACGTAGTGCATGAAACTGTGTTTTCACTGCATCCAGTATTCCCTGCACCTGAGAGCCGATCACAGATCCATCTTCTCTGATTGCGCTCTCAATTCGGTTATTAATACTGACCTGATTTGATATGTAATCAAATTGATAATCGCCCAGCGATACAGATAATATGCGGTCATTCACACAATCCCACTCTAATTCCGTAACCCTTGCATCTGTAACTATATCAAGATTATTGTTTCTACAATGTACGGTATCACCAAGAGGCACTTCTACAAGCCCCTTGACATCGGCATACAGCTCTGTATCCTCAATCATTACCATATCCACAGATATAGTTACTTGAGGCTTGTCTGCCCCCGCTTCCCACTGTTCCTGACAGCGTTTTATAAGTGCAGCCTCCAGTTGTGCCGGTGTATCGCATATGATCACACCTTTCGATTCATCATCTTCCTGTGCATCAGCTCTCATTTTTACATCTTCAAATTTCATTGTTGAATATTTGACTGTTGGATATTTGTCTATAAGAGGTGAATCAACCCAAGGAGCATCCCCATCTATCTGATATCCGTTATATGCCTGTGGAATGATCCGGGTAACCACATTTCTTAGGTCAACCTCCTCTTTCATTCCGTTCTCAGCAATGTTTTTTCCGTAAAGGATCTCAACACCTCTGTCGCTGCCAGCATGACGATTTATTATCGCTTTGTAATTATCATATACGATTTCACCGCCCCATCTCTTAACAAAAGAATTCTCATCGTCACCATTGATGGCTTCGATGAGATTTTTATTTTGGTAATATGCAGTTCCAGTCGATGTAATATCTGTTTCGGCTGTATACTTTTTATTCGATGCAGTCATGATATCAAGAGCCTGCTGCCCTGTTTTGTCAGTTGGACGGACATCCAAAAGGAAACAATCATCTGCCGCATCCATAAATATAGGCTGCAGATCAGCAGATATTCCGGAATCACTTTTTTCCTTATGAGTTATTCTGAAAAGCTGCTCTCCATTAAAGGAAGGCATCTTAACAACTGCTCCCTCTTTAATATACTTCCAGCGGTCTTCTGAATCCTTTGGATGTTCAAGCGTTACCTCCCATGTTCCATTCAATACGGCATGAACGGATGCACTTGAAGGAAATAATGACATATCTCCGTTCTGATCAAAGTTTGTATTTTCAATGTTATATATCTGGATCATAAGCACCTCCAATTAGGTATCACTTTCAGATTTCCTCCGTAAAATTCAATCTTGTTGTTTCCCGGCTGTAGATACATATCTTCATAATTTCCTGACACTTTGGTATTATTCAAAGTACCATCCTCGCGATACGCGATCATCCGATCTGTATCTATGGTCAGATTTTGACCAACATTAGCAGTCATCGTTTTTCCATTGATCTTAAGCGTACACATACCTTCTGCTGCGATCTTATATGTCGGATGACACTCTATATAAGGATTCCAGCAAACATCTTCTATGTCATATTCCATTGCACCATCTACGGAATATTGAAGCCCATCCAGTGTGTGAAATATCGCTGTAAAATTGCCTATCCGCTCAGATGTCCTCTCATTATCATCTAATTCAACATAGGTTATTTTATAAAAAAAGCCTGCATCATCAGATATAATAAGTTTTGCATTTCTTTCTGACAGCCACTGTTTTGCCATTCTCCAGCGATCATTCCACCTGTCTACTGCTCCGATATAATTAAATGGTATCTTTATTGGTGTTGCTGCATATGTGCCATTAAACTTGTATATGGTTCCATCCCGCCCTGATAGTTTTACCTCTTCCATATTCGGCTGAGCGGCAGGAATAGATATCAACTCCCGGGCAAATATCTGAAGCGAAGAGCCTCTTATGTCATTGTATTGTATGTCCTGCATTATTTTCCTTTCGCCCCCTGTGTTGCTATTGTCTTATTTGCCATCTGCTTAAGAACGAGATTTGTAAGTAATGTGATCGACTTTTTGTCTCCAATATAAATGTCATTCTGACATACCAAAGTCATTTTTTGTATTGCATCCGCAATCATTGAGGCTAATACACTGTTATTTGACTCATTTTCTTCTCTCATGTAAGATTTCAATAACTCAATTGGTAAAACAGCCTCTTTGCCTGCTTCTCCTCCACCCATCAATGAGTTACCGTTCTGGCCGAAAATTGTCGGACTGTTCAGGATTCCTCCGTTCGCATACCAATCTACAGAAATTTTAGGTACCTTAAGTGGGGAAAGTGACCACTCTCCACTCGCTTTAAAATGAGGCAACTTTATTTTTGGTAATTTCCAATCGAAATCGAAGAATCCTTTAATCTTATCAATAGCTCCCTTGATAAAATCGGCTACAGCTCCGAATATGTCATTTACACCATCCCTGAACCATTCGCACTTATTATAAAGTGTCACAAAAATAGCTATAAGTGCTGCAACTGCCGCAATAATTATAAGTATTGGATTAGCGGCCATGACTGCATTTACTGCTGCAAAACCAGTTTTTATAGGCCCCAATACAGGTGCAATTTTAGTTATAATGCCAATTAGTGATGAAACCCCTCCTGCTACCTTGCTTATGATAGAAATCACAGGGCCAACTGCTGCCACTACCAATACGCATCCGGCAATCAATCTCTGTCCTTCCGGGGAGAGCTGATTAAACTCTTCAATCAATCCGGCAATCAATTCTGTAATTTGGGTAATCAGCGGTGCAACTGTATCCGCAAGCTCTGCTGTTGCCTGTTGGAAATCTGCTGTTGCCTTATTTCCGTCTACCAAATTCTTATTGTTTTCCTGCCATTTTTTTCCTGCATCTACGAGACCCTGATTCGCCATTTCCTGCATGACCAGGTTTACTCTCTCACTTTCGCTTCCGCAAGCTGCAAGCTTTTCATTAAATGCATCCTCTGAAGTTCCCGCCCAATTGAGCATATCCGCAAAAGTCCCCGTAACAGTACTTGTTTTCACAGTCTCATTGATTGATTCTGCAAGTCCATCAATGGGAATACTATCCCCGTAAGTTGCCCATGCACCAATCGTCCCCTCAATTACCGTGCTTAATTCTTCTTGTGACAAACCTAACGCCTGAAGATTGGCCGTAGTTGTTGCAGCTGTCTGATCATCTGCAAGCACACCATATAAGGTTCTATAACTTTCCGCTGTTTGTTCTGCTGTGTACCCTGCATTTTGGCTCGACACCTCAAGCGATCCCATAATTTTACGATATTCTGCTGTTGCAGGTACTGTAGCTGCTGTTGCCGCTACTATGCCTGCTGCCGCCGTTGATATTCCACTAAACTTATCCCCTGTCTCTTTTGCTTTATTTCCAAAAGCCTGTACTTTTTCAGCATAACCTTCCGTTACAGCTGCTCCGCTTTTCAGCTTTTGCTCAACATCTTCCAGCTTACTTTTGTAACCATTAAGTTTTGTAGTAGTTTCATTTATCTCGTTCTTTTTGTCCTGAATTGCTTTTTCATCTTTATTTTCAGCAGATTTAAGAATATCCAATTGTTTTTTTAATGATTCAAGTATTCTTTCGTAATTCTCTGTTTGATTTGAAAGATACTTCTGTTCATCTTTATATTTTACAATCGACTTTATATGATCGTCATATTTCGATTTAAGAGCTTCGATTTCAATCTCATTCGCCTTAATTTTATCTGTAGACTCTGCAATTTTATCAGATAATTTCCTAATTTGTTCCTTACTTTCTGCTGCCCCGCTCTCAAGTTCTTCTGTTACTTCAGCAAGGCCTTTCTGATATTTTGTTAAACTAATCTGTGCGCTTGTAAGCTGGTTCTGCTTCTTTCGGACTGCATCCTCATTTCTGTTTTCTGCAGATTTCATTTCTTCAAGCTCACGCTTCAGAATTTCCACCTTATCAGAATAAACGTCCGTCTGTTTTGCCAGATATTCCTGACGGTCTTTTAACTTTTCAACTGCAGTAGTGCTGTCATCCCATGCCGCTTTTGCAAGTTTAAACGAATTACTATTTTCCTGAACGGCTGTATTTACCTGCTGCATCGTCTTTTGAAAGTCTGCTGCACCATCTGCCTTAAACACTAATCCAACTCTCTTCAGTTCATCCGCCATATAACGTTCTCACCATCCTCGCTTTCTTCTCACAGAATATCTCGTATTGTTCGCAAAAAAAGACGGGACATGAATGGAAGAACTCGTCCTCTGTCATTCCCATCTCTCTCGCATCAACCATATATTCAGCCCAATTTATCTCGAGCTGAATGCTTTCATCTGTGCTTTCGATTCCTCTTTTTTTTTAATTTTGTCAACTTCTTTCTGATAAGCCTCTACAACTTCAAGAAGTTCTGTTGGATCCGGTGGCACAAGCTGAAGTGCTTCATCAAATGTCACTTTTCTCCCATTGCTTCTTACCATTGCATAGATAAGCTTCGCTGCAAAATTCATCTTGTCGCTGTCTGTTGCTTTTCCAATCTTTTCAAGTTTGTCTATTCTCCGTCCAAGCTTTGAACCACCTATCTGATCAAGATAATAAATAGTTCCAAAATTCATTTTGGCTTCTATTACCGTTCCATCAGTCAATCTTATCATCTTACCTTTATTCATCTAATCAGACCTTTCCACTCACTTTCCCAACTGCTACCACAAGATCATCTTTTGTAAGTACCGGCTTACTAAAGAATTTTTCCTCTGTGAGTCCTTCCGGTGCAGATGCACTCTCTACCCTTGCAACAATGTCTCCATCCTCATTGAATGGATATGCTTTGATTTTGATTGTATCTGTCTGCTCGTTTGCCTTCTCCTCAGATGTTGATATATCATCAGAGTTCTCACTTAGCTTGCACTTCGGATACCAGTCGTATCTATATCCGCCTTTTCTTAATTTGACCACCTTACCATAAGCAAAATATGGTCGTGGTCTGTTTCCACCTGAAAGAATAAGACCATCCGCATCAACATTGTCACCACGTAATTTTGCAAGTGTATCAGCTGGGAAAGCAACGACTTCAACTTCAATATCCGTTGATGTCGTGGAGATATCGCTGTCATATACTGTACCTGAAGCATATGTATCAGAAGCCTCTCCATTTTCCGTGACTTTTACACTTTTAACTACTTCTGTCTTCTCCACCTCTTCCGCAAATGTGGATGTCCACCTGCCATCTGTATCCATTGTATTGAAGCACAGATACTGAGCTCCTACAGTCTCCTTCATTGGTGGTCGCTTAGTTTTAATTGCCATAATTGCCTCCTGTTTTATAAATCCAATGCTGCTATCATTTTTTTATAGTATCTTTCTTTGTTCTGTTCAAATAATGGTTTCAAGTGAGCTTTTGCACTCATTTTTTTCGTTCCATGCTCAAGCATTGGACCGTAATACTTGCCCCATCCAACTTTGATTCCGCTGTCAGTTCTTTCCAGTGCGAATGTACTTACAATATGCGTGTACCCTGCTTTGGTAATCTGACTTCGTGGTTTTGGGAGTCTAAGAAGGTCATTGACGAACTCCTTTGCTCCCTCTTCCACTGCGTCAAGTGCTTTGTCAGAGCTTACATTCTCGGAATACCGTTTCAACAGTTCCTCGAAATCTTCAAATCCTCCACAGTCAAAGGTTATCTCGCTACTCATCCAATCACCCCGTCCGTTGCAATTGAAAAGTAAGAATGCCAAACACGATCTTCTTTCACGTATTCGTGGGCAATGGTCGGATGGTAGCCAAGCTCATTCAGACGTTTTTTCAGTGCGATAAGTTTCGGATCGCGTGGCTTTCTAGCGTAAAAACTAATCTGCCATGTTATCTCATTCTCATAATCATCACCGGATGCCATTGTGTCTTCCCACAAAATCTCCCAGTAATCAATTCTTGGAAATACCTTTTCATTTTTGAGACTACTGACTCCTTCATTCACAGGACAGCCACTATCGTGCAAGATCTCACTCAGTTCTTTCTGTGTCATCGATTACCTCTCTTTCATATGCCGGTGTCTTCAATGTCAGCTCCGACTCCTTAAATCCATCTTTCGTAGTTGTATGAGCAATATTATAGATTTCATGCTGTTTCCCATCAATGAGACAGAGGTATTTGCTGTTGATTTTCTTATACTGCGGTATTGCAAGCTTATAAGTTACCTCAACACTGTCTGCTGACAGTTTGGCTCTTGTCGTGTCGTACACTGCAAGCTCACGATACCAAATACGTAATCCGGTGTACTTAAGTCTCTCCTCCGGATAGTCTTCTGACTCATCATTTGTTATCTCATACAGTTCTAAGACTCCGTCTGTATACTCAGGCATTGCCATCTGCATCCACCTCCGTCTCCATCTGCCAGGTCAAGATCATGCTGGAATAATTTTCCATGAACTCACTGACTCTGTGATGGTAAGCATAATACATATAATTTTTCAATAGCATTCTGTAGGTCAGATCATCTATAATACTACAGCCGGGGTTTAATCCCCCGACTGTACATTCACCTTCCTGTGCCAGAATTGATAACTGGGCATCCGAATAATACGGCGGGATTTGAAACTCTTCCCTCATCTCAGTTACAAGTGTGGCAAGTTCTTCTTTACTCATTTCCCGCCTCCTGCTTCTATACCTGTTCTGCTGCCTGCTTTACAACTGTTGCCTGTGTTACAGGGAGTACATACTCCTCCAGCTTGGTCACATCAAAGACCACTGCAACATTATCATCAACAGCACGACCATTCGCATAGCATGATGCAATAATGAGATCTGCATTTTCCATAGCCTTTGTCTGGTCATACTCATTGACTCTCACACCTGTTGTTCCCATAGTGTAGTATCCTGCAATTGTAAATGCAGCCTTACCCTTCGGACAATTTGCATCTACGATTTTCTCGATGTCAATGAATGACTTGTTGACATATCCACCTGTGAGCGCTTCTCCATACATGCATGGGTCAACATATTCTGCCTCGTCTGACGGATTACAGATAAGATACAGCTTGTCTACCACACGCTTTCCATTATTGGTAAGAGTCTTTCTCACATCTGAGAGTCCTTTAGGGCTGAATTTTGTGATGTTTGTCACAACCGTCTTAGCCTTGTTGGTACCGTCGCTGTTGGATGTTCCAATCTGACGGAAAATACCAATCGGTCCTGTCTTTCCATCTCCATCAAGATATCCCTTTACAAGACCATCCTGCATAGCTTCCGACAAGATTGCCATAAAATAACGGTCAACAAACTCAAGTGAAAGCTCTCTGATTGCCTTTGGAATAACTAAGTAAGCGGTGAGCATGTGAAGGTCAATGTTAAGTGCTGAAATCTCTGTGCTCAGCTCGCCCTTAACTGAGTCTGTAAGAGCTCCCCATACTGCTGCACCTGTATGTGATGCAACGATCCACTTCTTGACATTGGCAGGTGCCATGTTGACAAGATTAAGGATTGGTGATGCTTTCTTGACATCATCAAGTGTACGATCAATAATCTCTGTCGGAATGATATCAATCTGGTTCGCAGTGATTGACTGCTTGATATCCTTGAAGCCTTCATAGAAGTTCTTTTCTTCCTGTGAAAGGTTACGGAGACCGAGCTGCTTCTTGAAGTCGGCATCATGGCTCGCACGCTCTGCCTCTGCTGCAACCTGATTGATCAGATCTTCATGCATAGCTTCCTGCATCATCTCGATTGACTGCATAATTGCTTCTGATTTTTTCTCTGGCGGTGCATCATTTAAAAGCTGCATTACCTTGTCTTTTACTTCCTGGTTTAAATCTTCTACCTTCATTTATTTTCCCTCCTGATTAAAAAAAGCACCCCAACCGGTGCAGTCTGTTTCTGGTTCTTTTTTGTGTGTAAGCTGATAGAACTCTGCCAGCTGTTTCTGATGCTCTGTACGATTCTTTAGCCGCTGCTGCAGCATTTCATTTTCTTTCAGCACCTCCTGCAATTTTACATCCGATGCTGTTTCTTCTTTTGGTGCTACCCCGATTTCATCAATCAGGCCATATTCCAAGGCCATCTGTGGGGACAGCGTTGTTGTCTTATGCATCATCTCCCGCAGCTCATCCTCGGAAATTTTTGCCCGCTGCATAAACAGTGCTACACAGCTATCCATAGCGACATCCAGATTGTCCGCTTCTGCTCTCAGGTCTGCAGCATTTCCGCTTACCGTCTCCCACATGTCATGAATGATTGCGGTCGTACCCTGCCCCATAATGCGCTTATCGCATGCCTGCAGGATCGTAAAGGCTATCGAATGGCATCCGCCCATTACAATTCCTGTTTTATAAGATCCATGCTGCTGCAGCATATTATAAATCGCGGTTCCCTGATCGACGCTTCCGCCATTGGAATTAAAGTAAATCTTAATCTCATCGGTCTCCGGGATTGCATCCAGAAGCTCCTTAAAATGCTTTGCTGACGTCTCAGAATCTTCGTACTGCCATGTGTCCCAGTTGAACGGACCTGTTTTTCTTATTTCATCAAAAATAAAAATCTCATGAATATTATCCGTCTGCTGGAACCTGTAGATTACATTTTTCTGTTCCATGTCCTATTTCCTTTCTTTAAATTTTATGCTGTTTGACGGACAGCTCCGAGATATTGGATCACCTCCTCATCATCTAAATAAGTTCTTCTGTTTTCTCATTCTGTCCCTCCTCTGCATAGTTTTTGGTCAGCGCTCTCGCCTGACTGAAATCTGTATTAAGTAATGGATAACCTACCATTTCACGCAGCTCATCATAACTAAATCCGATTCCACGCAGCTTATCCAAATTTACAGCACTGTCTACAACATCCACATGCTTAAATCGAGCAAGCCATACAAGCACACGTTCGCATTTTTTACTGTAATCATTCTCACCAACGATATACGCTGTTAAAGTATCGTTAATTACTTCCGCCACAGGGCTGCATGCATATGTGATAAATTCATTCGTTGCATCGGATTTTTCCGTGATATTCCCATTAAATACTGCTTCTGGAATGTCAAAAGCATTGGCTACCTCGTTATTGATTGTCAGTGCAATCTTTGCCAGTTCCTCTGCTTTTGCATTCGTCTGGACAGTAAGACTTTCCAACGCAATTCCGTTAGTCTCTGGCAAAATCGATAGTTCATCGGATTCCAATATCCTTTTAATTTTTGCCGTATACTCGTCTCTTGTAACTTCACGATCTGTCCCATCCGCTTTTTTCTCTCGAAAATTCATATTTCCGTCAATCTTTAATTTGTATTTTGGCAGGTTCGAAAGGCGTATCATCGCATTTACCGCATCCAATGTGCGGTCATACTGATCTACAACACTTTGCAAATACAATCGGATTTTTGAATTGTCGTATCTAAGATGTATCACATCCTTTGTCTGGAATGTTCTGTATAGTCCATAATTTGCGCCGGCGCAATTCAGCATCACATTGCTGTATGTTCTCTCCGAGAGAACAGTATCCGTAACCTGCCAACTTGCGGCTCTATAATATTTGTTGTTCATTGGAATAATCAGAGCTTCCTGTTCTGTCAGAAGCGATTTGATTACTTTTGTCCAGAATACCGTACCGCATTCATGGTCATTCGGCTGAACATTCAGTCGGTACTCAATGTTTCGTTTTTGGCTGCTGTCCGTCTGTATCAGGATATCCGACTTTGCGATTGCTTTTGCGACCATTGATATTGCTTTTTCGATCGCTAGTTTCGACAGATTCAGCTTATCGAGATCAACTGCAATCACTTCTGCAAGCGACTTTATCTCTTTATCCCTGTTGAAAAATAAAAAATTAAACATGTTGCCTCCTAAATGTATACCACCTGGACTTCCAGCTCATCTTTGCAGAACATTGCAACATCAAAAGCCATGAACCCATCATTTTTCCTGAGCTTCGGTTCTACCTTTCCAAACATCTTATTGCCAAATTTATCTTCGGTAACACTTGTGTTGTTGGTGTACCAACGCATTATTGCTGATGCTCCAAAATTAATCATGCCCTGACTGAACATGGACTGGATAAACGGAGCAATTATACCTGTTGCAGATGTTATCTTTCTAATCAGCCTGATAATGCCATTCGGATTCTTTTTGTCTTCAATCGAAATACCACGCTCCTCAAATGCCAGCTTGAACAGAGTATAACGGTATGTGTCCATTGCAATTTTTTTGACTTCATATTCTGAAAATCTGGTCATACACCAATCCACAATCAAATTAACATCAATTACCGGTCCCGGTACAATTTCAAAATCATTAAATTCAGGCTGTCCGATATTTTTCAACGGAAATTTTATAGAATCTAAAAAAGGCGAGTCTGCACAGATCCATGTGTGCTGCCGCCATATATATTCTCCCGATTCTGTTTTTGTAAGGACTCCTGCTGATGCAAAGTCCCTGATGTCTGCATAATCCAGTCCTATGACTGCTGGCTGTCCCTTGGTATCTTCTGTTTTTCGCGGAATCTTTCTTTCCAATTCATCACGAGTTGTACCCTCATAACATGCCCGCAGTACATTCTGCCAGCTTGTAACTGTCTCCTCTTCCCTTCTTGCGGCTCTGTTCATTCGCTTTGTTATGAACTCAGGTCGCTTTGATGGGATTTTTTTCATTTCCAGATAATCATGCATGATCTGATTTGCAAGGATAGGCATATACTCCATAGATGGGTTTGCCTTGTGCCATGCATCCGGTATATCCACTTCTTTCATATCATCAATTTCGCAGATGAAAGGGAAATATCCCAGTGGGTTTTCCCCAGTTTCAAGAATCTCTGCGCACATGACCGATATCTCATCCAGTGGACCATCCCTGACATATCCATCCGTTGTAATAATAAATTCTCTTGAATGCTTAACTTTACCGAATGATGACTCGAACACATTTATCTGATCATAATTCTCATAAGCATGAATCTCATTTAGTACAAGGCAGCCTGTTCTCTTACCATCCTTAGTCTTGGCATTTGATGTGTTGTATTTCATCTCTGAACCGGTCGCAAGGTTACAAATCAGCTCCTTAGTTACAGAGAATTTGCCCTTAAATTTAGCATTTTCATGCAGCATATCATATGCCACTTTGAATGTATCCTTAACCTGGTCTTCTGAATTGGCAACTATCTCTACATGATAATTTTTCACACCATACAGCGGAGTCTGCAGAAAATTTGCCAATGGTACTATAAACCCGTCTTTACCATTTCCTCGGCCTTCCTTGATAAAAAACTTTGGAAATATCGGGATATCATCCTTATACATGAACACAAAAGCATAAATAAATTTCTGAAACGGAAACAGCTCATAGTAATTTACCCGACAGTATTCAAGGCACTGCTCATATGTTTTTCTATCAAAAAAAACATCGTTCCGCTTTAATAACGGCTTTACGATGTTTTTGATAAGCAATTTTCTTTTTTTATTTATCCATTTTGAATGCTCTTTGACATATTTGAGATAATCATCAATTTCTTTACAGGTAACCATCTGAAGAATTCTGCGGCTCTGGTACCGGATCTTTTAATTTCAGATCAGCTAATATCTTAAGCATGGTGGCTGTGGTCTTTTGCAGATTGACTACAGATTCATTTGCCTTTTCAACCTCTACCCCATTTCCATTGATAGTCTTGTACCTCAGACCTTTTTGCTTTATATCACTGATCAGTTTCTTCTTGAGCGACCAGTAATATACATAGTCCTCTATCATGTCCTTATAGAAATCGGCACTCATGCCTCTAAGCTCCAACTGTTTTATCAAGGATTCCTTAATTTCTGTTTTTGTCAAGCTGCTCACCCCCCTCTTTTTTCTCAAAATATGTCAGTTTTGGAACTATTTTTATGCATTTTTGCAGCAAAAAACACGGTGTTTTTATCATTCATGAAAAAATTCCTTCTTAAAGTAATTCTTCAAAAAATCCCCCCTGCCCTTTTCACGCGAGATTTCAAAATTTTTCCGGAGTCATGGCCACATGCCCGTTCTCCTCTGAGAAAAAATCCATGAGAATTAACCGGGGGGGATCTCTACCACATCTCTTTGCTTACAAGTTTCTTCTTTTTTTTGAATCTCCTTGGTGCTCTGCCATGTCTAAGGTTGTGGCATTGTATACATAAGCTGATCAGGTTATCATCATCCAGTCTCAATTCAGGATGTTCTTTTAGCTCCTGTATATGATGCACCTGCTGCGCCCTATATATCTTCTTGTCTCTTTCCGGCAGCCATCGTCCTTCCTCTACAGCCTTTTGTATCCTGGCTCTGCAATCCTGGCACTCAAAGTGATCCCTCTTTAGTATCTCTATTCTCTTATTTTCCCACGCTTTACTATTGTAAAACTTCTTTGCTTCTGCATCTGTCATAGTTCTAAAAGAAAAAGGACTGGCTCATCACCAATCCTTTACACCTATACTATATCACATATCGAGCGGACAAAACGGACAACTTTTAAAAATTTTATTTTTCTTTGTTATCCTCTATGAACTGCTGCATCATCTTCTTCATTAATCGCCCTACATCCAGTTAAGGCTCATATATAAAAAAGACACCTCCCACGACAAAGGTGTCTTTCTAATAAAGAATACATATTTGAACTAATTAATTATATCATAACAATTAATAATATCAACCATAAAGTTTTTGCTTTAAGGCTTCCTGTAAAATCCGTGAAAAATTAATTCCAGCTTTTTCTGCTTCTACATTCAAATAGTATGGTATCGTACAGTTCTTTTTGACTGTACGATTATCATGTTTTTTTCTATAGTCAATCATATCAACATCTACAAGTGTTAATATATCATCATCCTGCATTTGATAACTCCGTGAATATGGTTCTGGCACCGCCTCTCCTTCATCTTCTAATTGTAAAATATTAATTCCAATTGCATCTCTGGCCATAGCAATTGCATCTACAATATCTCTTCCTTCAGTATTGACATCAAAATCAGGTACAGTTACAAAATATCCGTCACCATCTTTTGATAAAATAACTGGATATACTAATGTACTGGTTCCCATAATATTCCTCCAAGTTCCGACTTTTTTACTTTCATATGTATCTTTAGCTTCTTGATTATTATTCCCAAAGAGTCAGGGGTTATACCCCTGTTCTCTTTAGAATGGTCTTTGCTAGTCTTTCGCTGATCTCTTTGTGTCTTGGAATAGTTTCCTTTATTACACCATTAGTGTAAATATCGTGGTTGGAACCATTTCTCAACAAATACCATCCGTTTTTTTCTAGCCGCCCTATCAAGTCAGCTCGTTTCAAATATGTACCCTCCCTTCTTCTTTATAATTGTATTATACGCATTAAGTGCGTATTTGTCAAGTCTTTTATGCGCATTTAATACGCACTGTTATATTTTGTTGGGATTCCCCACACAGGTTCTATAGTATTTGCACTTTGTAGTACAGATTTTTTCTGGTTCATATACACATTTCTTTTGTTCTGTTGGTATAGCTCCGCTTATCATCCTTTTTCTCAACTGCTGCCTCCTCATATCCCATGCATTTTATCGGTCTTTCCGGTCTGCCACACTCATCATAGTACCGTCAGTCGGCACATTCATTTTGTCCATTCATTATATGCCCTTTCTTTTAGTAATTCTCAAATTCTACATCACCACTGCCATCCTCTACTAATTTAACCTTTTCTTTTCCAAATAGCTTTATGAATATATTTAGAACATCATTTTTATCCTGAACCTTACGACTATTTAGTAACTCGGCCGCCTCCTCGCACGCTTCATCATATAATTCATCATCTTCAGTATCAACCTCGATACCATGTAATAGTTCTATTCTTTCAGTGAAATTAAACATCATTTCCTACCTCCATTTTTTGTCTACTATCTTTGTATGCTTTGCTCACGTGCTCTCTTATACGTGATAGCATTCCCTGGGCCTCTTCGCGGGTTGTCCCCGTAATATCCTCATCCCATAGTTCCAGCAACTTATCATCCAGAGTGACTGCTGCATTTTTACTCTTTGGATATTGTTGATAAATTGAATTTTCCGAATACATTCCAAAACTGACATAATACCCAAGTGCTTGTTTGAACGTAATCTGTTCTTTTCCTGTGACAGTCATTTTTGCTCTGTCTTTTATTTCAAAAATTATTTTCCACATGTTTCTCACCTCCAATATCCATTTAATACCGATAAATCATTTATGGCTTGTCTATATTTTTTACGTATTTCATTGTCTATCATGTTATATCTCCATAATTGTTGATTACCATCAGGTAATGTAAAAAGTTGCAAATTTGAAACTTTTTCATCAAAAAAATCACATACAGTGCAACAATTCTCTCGAAAAATTTCTTATCGTTTTAGTGTTCGTATTCAAAATCCATATATATATCAGATGGTTTTTCAGCAAACTCAAAAAAAGAGAAAAAAAATCATACTCTAGAAAACGAAAGGAGAATGCATGATGATAAAATTTATATTTACGTGTATAGTCAGATATGTTCTGCGTCGGTATGTAAATTATATTCTAGGTCGCTTTCATATTTTCTTAATGATAGATATACATATCAAAAGATTTCATCTGATTATAATGATTAAATGGTAACTACATTAAAACAGCTCAAAGGTAAATCGATAAGTTCTGTATTTGTATCCGCAAAAAACAGCTTATCATTTACCCTTGAATATCTATTCTCCATTTTCCTTATCCCTATCCCTATCTTTCTGCTGTTTATCATGCTCCCTAAGCAATATCAACCCTATCACAAACTCTGTTGTTCCGATCAAGGCAATAGTTAAAATAATTCCGTATACTATAAAATCTAATTCTGACATGCTCTCCTCCTATTCGCTAATTTCTTCGCAATTTCTCCACCAATTCCAATCATCTGACTCATCATCATCCCTGTTAAACGTGCATCCCTGTATTCCTTCTATGTTTATTGCGCCATAAAATGCGCATCCTGCACAACCACCCTGCTGCTCATACTCCTGTAATGTCATATATCCTCCTTTATCTTGGACTGCTGCAGATATCTGTCATGTTGCTTTCTGACACTCTCCGCTGTGGTGTGTCCAATTTGATCCGCAACTTCCTGCCATGTATAGCACCTTACATGGCGATACAGCATGATCTGACGGATAAATGTATCATCTATAGTCATGATCCACTCTATGATTTTCTTTTGCTCCTGCTGCAGCCTTTCCTTTTTTCTCTCGATCAGCTCTGTTATATCTGCTTTACGTACTGCTATATCTGCCATCTGATCACCGGTGCCACTACTCGGAGCAAACGGCATACCTGTCAATCGCATAGCCTTGCCCTGTGCCTTACATATAAGTAACTCCAGTTGTTCTTCCCACATCTTTATTTCCTGTCTGATGTAATATATGCTTGATAATTCTTCCTTTGTCATTTCCTCTCCTTAGAAGTAAAGGGAGCTGCACAAAAGCTCCCTTGTGTAAATGGCTTACAAATCAGTTCTCGTGATATAAATTAATTCGCATGCCCGGTTTCTTTCGCGTTTCCGCTGGTGTTTCAACCAAGTCTGTAGGCTTCTGACTCCTGCCAAAAAAAATCTACCCCGGAGAGAAGTCTTAGAACTCCAAGCTCCGGTTTATAGTCCGGATCTGTGAAGCATATTCCTATGGCCATATCATCATTGTATGTTATCAGCCAGTCATCGTGTACCACAGGTGAGCATGGTGGTATCTCGTCCTCCGTGCACTTGCATGGTGCTATCATTGCCAGGCGCTTATCATTTATCAGGCGGGCTCCTTTTGGTGTCCTTGTGACCGAATACACATTATCATTCTGTATAATCTTGATAAGTGATATATAAGCTGGATCTGACTCTTCTGCCATATCCCAAAGCATTGGTTCAAGCTCCATCTCATTCTGTGGACTGCTGCCCTTTTGATATTTGATAAACTCACCCGGCTTCGGTGCCGGTCCTAATGCCTTTATTGCGGTCCCAAGGAACTCCTTGTTGATGTATGAAGCATTCGCCTCTATTATCCAACCTGTGCCATGGAGAATATACATCATCCTTTTCGTGAGGCCAAATTTGACACCCCACGATTTATAATCTGCTTTTAAAACCTTTTCAAACTTACTGCAATCTATGAACATTCTGACTCTCCTATTCCTGCAATATAAAACATGTCCTGATGCAGGATACATGTATTAAATCCGTGTCTTTTAACTACTGTGAAGTATTTCATTACCTCAACTATTTCAAGTGTCTCTTGGCCTGTCGGCTCATCGTCCTCGCGCCCACGCTGGTCAGCTCGCATTTTGCGATAGTCTACGCGGACGTTTCTCTTGCCCTGTAGATAGTCTATAACCTGCTGCCTTATCTGTTTAAGTGACAAGCCTCCTATTGGCTCTCTGCTCATCCGGTTAAGGTCTTGTGAAAATATATTTACTTTACTCACTTTTTAGGAACCTCCATTTGTCATATTTTCTGTCCCGATCTGTGAAATCAGGATAAAACTCATCCAGATAGCTCTTAAACATCTCAAGCATCTCTTTGCGGTCTCCACTGCTGCCGTTATCCATCAGGTGATGGTGGTACCGGCATCCGACTGCTCCGTTCTGCCTGATGCCGAGTCCCATGGATGAGCGCGGTATGTAGTGCATTATATCTGTTATGTCCATCTCAAGGACTGCTGCCGGTGGCATCTTATAGCCTATCTGGCAGAATATGCACTGATAATTGTCTCTCTCCTTGATTGCCACACGTTCTTTTGTGGAAAATTCAAGGTATTTTGTGTACTTTGCCATTTATCCCACCCTCTCTGTTTTCTGTTCTATCGGGAAGCGCCTTATAAGCTCCTTTGTGGCATTGTGATAGCACTGGGTTCTGTCCTCTTCGGTCACTTTTATTACTTCTTTGTCTCTCCTTCGGATTCTGATGGTATGTTCACTTCCGGTCTCTTTCAGTGACATCGTGAGGCCGTAATACTTCTGGCGCGGTGAGTATGTCTCATAAAACAAATCCATGATTGTCTTCATTGTGCCTCCTACAGTGCTTTACGCTGTTCTTCCAGTTCTTTTATTTCATCAAACAGTGGATGCGTGCCCTTGATCAGCTTAAATTCATCATCATCCGGCACAAATCCCATATGTTTTGTCTCCATAACCAGCTTGTAAACCAACAGGGCGTACTCTGTATTCAGCTCATTATTCCATGAGTTGTATATACTCCTGCCGTATGTCAGGTTATTGTGCAGGGCGCACAGGATATAAACAGTTACAGGAAGGTTTTGTGCCATGCGCTCAACATTTTTCTTTTCCTCACCATCATAGTCCTGGTAATGCTCATCTATGCACTCACACAGGCGCCTGAATGAGAAACTGCAGAATCCCATCTGCATTCCTATCACTATAAGTGAATTTATGACCTGTAAATCATCTTTTACTGGGATTTTGCCGTGTACTGTCATATCTACAAACTCTCCGAAGTGTTCATCAAAGCTCTTTTCTATACTGTTTAGTCTTGATGTGTTTTCTCTAATCTTTGATGCAAGCTCAGAGCTTTTCTTATTGCTTGAATCGCTTGAATCGTCCTCCTCCGGCGCTTCTATTTTTCTCTTGATTGTTATACTGTTGCCCGGGAAGTGATAAAATACAATGTCTGATGTGTCCTCGGGAAGCTCCGGGAGCACTGCGTCTTCTAAGTTCCACAGACTTATGCTGTCCACACCCTCATATCCCGGTGTATATCCTCTTATATCGGTCTCGGACTGCTGCACTCCCTTTTCTTTAAGCAGGGCTACCAATTCCTCTCCTTTTTTCTCTCTTTGCTTATCTCGAACATTCTGTTCGATACGGTACTTAAGGTTTTCACTGCTCGATGCCTGTGAAAGAATCTTGTTTCTCTCATCCACATCCTCCACTCTCTCCAGCTCATACATATCCTTAAGGGTGAGCTGGAATGATTCATCGTTCTCTTTCTTCTTAAGCAGTTCCTGATCAAGCTTTGCAATATTCAGCCGGCGGTATATGGTGCTCTTTGAGAATCCTGTCTTGTCAGAGAGTGTCTCAACAGTCTCGCCCAGGTCAAGCATGAGCTGGAAGCTCTCGGCCTGCTCATATATCGTGAGGTCGTTTCTCTGCATGTTTTCCTCAAGCATCATGGATATCTGCTCATTCTTGGTGAGTCCGTATACTATACGACACGGTGCTTTACTGATACCGGCAAGCTTTGCCGCTGCTGTTCTGCGGTGTCCTATAAGTGTGGTGTAGCCTTCGTCGCTCCACTTCGTCTCAATCAGCTCCTTGAGCTCATCGGTAGGGTCTTCGGTGTACGCTTTAACGACTGCTGCCATCTCTTCCAGTGTAATCCAGTGCCCCGGCATGACTGTAAGGTTCTGCAGTATGCCTCTCTTTTTGATGGAGTCAGCCAGTTCAGTTACATCTCCCACGTCCTTTCGCGGATTGTCCGGGTGTGGGTATATTGCCGACACCGGTAACATAGTCAGTTCTTCATTTTCCATTTTCTTCCGGTCCTTTCTTCTCGCACTGGTCTTTAAGCCAGTTGCTGTACTCGTGGTATTGTCTTTTTATGCAATAATCGTTGCCTTTCAGCATTTCTAGAATCTCCTGCCATTTCTCTGCGTACTTTACAGGCTCTCCCTTTACGGTCACCCAATCGGCAAGCTCCCACCTTGGAATCCACTCGTATATTGCAGATTCCAGATACAGTGAATCAGCATATATCTCTATCAGCAGTTCCTTGGTGTTCAGCCTTGACAGGGCTCTTTTGAGAATCTCAAGCTCTGATTCATGATTAGTCATGCTTCTGAGATACTCTATTTTGCTTAGCGTGGCTTCGACATTGTTCTTGGTTGTATACGACAAAACATAGCCTGCTGCACCACAGTTTCTTTTTATCGTCTTGATTGATGTGTAAATGTATATTTTTACAGTCCTCATTGAATTGCTCCTCTATAAGCCGCCTATGTGGGCTACAGCGTTTTTGAAAAGAGCATTTTTTAGATTTTTGTATGTATATTTATTCATCTATAGGAAAAACGGCATCCGCTAAGCCGCCTGTGCGACCTTCCGGGTTTCTGTCACCCTTTTTCAGCCGTTTTTCCATGTAATAAATATACGAATAGCCTGTTATTTTATTTACCCCGCATTTTACTGAATCAGGCACCACATAGAAGCCCTTTCTCGGCTTGATGCCGTCACGGAAGAAACGTGCTACGGTCCAGTGGCTGTATTTCTTCTTTTCCGGCTGTGGTCTGATGAGGTTCCTGCTGGTATCCACCCGGGTGAACGCTTTCTGTTCTTCTTCACCGAACAGGTTGTACTGCCCCTCAATGCCTTTCTTCTCAGGCTCTGCAGCAAGATACTTGGCCACGTCCTCTGCTCCATCTATATCAAACGGAGCTATATTCACATAGTTGCGTCCTTTTATCCACAAATCCGCTATTGTTTTCTGCCACATCTCCTTGATCACAAGGTCTATGTTGTCTATATGGTTTACCAGAAGATGTATATGCGGTCCTCCACGCTTTCCTATCTCCATTCTCTTCACCCACTTGAATGGGATGCCATGCTTCTTGTAGTATGCAGTCATTAGACGTCTGAACTTTTTCCAGTCAGCTCTCATGCGATCTGCATCCGGTCTCGTACCTCTCGGGTACTTGAGTGTGGTCCATGCATCGCCTGTATGGAAGTTAGCCAGTATTACGTATCTTATGTTCTTCTCTTTATTCCATTGATTCTGCCTGGACATCTGCTCAGGGGTAGCTTTCTGTCTCTTTGCTCTCTTCTCTCCCTTAGCTCCATTACGTCCTACGAACTTTATCTCATAGGCTGTATACTCTCCAAGGTCGAATGTGTACTGTGTATATGCCATAGCCTGTCATAAAATTAATACTTTAGATTGTTTTTTACAGGCCTCTCTCCGAGGCCTTGAGCTTTGCTATTTCCGCCTGCAAAACGGCATCAAATGACTCTTCTCTCCTGCGCTTTCTCTTTGTCGCTGTCTCTGTTATGTATATGTCTGCGCTCTGTCTTTCTAACTGGGAGCGTACTTTTTGTATCCTCTGCAGCAATCTTGCCCGCCCTCCTTATTTCCATTGTCCTTTGGATGCTCTCGCGCTGTCCTTTTTCGATCCATTCAAACCAGAATCCCAAAAGCGTCACACACACTGATATGAGCATCCCTCCGATAACAAGCATCTGTCCCTGTGGCACCGGGCTGTCTATGCCCATACTACACAGGAGAAAGAAGCTTATGCCTGTCGTTATTAAAATTTCACCTTTTTTCATGTCCTGTCCTTTCTATTCGTTTCCGGGCTTGACGGAGCACCGATTTGTATGTACAAAATAGGTTTACGTATGTATAGATGGAAGTTTTAGTTTAATTTATAGGAGTTAAATAGCATTTTCGGTGCTCCATCAAACCCAGAAGTATATTATTTAATTTGTCATTTTTAAGCTTGTCCACTGAGACTGCAGATGCAGTCTATGCCTCCTCCGCAAGTCTCAATGGCACATTTTCTACTTGTTCTATTAGTTTTTGTTCCAATTTTTGCTTCTGTTCCTGTGTCAGATCGTCAAATCGATATATCTGATCATCTTCCAGAGTGTGAACGAATATTCTATATTTGAGTGCTATGGTTATCACCTCCGGTAAATACTATGCTTATACTGCATGTTCGCTTGCCTTTTTCTGCTTTCATCCCCGGGCTTGCCGGATGTATTTTCTATCAAGTCAGCATGCACTTCACTTCTGCCTTGAGTTCAATGAGGCTTGCAAAGTATGCTGCCTCTGTGAGGGCTTTTTCTCTCTTGAGCTTTTGATACTTCTCCTCGTTCCAGTCCTCTCTCGTGTTAGTACAGAAACTGTTGTATTCTTCCTCTTTCTTGCAGTTTGTCTCATCTGCTTTATCTATCTTGGTGATGATTTTCTCAAGGCTGAGTGCTTCTTCCTTTGTCAAGTTCTTTCCTCCCTCTGTATTCTGTGTATTAAATCTTGCCTTTTTCTGCTTTCCAGTCGTATACTCTTCTTACAGGACGTTGCAGCGTCCGAGTAAATATATAAGTGAGGTATTTTTATGTCTTTAACACCTTCTGATGTCATTCAATTAATTGGTATACTTGCATCTCTCATTACAAGCGTTATTGCTATAATTATTTCTGTATTAACACTCAAACAAAACTCTAAAATGATTGATGAAACATCACGCCCTTATGTAGCCATATACGCTAAAACCACAAATTTCCAATCGCCGCAATATTACTTAGTCATAAAGAATTTTGGACAAACTGGAGCAACTATATCTTCAATAAAATGTTCTCCTGATATCACTCCATTCTCTATTCGAAGTGATCACATTCCATTTTCCAATTTTGCAGAAACATATATTGCTCCCGGCCAATCATTTATATGCAATGTTAAGGCAAGGGAATTCTGTTCACAGAAAGAAATATTTTATTTCGATATAACTTATATTGGAAATGGAAAGGAATACCATGATACATATCCTATAAATCCAAAAGCAGATGCTGATTTAGTACATGTAAGAGCAGCTACTGATGGCAAGGAACTTCGCAGTATCTCATACTCTCTACAGGATTTAGTTGAAAAGCAGTTATAACTCGATTCGTTTTTCTTTCACTCTCTCTTTAATCCGATCTGTTATAAATTCAAGTGCTTCTACTGTTTGGGCTTCCTCTGGGAGTCCTTTTTTTATGGTTTCAATTACACTTTCTACAACTAGATTGACTTTATCCTCATCCAAAAATGTTGTTTCTGAAGTTTTAAAATCATTTTGAATTATGTTTAGCATTTCTCACTCTCCTTCCCCCTGCAGCACTGCCAGCTCCGGTGTGATAGTTCCTTTTCCCTGTACAGTGCACCTGCTCTTGTCCTTGTAGTTGAAAAATATTTTCCACATGGTCTTTTCCTTTCTTAAATGCTACTTGCAAATTTACTCTCCCAAGTCATATAATCTCCTTACAGGACGTTGCAGCGCCCGAGTTTATGAAAGGAGGACTTTATAATGAGTAATAATGATTTATCATTAATAGAAAAATTTAAGTCTTTAATGCAACAAGCTATGTTATATGCTCAATACTCTCACGATTATATTTTTGATGATTCTGTTGAGGATTCTGTTGCTATTGCATATCTGAATATTGCGGCTTCAAAATTCGCTGCTGCAGAATCTCTTTACTATTCATGCTTTAACATTTTGGAACGTGATGAAGCTGAAAGTATTTTTCACATTTTTGATGTATATATGGTTGAAATGTTGACCAATCATAAGACTAAGCACTCTCATCAATGGACAGATATCGAGTACAATCGTTTAAAGGATGCTTTCGATTCTTCAGCGTTTGCATTTTAAGATATCTAACTTTTCTAAGGGGAGGTTTTTCCTCCTCTTATCTCGTCTAATATTTCATGCAGTAATGCGGTCTGGTACATTATTTCCTTTCCTATAACAGAGTCCGGATCTATACATACCGACTTTCTTTCCTTTTTTGCTTTTTCTCTCTTGATTTCATCTCTTTGCATTTCTGCAAACTTCGAAATTTGTTTATAAATTTGATTTCCCATATGGTTTTGTCCTTTCTGTAAACCGCTAAGTATCTTTTTAAGTTACTCGTGTGCAAAAAAAATTGCAACAGGGTTATCTATACCAAGCTTGTCTATCATGATTTCTATTTCATCGCTTCCGAAGACGCCTTTATTCATCTTCTCATAGAATGTCTTAGGAGTGACTCCTATCATCTCTGCCACATCCTTTTGTGAGTACCCATTCTTTGCAATTACACCTCGTAACTCGTCTGTCTTTATCACTCTATCACCTCCGTATCTTTTTAAGTTACTTTTACTATAACACTTTTATGTAACTTGTCAAGTCATTTTTTATTGCATTTATAACATTTTTGTGCTATCATCAAGTTACACAACAAATAGAAAGGAGTGAGCATATTGACTATAGGTGAAAGAATTAAAGAATTGCGTAGTTCATTTGGTTTTAGTCAAGTAGATTTTGCTGATAAAATTGACGTTTCAAAGCAGACCTTATATAAGTACGAAAATAATATAATAACAAATATTCCATCTGATAAAATTGAATCTATTGCACATATTTGTAATGTTTCACCTGCTTATGTAATGGGATGGAGTAATAAAATAGAGAAAAATCCGTCTCCTGTCAACAATAATGACAAGATTATTATTGATAAGTACCACCAGCTTAATGAGGAGGGTAAGCAACGGCTTCTGGAGCGTGCCGACGAGCTTATTGAGCTGGGCTATATTGCAAAAGGGGACGCACTAAAGGAGGCCTGAAATATGTTATTAATAAAAACATTATCGAATTCAAATAGTTTTAGTTCCTACTCCAAACTTCTCAAAAAGTCGTTGAGTTGAGAAGAAAATTTTAATTATACAAAGGAGGATTTCATATGGCAATAAAAGATAAATCCCAAAGACAACCTAAAAAAATAGCCTCAAAATTAAGTTATAAGATTAGTTATATCATTTCACTGGTTATAGCAATTATACTTTTAGCTTTTGGTCTTCTTTCTATACCTGCTGTAAGCATAAAATTTGGTATAATCTTCATTTTATCTGGTTTACTTTTTCTATTTATGTTTAAATCATATAGAAAACTCTACAAAAATTATGATTACCATAAAGAAAATGGTCTCAATAATTATGAAAAAGCAAAGGCTTCTGAGAGCAACAATGTTATTGAAAATAATATTGATATTTCCAATATTCCAGAAATAACAGTTGATGATATTCCAGAAATAACAGTTGATGATATTCCAGAATCACATCCACTAGAGAAGAAAGCTTATGAGTTTAAAGTTGTTGGTGTTACCTTCAAAACAGGGCGTAAAAGCCGACAAACAGCCCTGCGACGTATACACTTCAATGATGAACCTTACGAAACAGTTGATATTCAGATCAAAGAATATGACTATGAAGGTGAACTTGCTCTTGGTGTATATGCTAATGACTTTCAGGTTGGAAATATTGCCAAAGCCGATATCAATAGAGTTTCTTCTCTATTATCTGATGATTATACAATATACGATTATAAAATATATGGTGGCGGTGATAAAAGTTGGGGAATGTCTATTACATTATCCAAAATTGTTAATCGCTAGGAGGAATTTATATGGCAATGACCGAACCCTAGAGCTTTTTAATTTTAGTATGTATACTTTTCTTGACGTGAGGCATATAATATCATATAATAACTAAGCAATAAAGATCTTGCCTATAGGGCATTATAAAATATCTAAGTTATTATTGAAGACCTCACAGAAATGTGAGGTCTTTTACGTTATACAAAGCTTTATAATAAAAAATCGCCCTGGCGCTACCAACACCAAGGCGATGTAACCCGTACTCCGAAGAGTATAATATCCAGACAATTTTAAGTTGAAAGTTTGTTTTATTTTTAACATGAATACTTGACAAGACTAATTCATATGCTAAAATGTAGCTAATTAGCGAATGACTGCTGTGCGGTTGCGAATTAGTCTTGGATTTTTCCAAGGCTTTTTTTGCGTTATTATACCATTTTGCCAACGTTGGCAAAATGGTTCTGATGCTACCAACATCAGAACACATAACCTGTACTCCAAAGAGTATACAGTCCAGACAATTTTTAAAATCAAATATTGACACCGATATACATTTTCTGTATATTTTAAATGGAACGTACTTCGGTGTCTTTCGAGCCCGGAGTCTTTTAAAGACAATGCCGTTGACCGGCACTATAGAAGACATGATCTTAAAAGACCTCCTCGTGAGGTCTTTTATGTTATATATAAGCCATTTTGTTGGCTTCAACAAAATGGTTGCATATGTGGCTAAAAGTACAAAAAAGTATCAAAAAGTACAACTTTTATCACAAAAATGTATTGACAGATAAACTTTTTGCATATATTATAAATGTGTAAAAAAGTTTACACGTTAATAGTGCTCTAGGTTGTACGTCTCTCAACATATGGGAATGACCGAACCCTAGAGCTTTTTTATTACTATTTAGGAGGTAAACTGTATGAAAACTGCAATTCTTGTTGACGGTGGTTTCTACCGTCGAAGAGCTCAGGCAGTGTTTGGTGACCAAACTGCACAGCAACGTGCTATTGAATTATCAGAATACTGCAAGCGGCATCTGAGGATGCACGGTGAACATAGTGACCTATATCGCATATTTTACTATGACTGTGCCCCATCTAATAAAAGGATATTCCACCCATTTAAACAACAACAGGTTGATCTTGGCAAAACAGAGCTTTATGCTTGGACAACTCAATTTTTAAATGAACTAAAAAAGAAACGTAAGTTTGCAATAAGATTAGGAAAACTTGCTGAAGAACAAGCTCATTACATAATTCGCCCTGATATGGTAAAGAAACTCTGCAATGGTCGTCTAAAATTTGAAGATTTAACAGAAGATGATTTTTGTTTAGAAATCGACCAAAAAGGTGTTGATATGAAAATAGGACTTGATATAGCCTCAATGGCTTATAAGCATCAGGTCGATCAAATTGTACTCATATCTGGAGACAGTGATTTTGTTTCGGCTGCCAAACTCGCACGTCGTGAAGGTGTCGACTTTATTCTTGATCCGCTTGGTGCACCAATAAAGCCAGACCTCTTTGAGCATATAGATGGCTTACGTACATGCGACAAGGCATATACCACTCATACTAAAAAATAATAAATAATCGCCCTGGCGCTACCAACACCAAGGCGATGTAACCTGTACTCCGAAGAGTATAATAGGTCCAGACAACCATATTATACCTTTCGGAACACCATCTGTCAAAGGATAGGTGTTATTTTTGTACCTTTTTGCATATATTTTTAGAAAGGATAGGTGTAATATGGAAAAACTACGCACTGGTGCTCTGTATATCAGAGTCTCAACAGACAAACAGGAAGAGCTATCTCCTGATGCTCAGCGCAGACTTCTTTTGGAATATGCTGCCAAAAATAATATCATACTGTCAAACGAATACATATTTGAGGAAGATGGCATAAGCGGACGTAAAGCAGATAAACGGCCAAACTTTCAACGTATGATAGGACTTGCCAAATCAAAAGAACATCCCTTTGATGTTATACTTGTGTGGAAGTTCTCTCGTTTTGCACGAAATCAGGAGGAATCAATTGTATATAAATCATTGCTTCGTAAAAATAATGTAGAGGTTATTAGTGTATCTGAGCCTCTTGTTGACGGTCCTTTTGGTACACTTATTGAAAGGATCATAGAATGGATGGATGAATATTACTCTATCCGTCTTTCCGGTGAAGTCACCAGAGGTATGACTGAAAATGCTATGCGCGGTAATTTTCAGGCAAGTCCACCCCTCGGATATTCTATTACGGCACACAAAGCGACTCCTGTTATTGTGGAATCAGAGGCTGAAATAGTCCGTATGATTTTCAATCTATACACTGAGCAGGGTTATTCTATCATTGAGATCACACGTCAGCTCAATGCTCTTGGATATAAAACGCGGGCCGGTAAGTCTTTTGAAAACCGCGGAATCAAATACATATTGACCAATGAAGTATATACCGGTAAATCTGTTTGGAATAAAAGGGATTCTGCATCACGTCAAAAAGACAAGACCGAATGGATCATTGCCGATGGAGCGCACGAACCAATTATATCTCCTGAACAGTTTCAAAGGGCAAAAGTCCGGCTTGAGTCAAATTATCGCCCACGATATGCGAAACCAAGTGGCGTATGCTCTCACTGGTTGTCCGGGATTGTCAAATGTTCTGCTTGTGGCCGATCACTATCTATTACTCTTGCAGGTGCCAATAAGCAAGGCAAACGGTACATTTACCTGCAGTGCTATGGATATTTGAAAGGAAAATGTAATGTTTCACATGCTATATCAGAAAAGAAAATAGTTCCTATGGTTCTAGCAGCATTAAAAGATGCTATTAGCTCTGAAAATCTATCGTTCAAGGTTATTAATACAGATTCTCAAAGCAACTATCCTGCAGCTATTGATATTTATCAGAATCAATTGGATGAACTCGCAAAGAAAGAAAAACGTATTAAAATGGCTTATATGGATGGAATCGATACTATCGAAGAGTATCGTAAGAATAAAGAACTGCTTCTGGAAGAGAGAAATAGTATAGAAAATCGCATAAATGCACTCCCAAAACCTGCTGCAAAATCAGACACCACTGCTGCACTCCGCAGCAAAATCAAAACAGTATACGATAGTCTGCTCAATGATGATCTCTCTATGCAGACACGCAATGATTTATTGAAATCCGTAGTGGAAAAAATCGTGTTTAATAAAAAAGAGTCCACTATTGATGTTTACTTTTATACCTCCAACCCCTTGTAAATACTGGGGTTGGAGAGAGTTTATACGCAAACGCAATCTGGTCATCCAGCTCGGACAGGAGACCTTCTGTCCGTCACAGTACTGCGTCAGAATCGGCTGCTTCACATTAGGTCTCGACAGATAGTTTTCAAACATTTCATTTACTATCAGCGAGATATTGTCATATATATTTCTGCCATAGATGAATTTGTGGTCATATGCCGTAGACGAAGTGATATTAAAATTATAGCCCTTTCCGCGATAAAACTCCGTATATATCCTGTTTAATGTAAATGACATAATTGCAAGCACATTTGCCCTTATAGTGGCATCAGGCCATGTCGCATATATCTCACTGGATGCGACATTTTTGATGTAGTCCTTATATCTGACATAATAATTTGCCGCTGTGGAATCCGATGGTGCCCCATCATGCACAATAACATATTCCGGAATCACAACACGATTAAGTACAATCTCACCGGTCTCAGCAACCGGCGTAATCTCCGGCTCAGGTATCTTGGCAGGATAATCACCGTAGAGTGTATGTGCCGGAATAACAATATTGTCCACATCATTTTCAGGTGCATCAAGTACTTCCAGCTCAATATCCTGTATGGAAAGTCTGTCGGGCATCACCTCAACGCCCGAAACCGTGATATTTCTGTATCCGTTAGCCGAAACAGTTACCGTCACCTCCGAATACGGCTGTGACTCACTGGGCGACATAGAATACTCAAGTGGCGGAGTTGCAATCTCAACTGCCTCTATGCTTCCCGATTCGTTGGTATCAGTTTCCTCTATCTTTCCCTGCGGATCCCCGGAGTAGCTGACTGACACCCTTGCATCCGCAACCGGCGTCCCCATGTTTTTCTGTCGTACTCTCACCTGAAGCCGCCCCTCATCAATTGACTCCTGTTGTAAAATGTGCAGATTTTTCATGAATATTATTACCTTAATATCTTTTTACAATAATATGCACAAAGTGCAGCGCATATGATATAATGAGCGTAGGCAACGAGCAGTGCCAAATTGAAAATATATAAAAATGCCAGCTTGCTGAGCACTTTTTATATATTTTTAATTTGATAGGGCGACTGCCCGTACAGTCAGGAAAATCTCAGATTTTTCTGACTTGCACTGCATACAATACACTTACTAAGGTGGTTGGGGGACGTGCTCTCATCTGATCCGAGTCTTACGGAAAGGATGATTATTATGGTTTCTTGGAACGACTTATTTACTTTCGTTATCATGCTGGTAGCGATTCTGACATACATAGATACTCACAGAAAACATAAGAAATAGCCGTCCTGCCTCTGGTAAAGTCTGGGAACGGCTATCTCTTACGATAACTTATTAACTTAATTTGCCGGATCAGGTGAAGTGCACTCACCTACCGACTGCTTTACTAAGTGTATTATATGTCACTTAGCAGCATTTGTCAATTTTATTAATATTCAGGAGGAAAATTATGCATACATTTCAACCATATCCAATCGACATGCTCGATATCAATCCATTCACCAAGCTCAGTAAGGAGTGGGCTCTCGTGACAGCCGGCGACAAGGAAAAATCAAACACCATGACCGTTTCATGGGGTGGAACCGGTGTTCTCTGGGGCAAAAATGTCGTATTTATTTTTATCAGGGAATCAAGATATACTAAGGATTTCATAGACAATGGTGAGTTTTTCTCACTTTCTTTCCTTAGCGAGAAATACCGCGATGCCTTAAAATACTGTGGTGCTCACTCTGGACGTGGCGAAGACAAATGGTCAAAGGCCGGTCTGACTCCTGCTACACGCCATGGCATACCATATCCGGATGAGGCAAATCTCGTATTCCTTTGTCGCAAGATGGCTGCTGTGCCTATTGAAGAGGCTTCATTTACAGACAAAGCCATTATGCGTCAATGGTATGGCGATCACGATATGCACACTATGTATGTTGGTGAAATTATTGAGGTTGCGGCTCGCTAATTTTATGACAATACTACGGGACGAGAAGAACCCTAACATGTATTTATGCGCTTAAAACTACGTGACTAAGATAATTGTAAGAATTATGCTTTAGGGTTTTCTATGCTTGACGAAACCGGCTTTTATGCGCCGTCCATGGCGCATAACACCTTGCCCTGCCTTCCATGGCAGGGCATTTCTGTGTTTCATGGCATAATTCTAACAATATCTAAGTCACTTCGTAATCGCTTATAAATACATGTTAGGGTTCTTCTCGTCCCTTTCTCTTTGGCAATATATATAGATTAGCCGACTCTTTAAAATGTATCACGGCGTAAGGGGCAATATCTGCCAACAGATATTGCCCCTTATTAATACCATAATCTAGCGGCAGCCGGTACTCATAGCTTCAATGGCCACGGCACCACCGCGCACAACCGAGATATGCTTGTACTGTGACTTGAGCAGGGCTATAAGATCATCATTGCGGTGCTCTGTGAGCTTGCTCTCTAAGATCACGCTGTCGGCATTCTTGTCCACCACGTCAATATTAAAAACCTGCGCTGTCTGGAAGATATCGGTGATTTCCTCGCGGGTGAGCTTTGATACCCTGACATAGAGTATTTCCTTCATATGCAGAGGCACATCAGTCAGGTCAATAACCTTGATGACCTCGACCATTCTGTTGAGCTGCTTTTTTATCTGCTCAAAGGTAATATCATCGCTTGTAACGCAAATAGTCATTCTGGAAATAGTCTCATCCTCTGTGGTTCCAACCGTAAGAGACTGTAAATTGTAGGATTTTGCAGAGAAAAGTCCTGAAACCTTTGCTAAAACACCGACCTCATTCTCCACATAAAGTGCAATCCATCTGTTTTTCATTTCATTATTATTCATCTTCTGCACCTCCTACTTTAAAATCATTTCGCTCATAGGATTTCCGCTCTTGACCATTGGAAGAACAATCTCATCCGTAGCTATCATAAACTCAATAATTACAGGTACATCCTTATATTTCTTGGCCTCTGCAAAGGCTGCATCGATATCCTCTTCCTTTTCCACGCGGATTCCGTGTCCACCATAGCTTTCAACAAGCTTGAGAAAATCCGGTGTGTATGGCGGACATGCCTCGTTTGGTCCCTTGCACTCAGCCGGACAGCCCTTTCTTCTTCGAAGGCAGGTTGCAGAATAACGCTTGCCATAAAAAAGCTGCTGCATCTGGCGCACCATGCCCAGATAGTAGTTGTTGAGCACGCATATGGTCACTCCTGCTCCCTGTACAACTGAGGTGGCAAGCTCCTGTATATTCATCTGAAGTCCACCGTCACCGCTTATGCATACAACATCCTTGTCAGGATTTGCAATCTTTGCACCTATTGCTGCCGGAAGACCAAAGCCCATGGTTCCAAGACCTCCCGATGTAAGAAGCTGGCTGTTGCTGTCAAGCTCTAAGTACTGTGTAGCCCACATCTGATGCTGACCTACATCTGTAACGTAGATTGCATCCTTATAGTTCTTATTGATATGCTCCATAATCATTTGAGGTGTCATGCCCTTGTCTCTTCTCATGCCAAGAGGATTTTCCTCATCCCATGCCTTAATCTGCTTCTGCCACTCAGCAGTCTTTATCGGCTCAGCCCACTCGTTTAACTTGTCGAGCGCCACATTGGCATCGGCAACGATAGGCACATCAACCACTACATTTCGTGAAATAGATGCAGTATCCACATCAATATGTACAATCTTTGCCTTTGGAGCGAACTCGTTTAAGTCTCCTGTTATTCTGTCATTAAATCGTGTACCTATTGAAAAAAGTAAATCGCACTCACTGACTGCCTTGTTTGCCGCATATTTGCCGTGCATACCGCAGTTGCCCACATAAAGCGGATGGGTGGTCGGTATAGCGCCCTTACCCATTATTGTGGTGACAACAGGCACATTCTCTGCCTCCACAAAACGGCGCAGGTTTTCATTGGCTCTTGCAACATTTATACCGCCTCCTGCAAGGATAAGCGGCTTTTTGGCACTCTTTAACATCTTGTAGGCACGCTTAAGCTGTCCGACATGTACTGTATCATTTACACGGTAGCCTCTGATTTCCACCTTGTCCGGATACTCTGCCGGACCGGATGCGGTCTGGATATCCTTTGGCAAATCAATCAGTACAGGGCCCGGCTTTCCGGTCCTTGCAATATGAAATGCCATCTTTATGATTTTTCCAAGGTCCTTTCTGTCACGGACTGTAACAGAATACTTTGTGATATTTCTGGTGATTCCGACTATATCCACTTCCTGAAAGGCATCATTTCCGATAAGTGGAAGCGGTACCTGTCCTGTAAAGCACACAAGCGGCACATTGTCATAATGCGCATCTGCAAGACCTGTAACTGTGTTGGTAGCTCCGGGACCGCTTGTCACAAGGCAGACACCCACCTTGCCTGTAGACTTGGCATAGCCCTCAGCCTCATGAATCAGGCCCTGTTCATGTCTAGGCAGAACCAGATTGATTGAATTAGTCTTGTATAACTCATCGAATAAATCTGTAACCGTTCCTCCCGGATAGGCAAAAATAGTATCTACGCCTTCCTCCTCCAATGCTTTTACAAATAATTTTCTTCCTGTGATGTCCATACTGCTGTCATCCTCGTTTCTATTTTAATAGTTTATTTTACTTTCTCATATCGAAGGAAATAAAACTCCAAATCAAAGTATGTCTGCTCTTCGCTGTCTCCCGTAATCCGCCACTCAGGCTTCTCGTCAAGATTTGGAAAATATGCATCCGCATCATACTCGAAGTCCACCTTTGTGATGTGGGCTACATCGCATTCATCCACGAGCTGCTCATAAATTTTCTGTCCACCAATGATATAAATATCCTCTGAATTGTATTTTTCAAGCTCCTTGTGAAGCTCATCAAGTGAGTGAACCACGACAGCGCCCTCCACCTCATAGGATGGGTTATGTGTGAGCACTATGTTGGTTCTGTTCTTAAGAGGTCTGCTGTTTGGAAAGCTCTCAAGTGTCTTTCTGCCCATGACTACAACCTTTCCTGTAGTCATCTCGCGGAAAAACTTCTGGTCCATAGGTATCCGAACGAGCAACTGGTTGTTTTTTCCAATTGCCCAGTTATTGTCAACTGCTGCTATTAAATTCATGATTTTCTCCCTGTTGTAATCGTTGCTGTTCACACTACGTAGTGAACAATAACCTTCTTATAACTGCTTCATATCCACATTCTTTAAACCGCAATAGGTATATCCTTAATCTGCTCACCTGTCACATAGTCTGTTATCTTGATATCATCAGTCGTAAACTGATAGAAATCCTTTATGTCAGGATTGAGCCAGAACTTTGGAGCATCGTACTGCGGTCTCTCAATCAGCTCCTTCACAATTGGCACATGCCTGTCGTAAATGTGTGCATCTGCAATCACGTGCACCAGCTCTCCGACTCTCATATCACACACCTGCGCCAGCATATGCATAAGCACCGCATACTGGCATACATTCCAGTTGTTCGCCGCAAGCACATCCTGTGAGCGCTGGTTTAAGATACCATTTAATGTGAGCCTGTCATCACCCTTTTTCTGTGTCACGTTGAATGTCATGCTGTATGCGCACGGATACAGATTCATCTCATGCAGATCCTGATGCACATATATATTGGTAAGTATTCTTCTTGAAAAAGGTGTATGCTTCAAATCATAGATGACTCTGTCCACCTGATCCATCATGCCTTCCTTATACTGATGCTTTACACCAAGCTGATATCCGTAGGCCTTGCCGATTGAACCATCCTCATCTGCCCACTCATCCCACACATGGCTTTTTAAATCATGGATATTGTTGGATTTCTTCTGCCATATCCAAAGAAGCTCATCCGTTGCACTCTTGATATATGTCTTTCTTAAAGTGATAGCCGGAAACTCCTTTGACAAATCATATCTGTTGACGACACCAAACTTCTTTATTGTATAGGCGCTTGTGCCGTCCTCCCAGTGTGGACGCACCAGCTCTCCCTCAGTGCTTGTGCCATTTTCCAGAATATCCTGACACATCGCTACAAAAACTTTATCTGCATAACTCATATTATCTGCTCCCTAACCATAAGTATTCAACCGATACAATTACCCGTTTACTGTCTATTGTATCTAATTATCAATTTTTTTTCAATATATTCAATGTGCAAATTCAAATGATTTTTTTAGCTTTTTTCTTCATAAATTATTTAAGTTTTTTATTATTCTTTTCGATTAAGGACACAATTTGGACAAATTTATTTAGTATAGTAATACCTGTAAAGGAGATACACCTTTACAAATTCCCTTTTTTAAACATTTTTTCATAAACTAAACTCCTCGAAAAGAAGCCGCTTCCCTCGGCTTCTTTTCACGTTATGGGGGTTTACATTTCAGGCTTTTTCCCATATTATGATTAAAGGATCAAAAGGTAGAGTCAGATTACGCGAATGCGTAGCATGTAGTAATCTGATTAATCATAAATGAGGAGATTCACAATCACATGAAATTTTTTCTCGCACCGATGCAAGGGCTGACCGGATATACAGTAAGAAACGCATTCCACCACCATTTTGACTACATAGACAAATACTACACACCGTTCATCCCTGCCGCAAAGCGCATGAATGCCAAGATAAAAAGAGACATAGACCCGATAAACAACGACGGAATCACTCTCATACCGCAGGCCATGTCTATAGTGGCAGACGAGGTCATCGACCTACACAGGCAGCTTGTTCCTTACGGATATGATGAGATAAATGTAAATCTCGGCTGTCCTTCAGGCACCGTCGTATCCAAGAAACGAGGCTCCGGCATACTCGCATATCCTGATATGCTGGATAGCTTCCTCGATGAGCTGTATACAAAAGCTGATTTTCCTGTTTCAATAAAAACCCGCGTGGGCTTTAACGATGATGAGCTATGGCCCAGGCTTATCGAAATATACAGTAAATATCCGATAAGTGAGCTTACCGTGCATCCAAGAGTCCAGAAGGATTTTTATAAAAATACGCCGCGCATGGATGACTTCGCCCTCGCCATGCAGAAAATAAATCCTGATAAAACAACACTCTGCTACAACGGAGATATCACTGATACTAATAGTTTTAATGCCCTAACCGACTGCTTTCCTGATATTGATGAAATCATGATAGGCCGCGGACTGTTTGCAAATCCTGCTCTTATCGCAGAGCTTAAGGGTATAAGCATGGATAAAGCCGAGCTTCGCGAGCGCTTAAGAAACTGGCATGATGAGATTTTATCCGGTTATCTGTCCATCTTTTCCGGTGAAAAAGATGCCATTTTCCGCATGAAGGAAATCTGGGCATATATGCATGGGCTGTTTTCTGACTCTGAAAAGCTCTGGAAGAAAATTAAAAAATGCCAGACGCTTAATGACTATAAGTCAATCGTTCGAATGGCATTTGATACTTTTTAAAATATAAACACTTTACTTTCTTGCAATTCTGTGAAGCTGTGGCCTTATGGTGATATCTGTCATCACAAGGCCTTCTCTTTGCCCCAAAACATAAAGCACTGCGTCTGCAACCTCATTTGGCTGTATTCTTGCAGCTTCATTTTCATCCACTGTAAAATCAGCATTCCTGTACAGATTGGTATCGGTCATATCAGGCTCTAAATTTACCACACGCACACCGTACTTTCTCGCCTCCTCAAACAGGCTGTGGGAAAAGCTCGTAAGCCCTGCCTTTGTGGCACCATAGGCACAGCCGTGCGGATTCGTCTTTTCAGCAGTGATTGATGAGATATTTATTATTGTTCCTTTGTTTTTCTTTAAATCGCGAAGCAGCAAATTTGTGATAATCATCGGTGCCTCAAGATTTGTCCTCACCATCTGTGATATTTTTACAGGATTAAGTTCCTCATGAAGCGCGTAAAAGCCGACTCCTGCATTGTTTATGAGAAGTGATATATCATGATTTTTATTAATTTCTTTTATTGTCTTGATGAGCTTTGCGGTATCGGTAATATCGCATACTATACGCTCTATCCCTGCGATATCATCACTTTGATTGAAGCTTCTTCCTATTCCGTAAACCAGCCAGCCATTCGCTGCAAGCTGCCTGCATATAGCTTTTCCGATTCCGGAAGACGCCCCGGTTACAATTGCTTTGTTCATCTGATTGCTCCTTTATACTTTGACCCTTTAATCATACCATGTGATATATATATTGAAAATGTATTGCAATAATATCACTTCCACATAAATATCCTGTCCTTATCCACATATTCGGATACAGCCTGTACCATAAACTCTTCCATATCACTTCGTATATTTTCCGGATACTGGTAATACCCATTCACATTGTCGTATGGAAAATTCACCACAGCACTACGAGGCATGTCCTTTCGCATTTTCTTCAGATAATCCTGCGATATGCGGAAGCTTCCGATACTCACATCCCACAGCGTAAAACCGTCTATCTGTGAAAATACGTCATCAACCAGCCTGCTGTATTCACCTCTCCAGTCCTTGCAGTATATCATCGGATCAAAGCACAGTCGCACTGGAAATCCACCATCCATAGCACATTTTGCTGCCTGAATCCGCTCCATAGGTGCGGACGCAAAATGCTCATACTCTGCTGCAATCCTTTGAGGCGAAACTGTATAGGCAATAATTACCCTGTCACAGGCTTCGTAATTGCTCCACAAATCACACCTGCCACTCTTGGTGCGGATTTCAATTGTAAGATTCTCATGCTTTTTTGTAAAAGCAATCCATTCCCTCACAAAGCCGGTAAGCGACTCTATGGCCACGAGGTCTGCATCATATGACACGCAAAGATATATTCTTTTTTGCGCCAGAAGTGCTTCAAGCTCCGCAAAAATATGCTCCAAATTTACAAACACCACAAGATTACCAGACGGATACATGCCCTTTAAATAGCAGTATTCGCAGTCAAATATACAGTTCATCATGCATGAGCAATAGTAGAAATTCTCATTTCCAAAGCTCTGACACACCGGTGCACCTTCATATATGCAGCCGCTTGTATTCTCTGCCAGAATGAGCGCCTTGGCATTGCTTTGAGCAGAAATACTCTGCTTTTTGCGGCAGAAAACATCCTTGTAGTGGTCAATTTCTATGACTGTTGTATTATTCAGCTTTTCTAAAATCTGCTTTGTACGTGGATGCTCGGCCACGCCTTTTTCCACATATACATGTGAAAACATTTTATTGTATTGACACATTTGACATTTCCTTCTTACAACAATCTCTGTTTCAATTCAAACAGACATTTCTTTCCTTCACGCTTGCTCTCACACGGCAGCAAGCCATTTGTATAGTACTCATCCAGAACAGCTTTATAATCTATACCACTTAGTCTGCAATACTTTATAAGCTGTGCCAGCTGATCCCCCATTACCTTGGAACAGCGCATATCGCTGGTCAGCCTGTCAATATTCCAAGCGGATTTAGTATCATCTGTCGCATTGCCGTCTGCCATATTTTCGCCTTTAGTCTTATCATCTATTGAAGTTTTATTACCACCTACACTTAAAAGTATATCAATATAGCCACATATTTTGTCTTCCTGCAAAGCAAAAAGCTCTGTGATTTTCGACTGGTCAATTCTCTCACCGGCATCTGAAACAAGCTTTATAAAATGCATACGATGCGGTCCCACGAAAAATGCTGCTGCCTGATAAACGGCGGCTGCCTCCATATCATATACAACCGAATCGCACCCTTCATTAAGCACCCTTGCGACCGTTACTATTTCACACTCCCTGAAATTTGCTTTCATCAGCATATCGGGGTAAAATGTACGCCCTGTCATCTGCTCAGTGAGCTTGTTTCCCAGAAATATACTGCCCATACAGATATCACTGCTAAAACCAGCGCCACACCCCACATTCAAAATCTCATCATCCTGTGAAATCCCATACGCACCACCGATATTTGAAACCGCTGCCGCCGCATTGATTTCTCCTACGCCTGTTATCACAAGCCTGATACTCTCATTTGCAAACACATCAAATCTGACCATTTCAGGGCTTTTTTCCTTTTTTAAGCCATAGTGGTCTATTATATTTTTTGCCTCAGCATAAAAAGCGCTAAATATATAAATCATAGATAATTCCTTCAAATCTTCCCTGCATACATCAACAGGATTTATCTCTCAAGCTCCTTTAAAAGCTTAGTCCTATTGCTTCCAACCATGAGCTTTTCATTGTAGATATCAAATTTTTCACATTCGTTCTCAGCTAAAAAGCTGCTGATTTCCGGTGTGATGGTCAGCTCTGTAACAAAGACAAGCATCTCCTGGCCGTCCGAGAATACATCCTCCACAAAATCAAATGCGTGGTTTAGCTTCTCTCCTGCCGCATCCTCCATAGTTGAAAGCTTCTCTGATTCTTCGGTAAAATCATCCATCACCGTATCAAAATCACCCTTGATATGCCTTAAGACATCCTGTCTGATGTAATACTCCTTTGGCAAAATAAGAGAGCTCTCCTTCAATATCTCCATATTCTTTGAAAACTGCTCCACAGCACTGTTGTACAGCGCATGCTGCTCTTCAGTGCTTCTTTGTGACTTTCTGTATTCCTTCAGAAACTCATACCATAGCTGCACCATTTTCCGCTCTCTGGCCACATCCGAAAAAACAACTGTCAGTCCACTTAAAAGCAGATTCACCACCGTGATTCTCTCATCGAAATCAGCATCAAACACACGTTTATATACTGACTTTTTCACGTTTCCGGACAATATATCGCTTATACCGTAATCCTCATTGTATTTTCTGTAGATTTCCAGATATGCGTACACATCCTCTGCTATATCAGGATGGTGGATAAACTCACCTATTACATCCTCCGTGACTGCAAGTTCTCCCGCCTCGTACACCTTAAGCAGGCTGCTTAAATCCTCCCAGCCTCTTGCCGTGACGAAATTCATACCGTCCACGTCAGTTTCCACCCTGTAAAAATTGTTTGGGTGAAGCTCAAGATAGCTTAAAAGTGCATCATGGATATGCACATCTCTGGCATATTCCTTCCACACCTGATAGTCCGCTTCTATCGATATATATCTGACACGGTCGAGCGTAACCATATCAAAATCGCGCACTGATTTATTGTACTCAGGCGGATTTCCTGCCGCAACAATCACCCAGCCCTTGGGAACAGCCTGATTACCAAAGGTCTTGCACTGCAAGAACTGAAGCATCGTAGGCGCAAGTGTCTCGGACACGCAGTTTATCTCATCAATAAAAAGTATGCCCTCCTTAAGCCCTGTTGCTTCCATCTTTTCATAAACGCTGGCTATAATCTCACTCATCGTGTATTCCGTGACGGAATAGCTCTTTCCGTCATACTCACGCTCCTTTATAAACGGCAGTCCTACCGCTGACTGGCGCGTGTGATGCGTGATGGTATATGCCACAAGACCTATTTTGCACTCTCTTGCAATCTGCTCCATAATCTGTGTCTTGCCTACGCCGGGCGGTCCGATTAAGAGCATCGGTCTCTGCCTGATCTGCGGTATCACGTACTCTCCATGTGCATCCTTTGACAGGTATGCTTTCACTGTATTTTTCACTTCGTTTTTTGCCTGTTTTATATTCATATTGTTTCCTCCAGCTCCACCTGCATCGCCCATGGCGGCACCTCATTACCCTCATATGCACCAACCGACACAAATGCACACTTGTACGATGGACACTTTGCCGGGAAAATTCCCTTGCCATCAGTAAAATATATAAGTCCGCACATATTCTTAAGCTCTCCCTTATCCAGAAGGTCTCTCACATACGAAAATGCCGGTCTGAAATCTGTGCCTCCGCCTCCTACGAGCGTAAACTTGTTTAAAAGCGGCTTAATCTGCTTTTCATCTGTAATTTCCTCGTCCGTCTTTACGCTGTCATCACACTGTATGATGCGTATTTTATTCCTTACAAAAAAGCTGTCCGACTCCGTGAGAATCGTAAAGGTCTCCTGTAAAAAGTGCTCCACCAGCTCCCCGCTCACAGAATAGCTCGTATCAAGCACTATGACAAAATCCCTTATCTTGTATGTCTCCCTCGTCTCAAGTGGCTCAATGAGCGGCATATTGCCGTAAAGCGAAAGTCCATACGCGTAATACCCCATATCAAAGGAATCATAATCTGCGTGTACCTCCTCACGAAGCACTGCAAACCTGCGCAGAAACTCCTTGTAGCTTCGTCTGCTTCTTTTTGCGGACAGTTCCCTCATCATTACCTGCTCGCCCTCAGATTCACTGTCCTTTGAATGTTTTTTCTCCATGCGTGTCTGTCTGGATATTTTCTGCCACTGCTTTTTAGCCTCGGATGAGCTTAGTGGCATAGCATTGTCGTTTTTCTCCTCCGGCCAAAGGGCATGGTCATCTGTGTAAAATTCCCGTGCCAGAAGTGCAAGCTCATTTTTATCCTTTGTGTTTGCAGTATCATCTATATCCGTGATTTCTTCAGCCTCTATTTCTGCATACTGCTTGCATAGCCACGCGTACAAGGCTCCGGGAGCAATCACGACATGCTCTTTTTTAAGCCTCTCATACGTGGTTTTTCTTATATAACTTAGGATACGCTTTGTGCTTTTCTTTTCCATTGTATCAATCGTATACTCAACCATTATATCACATGCTGTATTCCACAGGAATTCATCCCTCTCACCTTTAGTCCACAGGTGAAAAAACAGACAGTGCAGCACACTGTGCAGATAAGCCCGGTTCAGATACATGCCATTTTTCTTAAATATATCAATAAGCCTGATGGGATTGTAATAAATATATGTGCCGTCTGTTGCCATGGAGTAAAGCTGCTCGTTCACCTTTGGTGAAAGAGCCGAGAGCGCCAGCTTCATAAAAGGCATGTCGAGATACAACTCGCACTGTATTTCATCTATTATTTTCTGTGACATTTCCTCCTGCCACTCTGAATCTGTCTGGACATGTTTTTTCATGAAGCTGCCTCCTTTCCCATATACTTCACAAACCCTATTATTCTGCTGCAATATTTTCAGAGTTTATTATACTATAGTAACCTTATTTTCTCAATAAAATGTGACTCACAAACAACATCTTAAAAAGTATATTTAAAAAGTAATCCCGGATAGTTCATGATACAATCATAAGCTATACGGGATTATAAGTTTATTACACTATACACATTCAATAATTATACTCTCACATTTGTCATACCCGAGCTGTGAGCTGTTCAGGCACAACGTATAATTAGCAGCTTTTCCCCATTTCTGATCCGTGTAAAAATTATAATTTGTCATACGCCTTTTATCTATGTCATTTATCATTTTTACTGCATCAGCTTCTGAAGTATTATGCAGCTTACAGATACGCTGTATTTTTTCCGGCATATTCCCATGGATATACACATTCAATACATCATCCCTGTCTTTCAAAATATAATCAGCATTTCTTCCAATGATCACACATGGCTCTTTTTCTGCCAAATCCAAAATCACTTTTCTCTGTGCCTCATATACCATATCTTCTACTGATTTTCCTGTAATATCACGACCGGTAAATGCATATGCAAAAATCCCTTTCTTTGGGGACAGCTCAGCATTTTCCTTAATATACTCCGGTGCCAGTCCTGACTCTTTTGCAATCTGTCCAATTATTTCCTTGTCATAATATTTAATTCCAAGTTTCTTTGCGACTTCTTCTCCGATAAAACGTCCGCCACTTCCAAACTCTCGGCTTATCGTAATGATTCTTTTTGTCATGGCTTATGCCTCCTTAATTTAAGCTTTCCACTTTATTTTTATTGATTCTCTTTAAAAATAAATATCCTACAATACAAGCAGTCACCTCCGTGATTGGAAATGCCCACCAGATCAGCGAAACTCCAATATGTCCGCCTCTTACAAGAAATGAGAAGATGCCTGCCAAAGGTAATATAATTATAAGCTGTCTGAGCAGTGAAATCACAAGCGATTCCATACCACCATCAAGCGCCTGGTAAATACCCTGATATGCCACATTTATTCCGGCAAAAATAAAGCTGATGGAAATAATTCTCATTGCCCCGATAAAATATTCTCTTGATGCTCCTGCATTGAACAAAGCAGCAAATTCTCCCGGGAAAATTTCTGTAATCGCTACTCCTATGACCATAAGCACAATCGTATAAAGCAATCCATACCTGATGCCATCCTTAATTCTCTTTTTGCTGTGCATTCCATATGAAAAAGCTATAATTGGTGTAATTGCATCCCTTAGTCCGAATGCAAGGAACAATACAAACTGCTGCACCTTATAAAACAAACCATATGCAGTCTGTGCCGAAGGACTAAATTTCAAAATAAGATTCATCACGTAAACCATAATTGACATCAAAGCCTGTGCAATAATAGCCGGAAGTCCAATTGCATAAATTTCCTTGATTATTCCTCCATCAGGCTTCATATACTTTGTATCATGCTCAAATTCCCTGTTCAGCTTCATATGAAACACAAACAGCAGTATTGCAGACACAACCTGACCGATAACAGTTGCATATGCGGCGCCCTTAACTCCCATTTCCGGAACCGGTCCAATACCATAAATCATAATAGGATCAAGAATAATATTTACCACTGCTCCAACTACCTGACCAATTGTAGAATAAAGAGAACGTCCGGTTGCCTGCAGCAGCTTTTCAAATAGTGAAAAGAAAATAATTCCAAATGAAATCACACAGCATATTCTCAAGTAATTTGTTCCCATTGAAATAACTTGAGGATCAACGGTCTGTGATGAAATATAAGCTTTAACTCCAAAAATTCCAAACAACAGGCATACTATATAAATTATTGCACCAAGGAATAAACTGTTTCCTGCAACCTTTGCAGCTTTTTTACTATTTCCCTGACCAAGTGTTCTTGCAAGAAGTGCATTGGTTCCCACTCCTGTTCCAATTCCAACTGCTACCATAAGCATCTGAACCGGAAATACCAGTGTCAGCGCATTAAGTGCTGCCTCACTTCCTGACCTCATATTTCCCACAAAGGCGCTGTCTACAATATTGTAAACTGCCTGTAATGCCATAGATAAAATCATCGGTATTCCCATCTGTACCATGAGCTTATTTACCGGCATCTTCTTCATCTTGTTACTTTCTGCCATCTTAACTTATTCCTCCTTTTCTGCATAAAAAAAGTGCGCTCTTATCTCATAAGCTGGACTTACGCTGATAAGCTACACACTTTATAATGCACTATATATTTTAATGATGTGCGACAGCAGGTGCACAAAAAAACGAGCAGCTAAACTGGATTTACGCTAGTCTGCTACTCGTTCATAGGCTATTATATTTTTATTTTTGAAAAAAGTCAAATAATTTTTGAGCAATAACATAACCTTTGCATTTACACTTAAATTTAAAATTCAAACCGCCTCTTCCTGGATACCGACAGATTTTCCTTCTTAAATCTATGCAAAATCACACTGCCCTCACTCCATTCATCCTGTGCTGCAAGTGCAAGCATATCAGTAACAGCCAGGACATCTGCGATAAAATTCTCCTCACCATCTTTAAGCTCCAGAAAACTCTGCAGCAAACCCGAATCCCTTTTTCTTATGATAAGCTCAGACAGCCTTTTTTTATGATTGACAATATACTCCAAAAACTGCTGCCTAGCTTCTTTTGAAAGCTCATACGCATAAATAAGCCTGTAAAAAGCCATATCTAAAAGATCATCCTCACTCTCCTGCGCAATCGCCTCTGAAAATATTTCATCATACTGCTTCCACACAAACACGCGGTCCATAAAAGCCTGTCTGGCGCGAAAGCCTTCTCCGTTCATGTTCAGTTTAAAAATATGAGCAGGACCAATCTCATCATATGTCTGGTCGTACTCGAAAAAACATGCCTGCGCAATCGCATTTCCATCACTGACAGCCCATCTAACCCTCACAAGAGTGCTTATCTGTGAAAGAATCTGCTTAAGACACGACTTATCCTTCGGTGAGCCTCTCATCACAAGCATATAAAGTTTTGTGCAGTTCATGAAAGCGTCACCATCCACATCACATATGTCGGATGGCAGTTCAAGCATAGTCAGCCTTGAACAATTATAAAAGCACAGCCTGCCAATCTTTTTCATTCCGTCCGGCAATATGACCCTCTCTATATAATCATCACACAGCTCCGTCATATCAGGACGCAGAATATCATCAATCCCAAGCTCTGTTTTCAATTTTTCAGGCATACTCTTGAAAGAAAAGCAATACTCCGCAAGCTCCGTCACTCTCATGCCGTCAAGCATATCCGGCACCACACACACCGGATTTTTCCCATACATATGAAGAAGCCTAATGCAATCATCATTAAGCCTCTCATATACACATATATTATTGTTATCTTTTGTAATCTTTAAATCTGTCATTTTATTTCTTTAACTCTTAAAAATTTCACACAGCTGCAAGCCTTATCCAAGTCTCAATAAGTCATTTATTGTATTCTTAAAATCATAAAACAAATCAATATATTTTTCAACAATTGTATTACAATGTGTCCTTAAAAAATAATCTGCACTACTTATCAGTTAGTTTATCACAATTCCTACATTATTTCCACCACAACGTAAGGGGCGCTGCCGCGGGCACCGCGGTACCCGAGGCAGCGCCCCTTACTACATCCAAAATCTACTCAAGCAGATTCTTCATACTGTTCACACTGATAAGAATTGTCGATCCATTGTGCAAAAGTGCTGTCGTAGTCGGCGGAAGCACACCTGCCACACCAAGAGCAATGAGCCCTGAGTTAAAACCAACAATCTTTCGATAGTTGCTCTTTATACGTTTCATAAGAGCATTACTTATATATTTAAGAGTTACAATCTGGTAGAGATCGTCAGAGCCCACCGTAATATCGGCAATCTCGCGGGCAATTTCAGCGCCGTCACTGATTGCAATACCGACATTTGCCGCTGAAAGAGCCGGTGAATCATTTATGCCGTCACCAATCATAATGACCTTTCTGCCCTTAGCCTTTTCTCTCTCCACAAAGGCAGCCTTGTCCTCAGGTAAAACCTCGGCGTAATATTCATCTACACCTACTTTTTTCGCAATGACAGAAGCTGTACGCTCACTGTCGCCTGTCATCATGACAACCTTTGATATACCCGCCTTCTTTAATGAAGTAACAACCGCCGCTGCCTCATCACGCAGAGGATCCTCAATACAGATAACTGCCGAAAGCTTACCCTCAACAGCAAGATACAGGTGAGAATAATACAGCGGAAGCGACTCAAACAGTGGCTCCTTTCCTGCAGGAACAACACATTTTTCATCCTCAAAGACGAAATGATAGCTTCCGATAACAGTACGCTTGCCATTGATGGAGGTTGCAATTCCATGAGCCACAATATACTCCACCTTTGTATGCATTTCCTCGTGGGAAAGCCCCTTCTTAGACGCAGCGTCTACCACTGCCTTTGCCATTGAATGAGGGAAATGCTCCTCCAGACAGGCTGCAACACGAAGCATGTCATCAGATGAATACTCATCATTGAAGTTCACCACATCAACCACAGTCGGATGTGCCTTTGTGAGTGTACCGGTCTTGTCAAAGACGATGGTATCAGCCTCTGCAACAGCCTCAAGGAACTTTCCTCCCTTTACTGTTACATTATAAAGGCTTGCCTCTCTGATAGCAGAAAGCACAGAGATTGGCATAGCAAGCTTGAGTGCACAGCAGAAATCCACCATGAGAATTGACATAGCCTTTGTCACATTTCTTGTCAGAAGATATGTAAGCCCTGTAGCTCCAAGCGTCCACGGCACAAGCTTGTCAGCATAGTGCTCAGCCTTTCCCTCCAGCTCAGATTTAAGCTTTTCGGACTCCTCTATCATAGTAACAATCTGGTCAAAACGGTTGTTTCCTTCAACCTCCTTGACCCTGATAGTAATCTCGCCCTCCTCGACAACAGTGCCTGCAAACACAGTATTGCCGACAGTTCTTTGAACCGGAACCGACTCACCTGTCAGGGAAGCCTGATTGACCATCGCATCGCCATCTAAGACCTCTCCGTCGAATGGTATGACATTTCCCATATGGACAACAACCTTGTCGCCCTTTTCAATCTTTGAAGACTCAACGAGTATCTCCTGATTCTCAGGTGTCCTAAGCCATACCTTGCTCACATTAAGCGACATGCTTCTGGCCAGGTCATCAACAGACTTCTTGTGTGTCCATTCCTCCAAAAGCTCACCTATTCCAAGCAGAAACATAATAGAGCTTGCGGTAGAAAAATCCTTTGTGACAAGCGAAACCGTGATGGCAGTAGCATCAAGCACCGGCACCTCTATTTTTCTCTGCAACAGACACTTAAGCCCAATTCCAATATACTTTATAGAACGTCCAACAGTAAGCGCTGTCCTGATTGGCCAAGGCAGCAGGAGCTTTTTACTGTAATGCCAGACAACACTTCCGATAAGCTTTTCCTGATATGAATTATTAAGCTCTCTTCCGGATGTCTTAATAACAGTCTGTGGCACATTGGCGCTCTCATAATGAAAGTGGCGAAGCAGCTCTATAATCTGCTCTCTGTCTCCTACATACTCAATCACAGCATCAGCCGTCCTGTCATAAACCTTTACAAAGGTAACATTCCTGTGATTGTGAATCACATAAAGCAGAGTGTCCGCCTGCTCATATGTCATGCGGTACTGCTCCATATGAACACGCATACGGCCTCTTGACTCATGCTTAATCGTAAATTTCATATGACCGCCTCTTATTTTCTATGCCTCAGCAGTCTCTGCTGTAACCTCAGCCTGCTCTGCTTCCTGCTCATCAGCCTTAGCACACTCGCATACATCCTCAGATGCATCCGAAACCTTAGCAGCCTCAGCCTTAGCCTCGCGCTCCTCGTTGATGCTCTTAGCCTCAGCAAGAATATCCTCTGCATTCTCCTGAACAGTATTAACAGTCTTCATAACACAATCCTTAGCACGAAGCGCTGCTGCTGTACACTGTGTATAAGCACGCTTAGCATCCTTGCTTGATAAAATCTTGATACCTGCTGTACCAAAAGCAACACCTGCTGCGAATAAACCTGAAGCTTTCCAATTAAATGACATAATGTTTTCCTCCTGTATATTTACAAAAATTCTGGTTAAAGTTTACTTACAAGAAACATTATATTTCCCGGAAATACTGTTATTCAAGCCTAATCTCATACAGTTCTTGCTAATTCAGGCCCTCAAACGCCCTTATTATGCGTCCTCCCGGACTTATTGATAAAGTTTATCACTTCAATTAATACATACACAAAAGCATAGCAACATCGAATGGACTCGAAAAAACGCACTATGTATATTTTCAAGAAGGAAGTTATAAACATCTTTGCAAATATACCATATCTATTAACTGTACACCACACTCATAAATTGGGTGATCATAATTGTCCGTAAAGAAATTCGGAATATTCATCTGCATATTTACTGGCAAGAAAATCAATTAGTGCTTTCCCATAGCCCTTTCCCTGATTTTCATATCCATTACTCCGTCAAACAAACAGGTGGATTTGATGATCAAAAGGTATTCTCTCCAACTGAAGAGATATTATGACCATCAAATATAATATTTATTAGCAATTCAAAAGATTACATTTTTGATACAAATTCTGCAATTTGACCATCAACATATAGGATGTGATTAACTAACCACTCTGTGAGATACTTTAAAATACCCATAATCTGTTCATCCTGATCTTTTATTTCATCATTGTGATGTTCAATAAATTCATCAAGTTTGTGTATAAATTCCTGATGCTGAATTTTTTGAGTAAATAATTTTTTATAATTAATAGACTCCATATACTGCTCTTCATCATTAAAATGTTTCGCTGTATAATCACGAAGGTCTTCAAGTATCATGTCAATTCTATCATATTTATCCGGTGTATTCTCGTCATGAAGCAGTTCATATGCATCATCTGCATATTTAAACAACTGCTTATGCTCTTCGTCTATCATATCTATGCCGATATAATATTCTGGTTTCATTTCATACATAAATTAATCCTACTTTCATTCTTATTCTTCTTTTGAAATCCACGTAATACAAGTATACAATGGAAAACACTATTATCTTATATATCATCGGTTTCTTCCAAAACATTCTCTAATTATCTTTGAAATATCCGAATCAATAAAATCTTTCTGTGCCATGTCATCAAGGATATCACATGTTTTTTCATGAGATAATCCTTTTTTATAAGGTCTATCTTCCGTAAGAGCCTGATAAATATCAACACATGCCATCATACGTTCCGGCTCATTTAATTCAGCTGCGGTTTTTCCAAAAGGATACCCTTTTCCATTTAATTTTTCATGATGGAAAGCTGCCCAGTCTCGTATTTCTTCAAAATCATTAACCTCTGATAATATTAGGTATGTATAACCAGCATGATTTTTCATTTTAGAAAATTCATCATCCGTAAGCTTATCCGGTTTTTCCAGAATTTCATTGCCTACCGCCATTTTTCCTATATCATGCAGAGCACCAGCTAAATACATTTTCTGTACAGTGATTGAATCATATCCCATATATTGGGCAAGCATGGATGCTTTTTCAGCTACTCCTATAGAATGTCTGCTTGTAAAAGAAGATTTATAATCTACAATCTTTGCAAAGAAATCTGCAACATCTTTACACATTTCCCAATCAAAAACCAGCTTTTCTCTTGGGATAGCTTCCCATAGCTTAGTTTCAAAAGAATCATCACTTAAACACATAAACGATTCTTTTGTGAATACATGAAGAAAAGCATTAACACATTCCGAATCAAATAGACTATCCTTATTTTGGGAAAGATATTGACACATAAAATCCCAGCTATTATCATCAGAATCAATACTATTTCTTATAATATCAATGATATCTGCAAGATGAATAATCCTTGCGAACAATGGAATTTCATTCCACTTTTTTTGAAAAGGGCCAGTTCCATCGGCATGTTCATGATGATACAAAATCACATTTGTAACATCTGTTTTAAAAGGAAGTTTAGTAATATTTTTTTCACCATATATACAATGGAGATTCGTTTTTTCCTCAGATAAATCTTTTTTTAGGTCAATAACAGAATCCTTTTTAAGCTCCTCAGAAATATATTGTGTCAGAGCATTGTCATGCAGTAAAGCACACATGGCTAAATCTTGTAACGCCTCACCTTGAATTTTCCAATATTCAGCCATGCGTATACTTATATAAGCCACTCTTTTTCCATGTTTGTTTTTGATATTTACCAACTCTGCTTCTATGCAGTCCAAAGCATAGGAACAGGCTCCTGTAAGTCCAACAATATCTATACTTAGCATTTCCATAATCCATGCAGATTGCAATATGCATATACTTCTTCTACCTGCTCACCATCGCAAAGACAAAAATCTGCTACCGGCACGCCCTTATCCTTTACCATTTCAATAATGTTTCCACAGTGATTGCATACATAATATTTTACTTCCATCTTTTTTCTCCTTCCATGTGTAAAAAATAAAATCTAAATTGCTTCTATAACTTTTTTAAGAATCCGCCGATCCATTAAGCTTTAATGCTTCTTTGGAATTATCTCATATCTTTAATAATTCTCTTCATGTACTTCAAAATAGCTCTGTGGATGATTACATACCGGA
>OJOE01000088.1_pt1 | contig 72851 bp, 71 predicted proteins | sample 1598191 | NCBI WGS metagenome assembly OJOE01 (sample SAMN03922463, study PRJEB24848) | human gut metagenome | isolation source: stool sample | host: Homo sapiens | place: Germany | collected 2009-11
CATTCCTTAGTACAAGTATTATACCATACTTGTCTAACAAATGGGGTGCAGTTCAAAAATCCTGTGGTTTTACTAATCATATTTCTGTAGTGCGCTAAACATTTATCGTTTTTACAATTTTTGAGACAAAACGGCAACGCATGGATGTAGCTACCGTCAAAAAGCATTTCATCTTTGTATATTGGTAATAATGCCATCTTAAATACTCCCCAAAATCACCTTAGCACAAACAGATGCAGTAAAATCAGCAATCAACCCACGTGCTTTATCATTTGTCCCGTCAGCCAACTTGGTTAGATCCTCGAAATTTTTTGCTTTAATGGCTCTAACATATTTATCTTCCAGTTTTGCAACATATGCAGTGCTGACGCCGCATTCAAGTAAATGTTTGCGGAGTCGTTCCCATTGATAGATAGGATCCACTGCTTTTTGAATTTGTTCATCAACCAGCGCAGTCCAGTCTTCAACGGAAATGCCTTTACTAATGACTGCATCAGCAAGATTCATATATTCATTGTAAGCGGGATCATAACTACTTCCGGTATAAGCAATAACCTGTTTGGCAGGGTAATGGGCTTTAATTTCCTTGATGACAAAGGCACCTTCCTTTGTAGACCCCAAGTTCTTCCCGACCCCACGAATATCACATAACACAACGGCATAGGCAGAGACATCTCTGATATTATCTATATCCCTTTTATGAACTATACGAAATCCGTTTTTAATAAGATATTCTTCGGCAGCGAAGTCTTGGTCGTCGATAACAAGAATCTCAACCTTATTACGCAGTTCAGCTATAGTCATATTTTGCAATGCAGTTACCTCAACTAAATCTGACAACTTATACTTAATAAAAAAGAAACTGGGAAAACCCATACTAATATACGCTCCTTTCTTGGGAATAATTATATAATCGAGTAGTGAAAATGTTTTTTTATTATAAGCGTACCGACAACAAATTACAAGAACGCGCAAAAAGTCTGCATCCCCCTCAAATCCTGCGCCGCAATAAACAAGGAAAAAGCCCCCAGAAGCGATGCTCCTGGGGGTTTTGGTCCGAGTAGTGCGGCTCGAACGCACGGTCTCCTGGTCCCAAACCAGGCGCGATACCAACTTCGCTATACCCGGTTATTCACTTTTCTGCCATGATACCACGGCGAGGGGTAAAAATAAAGATTTTTCTGTCTGTGGTCATTTATGTGGTCAAAGCCGCTTTTGCACCGTTTTCTGCAATCGGGAAAAATCCCGCAAACGCAGGTATCACAAGGCTTTGCGGCGTTTTTCCTTACCCTGTCCCGGATACCGCCACGGCACTCCCAAAGCAGGCGCGCTACCAACTGCGCTACACCCGGTTATTGAGTTTTCTATCCGGCTGGTCGTATTCTCCCAAATGTGGCGCGGTACCAGCTCCGCTATACCCGGTTGATTCTGCCGTGGGGGACTCTCCCAGTATACCGCATTCCGGGCGCGATTTCAAGACATTTTATCGCGTCCCGGATCATGGGCCCGGCATGAAGGTGAGCACAAAAGAAAAAGCACCATCTTCTCAGATGGTGCTTTTTGGAGCGGGCGACGAGGCTCGAACTCGCTACCTCGACCTTGGCAAGGTCGCGCTCTACCAGATGAGCTACGCCCGCAAACGCAAGATTGATTATACTCCCGGATCCCGGATTTGTCAACCCCTGCGTTCCGCGTTTTTCAGCTTTTTTTCAGCAAAATCTCGATGATGCCCACGTCGCCGCCCTCGGGATAGAAATTCACGGTCCAGGGCTCCTTCTGCTCCGGGGCCTCTATGGCCTGGACCTGGTCCACGATGGAGCGGACCTGGTCCTCCTGGTGGTCAAAGTACCCCACCTGCACCACCAGCTCCGGGCTTCCGCTGCGGGCAGCGGCGGTCAGCAGCTCCCTCAGGGCGGAGACGCTGGTGGTATACACCATGGAGGCGATCTGCTCCTGGGTGCGGCGATAGCCGATGGTCAGATGAATGGCGGTGTAGTTCCGGGCGCTGTCGTCGATGGTGTAGGTGATGTACTCCACGGCGTAGGCCCCTAAGGGCGTCTCCTGCTGCACCTCCTTGCAGGCCCGCTCCGCCGCGGCGGAGGCGTCCAGAGGCTCCGTCCCGGCATAGAGCCAGATGGTGCCCTCCCGGGCGCCGCCGGTCAGCAGCAGCATCAGGTCGTTCACCAGGTCCTGATAGCTCTCTGCCCGGAGGACGGACCGGTCCTCGCTTTCGTAATAGGTGGAGCTGTGGGGCTGGACCACGCTGTATTCCCGCTCCAGGATGGAGCCGCAGCCGGTCAGCAGCAGCATCAGCGCCGCCAGAAGGGCGGCAAGCAAGGCTTTTTTCATGGCCGCGCCTCCGTTACAGGCCCGTGGGGTCATAGTGGGTGAAGCCCTCGCCCAGCACCTCATGGGCGTCGCACACGATGACGAAGGCGTCCGGGTCGATGCTCTGCACCAGCTTCTTGATGGGGATGAAGTGCCGGCGACCGAAGGCGCACAGGATGATCCGCTTTTCCTGGCCGCTCCAGGCCCCCTTACCGTCCAGCAGGGTGACGCCCCGGTCCAGCTGCAGCAGCTTCTGGGTGATGGCCTCATACTGCTCGCTGATGATATAGGCCACCTTGGAGGCGTTGGGACCGTACACCACCCGGTCGATGAGCAGAGACAGGATATACAGGGCCACCACGCCGTACATGGCCCGGGTCATATCCCGGAAGCACAGGGCGTACCCGATGGTCACGGCCACGTCCAGGCCCAGACAGAGGCTGCCGATGGACAGCCCCTGGAACTTCAGCTTCAGCAGCCGGGCGGCCATCTCCGTGCCGCCGGTGGTGGCGCTTTCGTGCAGCAGCAGGCCGCAGCCGATGCCCGCCACGATGCCGCCGTAGATACAGGCCAGAATGGGGTCCATGGGCGAGAAGGTGTGGATCGAGGCCAGCACGTCGATCATCAGGGAGCTGACGGCGGTGGCATACAGGGACGAGATCAGCAGATCCCGGCCGATCTTCTGCCAGCCCAGGATGAACAGGGGGATGTTCAGCACCAGGGCGATGGTACCCACCGGCAGCATAGGCAGAAAGTGATTGATGATCTGGGCAACGCCGGTGAAGCCGCCCACGGTGAAGTGATTGGGCACGAAGAACCAGTTGAAGCCCAGGGCATACAGGGCACAGGCCACGGTGATCAGTCCGTAGCGCTTCAGAGTCTTGGCAGCGGGCATAATAGGCACCTCTCTTTTCGTATGTGTGGGGGAAAACGGGTCTTTATAACAAGGTCAGCTGTTCCTCGCCCCGGTCCTCGGGCTTGAGGATGGCTCCGGCGGCGGGGATGGTGCGGGTGCGGTAGCGGGGCAGGTTCACGATGCCGCTGTCCTCCGCCGGGACCACCCGGTCCAGATGATACTTGGGCTTCAGGGTCATCACCGCCACCCCCTGGACGTTCCGGGTGGCCTTGGGGGTCAGCAGGGAGGTGTGCACCAGCAGGGCCCGGGGCTCCGTGGATACCAAGGCCAGCTCCCGGTCCTCCGGCAGAGGCAGGATGCACACCAGGGGGCTCTTGTCGGAATAAGCGCCGGTGAGCTTCCGGCGGTTGGACACCGTGGCATAGGCGGACAGCTCCACCCGGGCGGCCTTGCCGTTTTCATAGAAGAACAGCAGACAGCCGCTGTAGTCCCCGGGCAGCACCATGAAGATGACCCGCTCGCCCTCGTCCATGGCCAGACGGCCCGGCAGATAGTCGCCCAGGGCGCTGGCCTTGCCGTCGCCGAACTCCGACACCCGGGTCTTGTACACCTGGCACCTGTCGGTGAAGAACATGACCTCGGCGTTGTTGGAGGTTTCCATCTGCTGGAGGAGGCTGTCGCCCTCCTTGAACTTCTGCTCCCCGCTCATGCGCAGGGACTTGGGGGTGATCTTCTTGAAGTACCCCTCCCGGGACAGGAACACCGTCACCGGGTAGTCCTCGGGCTGGCTGTCCTCCACATATTCCTCCACCTCGTGGCCGTATACAATCTCCGTGCGCCGGGGCACGGCATATTTCTTCCGGACCTGCTCCAGCTCGTCCACGATGATCTTCCGGATCCGGGCGGGTTTGGCCAGGGTATCCTCCAGGTCAGCGATCTCCCTTTGCAGGTCCTCGGTTTCCCGGACCCGCTTGAGGATGTACTCCTTATTGATGTTGCGCAGCTTGATTTCCGCCACATATTCCGCCTGGACCTGGTCGATGCCGAAGCCGATCATCAGGTTGGGGATCACCTCGGCCTCCTCCTCGGTTTCCCGGATGATGGCGATGGCCTTGTCGATGTCCAGCAGAATGCGCTTCAGGCCCAGCAGCAGGTGCAGCTTGTCCTTTTTGCGGCTGAGCACGAAATACACCCGCCGCCGCACGCAGTCCGTGCGCCAGGCGGTCCACTCGCCGAGAATTTCGCCCACCCCCATGACCCGGGGCATCCCGGCGATGAGGATGTTGAAATTGCAGCTGACGGTGTCCTGCAAAGGGGTCAGCCGGAAGAGCTTGGTCATCAGCTTCTCCGGGTCCACATTGCGCTTCAGGTCGATGGCCAGCTTCAGACCGGACAGGTCCGTCTCGTCCCGCATATCGCTGATTTCGGTGATCTTCCCGGCCTTAATGAGCTCCGCCACCTTGTCCAGAATGGCCTCGATGGAGGTGGAATAGGGGATTTCGTAAATTTCGATGAGATTTGCCTGCTTGTCATAGCGCCAGCGGGAGCGGACCTTCACGCCGCCCCGCCCGGTGCGGTACAGCTCCCGCAGCTCCGCCGGGTCGCAGATGATCTGTCCCCCGGTGGGGAAGTCCGGGGCCAGCAGGGTGGAGGCGATGTCGTGGTCCGGATTTTTCAGCAGGGCCACGGTGGTGTCGCACACCTCCCCCAGGTTGAAGCCGCAGATCTGGGAGGCCATGCCCACGGCGATGCCCTGGTTGGCGGACACCAGCACGTTGGGGAAGGTGGTGGGCAGCAGGGACGGCTCCTTCATGGAGTTGTCGTAGTTATCCACAAAGTCCACGGCGTCGCAGTCCAGGTCCCGGAACAGCTCCGCGCAGATGGGGGCCAGCTTCGCCTCGGTGTACCGGCTGGCGGCATAGGCCATATCCCGGGAGTACACCTTGCCGAAGTTGCCCTTGCTGTCCACAAAGGGGTGCAGCAGGGACTCGTTGCCCTTGGCCAGGCGCACCATGGTCTCATAGATGGCCTGGTCGCCGTGGGGGTTCAGGCGCATGGTCTGGCCCACGATGTTGGCGGATTTGGTGCGCCCGCCGGTAAGCAGGCCCATTTTATACATGGTATACAGCAGCTTCCGGTGGGAGGGCTTGAAGCCGTCGATCTCCGGAATGGCCCGGGAGACGATGACGCTCATGGCATAGGGCATATAGTTCTCGTCCAGCGTCCGGGTGATGGGCTGCTCCACCACCGTGCCCCGCAGGCCCATCACATTGGGGTCCGCCGGCCGGTGGACGGTTTTCGGTTCTGTTTTCTTCTTTGCCATGGGGCAAATTCCTTTCGTTCAAGCGGTCATTTGGCAAATTCAGCTCACGTCGATCATATCCAGGTACAGGTGGCCGTTTTCGGCGATATAGTCCTTCCGCCCGGCCAGGTTGTCCCCCAGCAGCAGGTCGAACACCCGGGCGGTCTCCTCCGCGTCGTCGGGCAGCACACGCACCAGCCGCCGGGTCTCCGGGTTCATGGTGGTCAGCCACATCATCTCCGGGTCGTTTTCACCCAGTCCCTTGGACCGCTGGACGGTGAACTTCTTCCCCTCCAGCTGGCGGACGATGTCGGCCTTCTCCTTCTCGGAGTAGGCAAACCAGGTCTTTTCGGCGTTTTTCTCCCGATAGGTGATCTCAAACAGCGGGGTCTCGGCGATATATACATAGCCCTCCCGGATCAGGGTGGGGCACAGCCGGTACAGCATGGTCAGGATCAGGGTCCGGATCTGGAACCCGTCCACGTCGCCATCGGTGCAGATGACCACCTTGCTCCACCGGAGGTTGTTCAGGTCAAACTGGCTCAGCTCCTTGGCGGCCTTGCCCTGGACCTCCACGCCGCAGCCCAGCACCTTCATCAGGTCCGTGATGACGTCGCTTTTGAAGATCCGGGGATAGTCGGCCTTCAGACAGTTGAGGATCTTGCCCCGGACGGGCATCAGCCCCTGGAACTCCGCGTCCCGGGACTGCTTGCAGGCGCCCAGAGCCGAGTCGCCCTCCACGATATAGATTTCCCGCCGGTCCACCTCCTTGGTGCGGCAGTCCACGAACTTCTGCACCCGGTTGGCGATGTCGATCTTCTCCGACAGCTTCTTCTTGGCGCCCAGGCGGGTGCGCTCCGCCGTCTCCCGGCTGCGCTTGTTGATAAGCACCTGGGCGGCCATGCGCTCGGCGTCGTCGTGGTTCTCGATGAAGTATACCTGCAGCTGCTGGCGCAGGAACTCGGACATGGCGTCCTGGATGAACTTGTTGGTGATGGCCTTTTTGGTCTGGTTTTCATAGCTGGTCTGGGTGGAGAAGTTGCTGCTCACCAGCAGCAGGCACTCCTGCACATCGGGAAAGGTGATCTTGCTTTCGCCCTTGGTATATTTGTTGTTCTCCCGCAGATATTTGTCCAGCGCCGCCACAAAGGCCAGGCGGGTGGCCTTGTCGGGGCTGCCGCCGTGCTCCAGGAAGCTGGAGTTGTGATAGTGCTCCATCAGATGCACCCGGTTGGAAAAGCACCAGGCGATGTTCAGCTTCACCTTGTACTCGGGCTTGTCCGCCCGGTCCCGGCCCTGGCGCTCCGCCTCCCAGCACACGGGCCGGGTGATGGGGTCGTCCCCGGCCAGCTCGGCCAGATAGTCCCGGATGCCGTTTTCATACAGGAAGTCCTGGGCCTCGAACCTCCCGGGGGACACCTCGTCCCGCAGCCGGAAGGTCACTCCGGCGTTGACCACCGCCTGCCGCTTCATCACGTCCTGATAGTAGGCCAGGGGGATGTCGATGTCGGTGAACACCTCCAGGTCCGGCAGCCAGCGGATGGTGGTGCCGGTTTTCTTCCGGGTCAGGGGGGTGACCTCCATCTGGCCCACGATCTCGCCCCGCTGGAAGTGGAGCTTATACTCATTGCCGTCCCGGCAGACGGTAACGTCCATATAGCGGCTGGCGTACTGGGTGGCGCAGGAGCCCAGACCGTTCAGGCCCAGGGAGAACTCATAGTTTTCCCCGGTGGGGTCGTATTTGCCTCCGGCGTACATCTCGCAGAACACCAGCTCCCAGTTGTACCGCCCCTCCTTCTCGTTCCAGTCCACGGGACAGCCCCGGCCCTGGTCCTCCACCTGGATGGACCGGTCCTGGAACCGGGTGACGGTGATTACCCGTCCGAAGCCCGCCCGGGCCTCATCGATGGCGTTGGAGAGGATCTCGAACACCGCGTGCTCGCAGCCCTCCAGCCCGTCGGAGCCGAAAATGACGCCGGGCCGTTTCCGGACCCGGTCCGCTCCCTTCAGACTGGAAATGCTGTCGTTGTCGTATGCTTTTTTCTTGGCCATATCCTTCCTCCGGCGGCCGAAGCCGCTAATTCTCCAATATACAAATCTTATTTTAACGCAAAAATTTCCGTCTGGCAAGAGCCGGACGGGGATGGGGAAAAATGTTTTTCCGGGGCAAAAAGCTGCAGACGGCGAAGCCGTCATAACAAATCGGCAACCGGCGGGAGATCATGCCGCGCAAGGGTTTTGCACATTTTCCACAGGGTTTTCCACCGCGTTATGTCAACAAGGAAAACCGCCAAAAATGCCGGAACTCGGCGGGAGGGGGCAAAGCCTGCCGCCGGTCCGCGAAAGCGCGGACCGGCGGGACATATTTCACAGCCAGCTCTGGTCGAAGCCGTAGGGCAGCAGCTCCCGCAGGCGGAAGCTCCTGGCCTGCCCCTGCCCGTTGAGGCAGATGACCTCCATCTCCGGAGCGAATTCCATCATCACCTGGCGGCAGGAGCCGCAGGGCACGCAGTAGTCCTGGCTTTTCCCGGCGATGACGATGCGCACAAAGTCCCGGTGCCCCTCGCTGACGGCCTTGAAGATGGCGGTGCGCTCGGCGCAGATGGTGCAGCCGTAGGCGGCGTTTTCAATGTTGCAGCCGGTGAAAACCGTTCCGTCGGCGCACTCCAGCGCCGCCCCCACCGGAAAGTGGGAATAGGGGATATAGGCCCGGTCCAGCATGGCCACGGCGGCCTGGCAAAGCTCGTCTCTTGTCACGAAGCAAGTCTCCTTCCGTGATGTTTCTGAAGAAAATTGTAGTATAAATTCCGCCTTTCGTCAAGTCCTATCCGCCGTAGGGGGCGATGGTGACGCCGGTGTAGTACCAGTGGAGAATTTCCTGCCAGGACTTCCCCTCCTCCGCCAGGCGGTTGGCCCCGTACTGGCTCATGCCCACCCCGTGGCCGAAGCCGGTGACGCGGAATGTAACCCTGTCCGCCGCGGCCTCCGCCGTGAAGCACGCCGACCGCAGGCCAAACAGGCTCCGGACCTGGGTGCCCTCCACCGTGACGCCGCCGATGCAGATGCTCTCCACTCGGCCGGAGGCGTTTTCCTGCCGGCCGGTGATCCAGGTTTCCGGCCCTCCGGCGAAGGATGCCTCCGGATAGGCCGCCAGGAAGGTCTGCTGAAACTCTGCCGCCGGGATTTCCTTGACGCTGTAGTAATTGGGCACGGTGTCCTCCCCCTCGGGGCTTTCCACGCTGTGCAGATACGGCAGGGTGGACACCCACACGTCCCCGGAGTTGGCGGTGACTCCGGCGGAGGAGGAGTGGAAGGCCGCTAAAATGGGCTGGCCGTTGTAGAGGATCACCTGGCCGTCGGTGTCCCGTACGGCCTGCTGGACCTTGGCCTCGTATTCGGCGGCGTGGTCGCCCCACTTTTCCGCCGCCGCCTGGGCGGAGGTGTAGGCATTGCAGCAGCGGTAGTCCATGCACACGTCGGCGTCCGGGTGGGCGGCCTTCCGGCCGGAGGCCATGTGGTAATAGATAAAGGTCCGCTCCGCCACGGCCTGGGCGTCCAGGGCCTGCTGGTGGAAGGCGGCGGGCATCTCCCCCCGGACCACCCCGGGCAGGTATTCCGCCATGGTCATCTCCACCACCTGCTCCCCGTCCCATACCCGCAGCAAAGTGTTCGCATCGGCGGCGGTTTGTCCCGCATTTTCGCCGGCCTGTCCCGGGTCATTGTCCGGGACAGGCCGGGCCGCCGATGGGGATTTTGCCGTCCCCAGCAGTCCCCCGCCGAACAGCAGCACCGTCAGCAAAAGCCCCGCCGCCCAGTAACGCATGTCCATCCCTCCTGTGGCTTTTTGTTCAGCATATGCAAAGGCTCCCATCGGCAGAACCGGAACCTGTGCCCCGTTTTTGCCCCATGCCGGGGGATATTCTTCCTGGGAAAGGAGTGAGCGCCATGACACAAACGGGTGAACGGCGGCTGCCGGGGCGCATTCTGTCCCGCCCGGCCGCCGAGCGGCTGCTGCGGGACGGCTTCCCGCCCCACACCGCCGTGATCAGCTTCTATGATCCGCCGTCCCGGCGGACGGGGCAGGCCTCCCGGCCGCTGGATTACGGCGGGAAGGCGAAGCGGGTATTCTGCGCGGCCCTGCACGATATCGACCTGGAGGTCCTGGGGGATTACGGCCTGTCCTTTGATACCTATTTTCCCCAGGCTCCCGCCCTGGCCGCGTTTATCTATGACGCCGCGGAGGCGGGACTGGACATCTTCTGCCAGTGCGAGTATGGGCAGAGCCGCAGCGCCGCCTGTGCCGCCGCCATCCGGGAGCATTTTTACGGAGACGGCATAGAGATTTTCGCGGATTACCGGTATTACCCCAATCAGCTGGTCTATAACAAGCTGAAAGCGGCACTGGACGCGGAAAAGCTCCGGCGGGAGCATGGGAGGGAATAAATGGATATCGGTCGGTTTGTGGACTCCGCCGCCATTCGGGCGTACCTGAAGGAGCAGAATTATCCGTTTTCCGCCCAGGAGGCGGCTTTTCTGGTGTATCACTGCAAAACCGCCTCCCTGGAGGAGCGGGTGCGGGCCTGGGAGGAGATCATCCGCACCATGCCCAACTGCTCCCTGGAGAAAACCCGCTGCCGGGAGGAGATCCCGGATTTCCACGCCTTCCTGCGGCGGTGCAGCGCCCTGCTGCGGCGGCAGGCCCGGCAGTTTCAGCAGACGGACGGCTGCGTCTTTTCCTACGAGGACGCCAGCTTTTCCGAAAAGGCGTACCGGGCGGAAAGCGGGCTGTTCAGCACCTATGACCGCTGCCGGGACGCCTGTGTGCAGGAAATGCGGGAGGAGGGCTGGGACCGCGCCCGCATCCGGAAGCATAAGCCGGATAAAACGGAGTTCGGCTGCGGGGACGTGTGCTGCCTGAACCCGGCCGGAGAGGTTCTGTGCTGCGATATCTGCGGCCAGGCGGGAGAGGCCTATGAACCCCTGTCCGCCCTGGCGGATATGTGGCTGGAATTTCCCCCGCCGTTTCACGCCGGAGACCTGGTCTATGCCCCCACAGGCGGCGTGTGGAAACCCTTTGTGTTGACGGATATTTCCACATGGGACTCCCGACGCATCCGGCAGGAGCTTCCGTCCACGGCGTATTCGGAGGGCCGGCTGGCCTATCGGGATAAGCAGCTGGCCCGCTGCCGGATGCAGGGCTGCGGCGACGCCGTGGCCGGGGGATACACCACGGGACTGTCGCCGGACAGCTCCATTCCCTATCTGTTCCACGACGAGTTCCCCTTCTGCAATTATTGGGAGCTGGAGTTTTACCCCAAGCCCCTCAGCGGCAGTCAGCGGCTTCTGCAGCCGGTTATCAATTATCTCAGGCGTGACAGCTCCATGGAGCTGTTGGTCAACAGCTATTCGGTGCTGCTGCAGAAAATCATCTGAGAAGCGCAGCTGGACGCCCTGCAATATGTGTACGCAGGCGGAGTCCTGCCCGCCTGCGGCCTGCCGGAGGCGGATGCAGACAAATAACAGATGCAGAAAAATAGCAAAGGACCGGCGATGCTGCCGGTCCTTTGCTATTTCCCGCAGGGCGGGGGCTGTGTGTCCCGCTGCTTCACAGCTTCAGATCGCAGAGCACCCGGTCCATCAGATCGCCGCAGCCGGGGTCGGCGTGGATCTTTTCCGAAAGCTCCTTCATAAACCGGCAGTTCTCCGGCAGCTCGCCGGTGAACACCTCCGCCCGATACAGGGGAGAATAGCTGGCCCGCCAGCTGAAATCATACTCCTGGGCGAAGTAGTGTCCGTTCAGCAGGGCTCCCTGGCCGATGCCGCCATCCAGATTGGGAAACAGGCACCACAGGCCGCAGCTGCCGCTGCGGGCCTGGATCAGCAGGCAGTAAAACGGCATCGGGACAAAGGGGCGGCAGTCGATGCGCAGAATATCCCCCGGCTTGTACGGGGTGGGAAGGACCAGCCCGCCCATGCCCAGAGCCCGGCAGCACTGCGTTCTCAGGCCGGGGACCAGCTGCTGCTGAGAGAAGAACAGCGGCTCGCCCTCCGGCGAAAGGACGTAGATATACACCGGGCGGCGGAATCCATCATCGCGGGGCTGCTGGTTCAGGTCATACAGCTCCATGGTCCAGAACCGGGTTTCCCAGTCATCTGCCGTCCAGTTGTAGTCGTGCTCGTCGCAATACGCCCCCACCTCTCGGTCCGTTTCTTCGCAGTCGGCGCGATAGGACCGGACGGCCTGCCGGGCCTCCGCCAGACTCCGCACGGGATACGGCCCGTCTATCGTGTCCGTCCGGCGCTCCTCCGCGTCGTACCCGATCAGCTCCACGCTGAGGTACGCGTCGGAGGCGTCCGCCTGCTCCAGGGCCTTCAGTGCGTCCTCTATGCAGTGCAGCGCCCCCAGAATGGCCCACAGGTCCTCCTCCGGCGTTTCCGCCTTCAGCCGGAGCAGCAGCTCCCGCTTCCGGTACAGGCTCACCGGCGCGCCGCAGATGATCTCGGCATACTGCGCGCAGCAGAGCTTCTCCGGCGGCGCCAGCAGATACTCCCGCAGCTCCGGGGATTCCAACAGGGACAGGATTTCTTCCTTGCATTCATGATCCATTTGTCTCGCCTCCTGATAGAGAGCCTATCAAAGAGGACGGGATAAAAGAGGGGCACCGGGAGGCGCTGCGCCCCGGTGTCCCTGATGCACTTATGCGTTTTTCATCGCGGCCCGCATCTTCGCCACCGCAATCCATGCCTCCCCCTCCCACCGGATGGGGTTGGGGGTGATTTTTTTGATTTCGGCTTGCAGGTCTTTATAGTCTGTGTATTCGGTTATGGCGCTCCACGCCATGTGCTTATAGCAATACGTCTCCCCGGAGCCGGTCACGTCGGACACCTGCTTACTCAGCCTCTGAAGGATGAAGCTGTCGATGGGGACGTGGAGAGACTCCTCCTTGATTTCCTCCGGCAGCAGATCCATCAGCCACAGGTACTTCAGCGTCATATTCACCCACTTCTGCGCCTGGCCGCAGGTAAACGGTTCCCCCAAAAGGCCGCTGTCGTCCATCATGCGGCATATTTCTTCGCATTTCTCCTGGTGCCAGGCGTCAAAATCCCCGGTGGGAAGCGGATAAAGACTTTCGCAGACGGAGTCCACCAACGCCTTCTTTTGCTTACGAAATGCCTTGGCTTCCTTTTTGGGTTTTCCCGCCAACTGCGACGTGGATGAGCTATAGTTCACCGTTCGGGCAAGATCCAGATAGGCCCGGTGGGCCGCCCGGTTCCTCATGGTGTCTGCATCATCGCTGCCGTCGCAGCCAAAGTAGCCGAACAGCAGAAAATCCAGCATTTTTTCGTACTTCACAGCGGAGTCCTCCTTATTCGTATTTCTCCAGCGCCTGCCGCAGCTGGCTCTTCACGGTTTCCCGCAGCCGTTCCGGCTGCAGCACCGTCACGTCCGGGGCAAAGCTGCGGGCGAAGTGGGCGGCGGACATCTCGTTGGTATAGACCGAGGCGGTGACGGCCTCCTCCGTTTCGTCGGAAAATACCACGTCCTTGCCGAACAGGTCGATCACGTCCCCGATCATGGACCGGCTGACCCGGAATACCGCCCGGCAATTGCCGCTGGAGAACATATACGCGTGCTTTTTCATGTAGTCTGCAAGATCCAGCCGCCGGCCGTCCGCCCCCTGCAGCGATTCAAAGGGCTTGGCCCGCTGGTCCAGGATGCGGATGCCGCGGATGCGGTCCATGCGGTAGTTGGAGATGTCGTCGTACTTGTCGAAATTGCAGATCAGGTAGTATTTCCCCTCCCGGGCCGCCATCTGATAGGGGCTGACCACATAGTCGGTGCTGCCGTCGGAGCGGACCCGGGGATGCAGCTGCTTGTCCGTGCCGTAGGCGAGGTATTCAAACGCCACCTTCCGCCCCTTGCTGATGGCCTCGTCCAGCAGCTCGATGTTCAGGAAAAGCTGCTGGTTGTCCGAGGCGTCGCCGGGCAGCCGGTCGATATACCGCACCCGGGAGCGGAAATAGTTGTTGGACAGTCCCTCTAACTTTTTCACCAGGGCCCGGCACTGGCTGTACGGAATGTGCTGGGAGAACAGCAGGCTGTCGATCAGCAGCCGCAGCTCCCCGTCGGTGAACTCCCGGCTGAGGTAAAAATCCGAGAGAATGTAGCTCTCCTCCAGCTGGCCGGTTCTGGCGTTGAGGATCATGCGGACGGACTCGCTGTATTCGATGTTATAGCCGGAGTCCATCAGATTCATGAGATTCCGCCGGACGGACTTCCGGTCGGCGGGCATATTGTACTCCGTCCGGAGGATGTCCTCGATCTCCCGCTGACTGAGCCGGTGGTCGGCGTCGGTGTACCTGCGGAGAATGTCGAGGATATAGAGGATCATCATCTTTTTGGGCTGCCGTGTCAGCATATCATTCCCCCATTCGGCGCAGAAAATCTTCAAAGGAAAATGGCTTTTTCAGAAGTCCCAGACGGTGCAGGGACACAAACCTTGCGGCGGCCGCCGCCCTCAAACACCTTCCCGGCCTGAAACACGTTCTCCACCGGGACGGACCTCCCCAAAGCGGGGACATATTTCGCCAGGGCAAAGGCGCTGAGGGCCGGGCCGTTTTCCTGCATGGATTTGCTGGAAATTTCCAGCACCCGGGCGTCCGGGTGCGCCGCCAGGAACGCCCCATGCAGCGCCCGGATGTTCTTCTGCTTCTGGCTGGGGGCAAAGCCCCCGTTCCACGAGAATTCCGTTTCGATGGCCCGCGCAAACGGGACCTCCCCCTGCGGGATAAACACCGGTCGTTTCGCCATACGGCCACTCCCTCATTTCATCGGTTTCCTGTGATCTTACAGACGCTGGTGGGGCAAAAATGGGCCACCCTGCCCCGGCGGTTCAGTCCACCGCGGCGGCGGCCATCTCCTGGGCGGAGATGCGGTACACCGCGCCGTCGATCCCGTGCGCCCGCAGGGCCGCCAGCACCGCGCCGCGCTCATAGGGACAGCCGGTCAGGGCGCCGCCGATGGTCTCGGCGTCCAGGGTGGAGAAGAAGTCGCCGTACACGGCGGCGCTGCGGATGACGCCCTTCTGCACGTCCAGCCTGAACTGCATTTTGCCGCCCCGGAACCGGCCCACCCGGTCGATGGTGAATTTGGGGCTTTTGCCGAAGATCTGCTCCCAGCTTTGGAACCGCTCCCGGGCGATCTCCCGGATGCGGGCGTCGTCCTCCGGCGTGACGGTGTAGACGGCGGTGCTGCCGTTCATGATATGGCGCACCATGGTCTCCTTGAAGGTCTCCGGGTCCATGGGGACCGGCAGATGGTCGGAGATGTTGGTGACCCGGTCCCGGACGGACTTGATGCTCTTGGAGGTGATCTTGTAGCTGTCCGGCGTGGTGGCCTCCGCCATCTGCCGGATGTCCGTGTCAAACAGCAGGGAGCCGTGATGGACGATGCAGTCCCCCAGCCGGTACTGGGCGTTGCCGGAAAATTTCCGGCCGTCGATGGTCAGATCGTTGCGGCCGTTGAAGGAGGCGCGGACCCCCATCTCCCCCAGCGCGCCGATCACCGGGGCAATGTATTGGCCGAACTCGATCTCCCCGGCCTCCTTGTGCTGGATGAAGGAAAACTGCCAGCCGCCCAGGTCCGTATAGATGGTGCCGCCGCCGCTCATGCGGCGCACCAGATGGATGCCGTGGGCGTCGGCATAGGGCTTGTTGATCTCCTCCAGCACGTTCTGGTATTTGCCCACCATCAGCGTGGGCGTGGTGCGCCAGAACAGAAACACCGTGTCCGGCAGGCGCTTTTCCACCGTGAAGTAGTTCTCAAGGCCGAAGTTGTAGTAAACGTCCGTGGAGCCGGTCTCAATATAGATCATGCACGTCCTCCAGGGCCTCCCAGGCCTTATAGGAGCTGCGGGCCAGGGGCGCGGAGGCCACATGGCGGAAGCCCTTGGCCAACGCCAGCTCCTTCCACCGGGCGAAATCCTCCGGCGCGGCATACCGGGCCAGGGGGTAGTGCTGCGGCGTGGGCTGAAGATACTGGCCGATGGTGAGAATGTCGCAGCCGGTCGCCAGAATGTCGTCCATCAGGCGGTCGATCTGCTCCTCCGTCTCCCCCAGGCCCACCATGAAGCCGGTTTTGGTCAGCAGGGTGGGGTCCTGCTCCTTGCAGTACCGCAGCTGTTTCTTTCCTTTCCTGCCGAAACACGGCAACACGGTTGGTTGGTTTGCAAGTACATGTATATGAAAAGGCTTCACATGAGACGGAGACTGTCAAAAATCCGGAAATCTTCCGCCATCGGAAAGGAAGATCGTTACGAAAGACTGCGCCCGCAGGCGCGTTTCGCAGCGCAACCGCCGAAGGCGGCTCTTAGCGCGGAGATAACCCATCAGGGGTGTCTTTCGTTTGCAATCACAGGTTTTTCAGAACTTTCTAAGTTCTGAAAAACCGCACGCAGCTTGTCAAAAGAGACTTTTTTGACAAGCTGAGGCTTCACATGAGCCAGTCCATCAGCTCCTCCGCCCCGTCGCCTGCCAGGCGGCGGCAGATGGCGGCGAATCCCTCCGGGTCCAGGCGGGCCCCGTTCAGCAGCCGGGCGGCCAGAGCGCCGTCGATGGCCGGGCAGCGGACTTCCACGCCGGATACGATGCCGCGTTTGGCCTGATAGGCCACCCGGATGGGCGCCCCTGCGAACACGCCGGTTTTTTCATAGGCAAAGGCCGGGGTCTTGCCCCAGGTCCACTCCCAGGAACGGTATTTCTCGTCCCGCAGGCGGCAGACCTCCGCCTCCTGTTCCGGCGTCAGCGTCAGCCGGGGACTGCCGGGGGGCACCATCCGGTCCAGAAGCCGCTCCCGGAACTCCTCAATGGTCATGGGCCGGGCCAGGTGCTCCCGGATATTGGTGACGGTGCAGATGGCGGACTGGGTCCCCTTGCTCCGGAAGCAGTCGTTTTTCCGGCGGGTGGTGATCCGGTCCAGAACCTCCAGGTCGGAGGAAAACAGCAGGGTGCCGTGGTGCAGCAGCCGCCCCTTTGTCATCCGCTGGGCGCTGCCGGAGATCTTCAAATCGCCGATGGCGATGTCACAGGTCCGGTTTTTCCGGGCCGGAACGCCGATGTCGTTCAGCGCCCGGATGACCGGCAGCAGCACCCCGTCATAGCTGACGCCGCCGTCGGCCTGGGTGATATAGGTGTAGTTCACGTTGCCCAGGTCATGGTAAACGGTTCCGCCGCCGGTGCAGCGGCGCACCACGGGGATCCCCAGCCGCCGCAGGGACTCCACGTGCACCTCCCGGCAGATGTTCTGATAACTGCCCACGATCACGGCGGGGTCGTTCTGCCACAGCAGGAAAACGTCGTCCTCCAGAAAGGTCTGATAGACGTATTCCTCAAAGGCCTGGTTGTAAAACGGGTCGTGGGAGGGGTTGATCACGGTAAGCATAGCAGGTTCCATCCTTGGTTGGTTAAAAAAATAACTTACTCACATTATACAGGATATCGCCCCGTCCGTCAACCGCCCAGCCTGTTAAGAAAGCCTCGCAGAGTTTGCCGCCCGCAGGCGGCAAATCAAATGCAATCCATTTTCGCCCGGGGCGTGTACCTGGGCGAAAATACTTCTCAGTCTGCAAGTGTGGAATTTGTTCGCCCATGGCAAACAAATTATGCGCGCAGCAGACTGCAAGCCTTTTGTCCAAAATGGGCGAAGCCCATTTTGGACAGTGGCAAAAGCGCCGGTATCGTGCGATACCGGCGCTTTTGCTATAGGGGGGAAGGGGGAAATCAGCGAAGTCAGGCAGACCGCCTGGCGGTCCTGCTTCGATTCAGGAGTCTCGGAGGTGACTCTGAATATAAATTCATTATACACGGTCGATATTGAAAAATCAACCTGAATTTTGAAAAAATTTCAAAATTTCTGTATGTCACCGCAGCACCGCGCACAGTAATGTCAGGTATCGCGGCAGCTTATCCCGCCGGGGCCACAGCAGCTCCCAGCCCAGCTCCCCCCGGGCGGCGGCGCCCACGTCGCAGCCCAGGGACTCCAGGCTGTACCCCACCGCCTGCGGATGGCGGCAGGGCCGCCCCATGGGCCGGGTGCATTCCTCACACAGGGTGCACCCTCCGGTGGTCAGCACCGCCGCCCCGGGGTACTGCCGCCGCAGGGCCCGGTCCATCTGCCGGGCCTGCTCCGCCGTCAGCCGCCGGGTATATTCCGCCAGCTCCTCCGGGTCAAACCGCCGCTCCAGCATGGCCGGGGTGAAGTGGAACTGTATCCCCTCCAGCAGCACCGTGTCAAACCCCGCCCAGTAGTCCGCCGCCGGAACGTCATAGGGCGGGCACGTCCAGTACCGCCCATAGTCCGGGCAGGGGCGGCACCCGGCGGCAGGGTCCGCCAGGTCCACATACCGTTGCACAAAGTCCGCCGCCGCTATCCGGGCCTGCCCCCGCAGAATGGTGTATTCCTCCGTTTTCATCCTGTCTCCTCTGTGATCCAGCCGCTGAAATCGTATGCCGGGCCCATCCGGGTCTCGCCGTTCCTGACGGACAGCAGCAGCATCTCGCACCCGTCGGAGAGCCCCGCCTCATCCACGCCATAGAGCAGGGTATGGAAATCCTCCGTAAAGACCCGGACGCTCTCTGCCGCCGCGCCGTGGGCCAGATGCCGGGACCGCACCAGCCGCTCTCTGCCGCCGGTCAGGCTCAGCAGCTCATAGAGCTGCTCCTCCGCCGTCCGGCCATAGCGCAGAAGCTCCCACTGCCCGCCGTTCCGGTGCAGGAACAGGGCCTCATCCCCGTTCTGTCCCATGGGGCCGGAGGACCACACCTCCGTGCCGTCATACCGCAGCACCCGGAGTCCTCCGTTCTCTGCCGTAAGGCGCTCCGCCAGTCCGTCGCCGTCCATGTCCACATAGGTTATCGCCGCCGTGCCGTCAGGCCGGGACACCCCCAGCCCCAGCAGCACAGCATACCCCGGATGGTGCGCCAGGTCCTCCGACACGGAAAAGGCTCGGGCCTTCAGCTCGTCATACCAGGTCTGCACGTCATACCCGTCATCGCCGGGATCCTCGCCCATGTCCACCAGAATATCCCGGCAGGCCATCCTCATGGCCGCCTGCATCCCATACCCGCCGTTATACCGGCACTCCAGCATGGTGAAGCAGTACCGCAGGGTATCCGCCCCGCCGTCCACCAGCCGCCGGTAATCCGGCAGCTGCCGCATAGCGGCCTCCACGGCCCCGGAGAAGCTGATCGCCGCCACGCTGTCGTCTCCGCTGACGCTGAGCAGCAGACGATCCAGCTCCAGCACCCGCTCCGGCTCCAGCGGCACCGGCCGCAGCCGCAGCATCTCGAAAACTTCCCCGTCAGCCTGGTGATATTGCAGCAAATACAGCTGATCGTCCAGCCGCAGCAGCTGACAGCCGTCCTCCAGCTGAAACAGCCACCGCTCCTGGTACCCGCTGATGTCCGGGCCAAGTCCCTCCGGGAACCGGCTGTCCCACTCCTCCGGGCTGATGCTCTGGCCGCCCTGGATGGGATACTGACTGTACTTCTCCGGGTCCAGTGCGGTGGTCAGCTGCCCGTCGGCGTTCTCCTGATACCGGGCCCAGTATTTCACGGCTTCATCCCGGAATTGCAGCAGCTCCGCCGACAGAGGAGACGGGCTGGGCATCTCCGGCGTCTGATACACGCACTCCGCCGTCAGATACGTCCCGTCCTCCGGGAATGTCTGCCCTCCCCCGATGATGCACAGTCTTGTGGAGCCGCTTTCCGTGGGCTGCAGGGCGATCTGCCCGCCCCGGGCGTATACCAGCCAGCGCTCCTGGCCGCCCCACCGGGCCCTGGCGCACCAGATGCGGCCCACGGAGCCGGAAGCATCTCCCTCCGTCCGCACCAGGTCCACATGCGCCATGCCGCCCTGCCATGCCGCCGGGGTCCAGGAGAAGTCATCTCCCTGTATCACGTCCGGCCCGTCGGCACCCTCCTTCGTCGTCATCCGGTACACTCCAGACAGCCCCATCCGTAGCGCCAGATCCGTCCCTGCCGGGACCACCTGCACGCCCCGGGTATACTCCAGGATGGTCTGCAGCAGCTCCTCGCTGTTCACACCGTAAAGCTTCCCCCGGTACAGCAGCATCAGCGGATACCCGCTGTCGCCGCCGTACAGAAGCTCCCGCTTTCCGGCAGTCCGTCCCATTTGCAGGCGGAAGGGGTCCGTCCCCTGGTCAAAGATATTATATGTGTAGCTCTCCAGCAGAGGGAAGTCCTCCTCCGTCAGCCCGTTGAGCTGCTCCGCCAGCCGGGAGGTCAGCCCCGGCATTCCGGCCGGTGTCCGGGCAGAGTTCCCTTCCCACAGATACGTCACGTTCAGCCCCCCAGCCGTCACCCGGCTGGCCCACCCATAGGGGGTCCGGTCCCTGGGGTTGGTCAGCAGGCAGACCGCCGCCGCAGCGCACACCACCACAGCAGCCGCCGTCACCCACACGGCAGGCTTTTTATACCGCAGAGCCCGGCGGATGCGCCCCTTGACGCAGATCTCGCCGAAGGCCACCGGACACGCCGTCACCGCCCGCCGGGGTCCGGCGCAATTCAGAAGCGCCTGGGAATACGCCCGCTTGTCCGGCTCCTCCAGGTCCCGCAGCACCGCCTCGTCACAGGCGTATTCCATATCCCGGCACAGCAGGATATACGCCGCCCACAGCAGTGGGTTGAACCAGTACACCGCCAGCAGCAGAAACGCCAGGGGCTTCACCCAGTGGTCCCGGTGCCGGATGTGGGTTCGCTCATGGGCCAGCACATAGTCCCGGCTTCCCCGGTCCAGGCCGAAGGGCAGATAGATGCGGGGCCGGATAAACCCCAGCACAAAGGGAGACGGGGCCAGTTCGCTTTCCCACACGCCGTCCTCCAGCCGCACCGCCGTCCGCAGCCGCACCCGCAGCCGCACATAGCTGCCTGCCAGATACAGCGCCATGGCCGCCATGCCCACAAGCCACACCACCGCGGCGATGTGGCCCAGGCTCTGCCCCGTCCGGGCCGCCGTCTCCGCTGCCGCCGCACCGGCGGGACTGCCGACGGCGGGAAGCCCGCCGGATACCGCTGTTCCCGCCGCCGTCAGCACGTCTCCGGAGATAGGCTCCGTGGTGGGCACCAGGCTGACGCCGGCCCGGGGCAGCAGGTCCCCCGGCCACAGCAGCCGCACCGCCACAATGGCCCACAGGCCATAGTGCGCCGCCCGGGGCGCTTTTTTCAGCACCACCCGCAGCACCATCACCAGCAGCACCAGCCACCCGGCGGTAACCGCCCGGTTCAGAATGGTCAGAAAAAGCTGTTCCATGGTCAGTTCTCCTTTCCGCTGTCGTCAATAAGCTGCTGCAGTTGCCGGACCTCCTTTTCTGAAAGCCGCCGCCCCCGGGCAAAGGCCGCCACAAAGGCGGGCAGGGAGCCCTCAAAGGTCTTGTCCACCAGCTGGTCGATCTGGCTCTGCTGCACCTGCTCCTTCGTGACCAGACTGGTCACCACGGCGTTTTCATTTTTCACCACGCCCCGCTGGCTCAGCCGCCGGATCACCGTGTAGGTGGTGGCCTTGGACCAGCCCAGCTTCTCCTGGCACAGGTGCACCAGCCGGGTGCTGTTTACCGGCTCGTGCTCCCACAGGATCAGGCAGAACCGGTATTCGCTCTCAAATATCTGGGGTACGCTCATGCGCTTTGCCTCCCTTCCGGTTGAACGCGTTCAACTCTAATATAAGTTTAACAGATTCAACCTATCCCTGTCAAGGTTTTTTATTGACGGAAAACCGGGGGTGTGGTACACTGATGGGACGATCACAAACAGCTTGTGGAAAAGCCTGTCATTGCGCCGGGCCCGGCGGCCCGCTGAGGGCAGCGGGCCCTACTTGGCTCTCCCTTTGGGAGAGCTGTCGGCGCAGCCGACTGAGAGGGTCCGTAGGGGCGTGGGCTTTGCCCCGCCCGAACCTGACTCCCATCAACAGCCTTTTTCCACAAACCGACTATCATCAAGCGAGGAATGCATCATGGAAGAAACCAGGAGCTTCGGCTATATCTGTCCCAAGTGCGGCAAGGCCGTTATGGCCCGGCGCAGCGCCTTTTCCCTGGCGGCGGCGGCCGCCCATATCGAGTGCCCCTGCGGCCAGTCCGACATGCTCATCGAGACCGACGGCTCCCGCTTCCGCCTGTGGGTGCCCTGCGGCCTGTGCGGCGAAACGCACCAGGCCGAGTGCAGCGCCGATGCGGTGCTGCGGGGCCGGGGCATCGGCCTGGCCTGCCCCAAAACCAGGCAGATCTGCTGCTATGTGGGCCAGGAGGACCAGGTGTCCGCCCAGATGGAGCAGCTGGCCGTCCGGGCCGCCAAGGAGAAGGCGGAGGACCCGGAGGCCTTCACCGACAACATCATCATGTATGAGGTGCTGTCGGAGCTGAAGGACATCGCCGCCCGGGGCGGCATCCGCTGCCGCTGCGGCAGCACCCGCTATGGCATCCAGGTTCACCGGGACTCCGTGGACCTGTGCTGCCAGGACTGCGGCGGCAAGCTGCGTCTGCCCGCCGCCACCGACGAGGATCTGGACCGCCTGTGCTGCCAGATGACCCTGACCATTCCTGGGAGGGCGTGACATGATGGAGCTTCTTTCCCGCTGGTTCATCCGGGACCGGGACAACGTCACGGACCCCCGGGTCCGCCGGGCCTATGGCCAGCTGTGCGGCTTTGTGGGCATCGGACTGAACATCCTGCTGTTTGCCGGGAAGCTTTTCGCCGGTACCCTCAGCGGCTCCGTGGCCATCACCGCCGACGCCTTCAATAACCTGTCCGACGCCGGGTCCTCGGTGGTGACCCTGCTGGGCTTCCGCCTGGCCGGGAAAAAGCCGGACCCCCAGCACCCCTTCGGCCACGGGCGGCTGGAATATGTCTCGGGCCTGATCGTGGCGGGGCTGATTTTGCTGATGGGCGTGGAGCTGGCCAAGTCCTCGGTGGAGAAAATCCTCCACCCGGCGGCGGTGGATTTCAGCGTCGTCGCCCTGGTGATCCTGGCGGTGTCCATCTGCGTGAAGCTGTATATGTGCCTGTATAACCGGCGGATCGGCAAAAAAATCCGCTCCGCCGCCATGGAGGCCACCGCCGCCGACAGCCTGTCCGACACGGCGGCCACCGCCGCCGTGCTGCTGGCCATGCTCATCGCCAAGTGGACCGGCCTGGACATCGACGGCTGGGTGGGCCTGGTGGTGGCGGGCTTCATCCTGTTCTCCGGGGTCAAATCCGCCCGGGAGACCATCAGCCCTCTGCTGGGCCAGCCGCCGGAAAAGGAATTTGTGGACCGGATTCAGGCCATTGTCCTGTCCCATCCGGAGATTCTGGGCCTGCACGACCTGGTGGTCCACGACTACGGCCCCGGCCGGGTGATGGTGTCCCTCCATGCGGAGGTCCCGGCCCACGGGGACCTGCTGGAGCTGCACGACGTGGTGGACAACATCGAAATGGACCTGTCCCGCCAGCTGAACTGCCAGGCGGTGATCCATATGGACCCGGTGGTCACCGACGACGGCCTGACCGGCCCCCTGCGGAGCCGGGTGGCGGAGCTGGTGAAGCAGGTGGACCCCGCCATCACCATCCACGACTTCCGGGTGGTGGCCGGTCCCACCCACACCAATCTGGTGTTTGACGCGGTGGTGCCCTTTGACGAAAAGCTCACCGCCGCCCAGGCGGCGGAGAAAATCCGCGCTCTGGTCCGCACCATGGACGACGGCCGCTACTTCGCCGTGGTGAAGGTGGAAAACTCGTACATCTGATACGGAACGTTATGGCGATTTCCGGCCGGTGAGATCAAAAAAATCAGCGGGACACCCGGCGCAGGGTGTCCCGCTTTGTCCCGGCACGGGGCCGGAGGTTATTTCAGAGGCTGGTCAGGGATTCAGGTGCCGCTTGAAGTTGCCCCGGGTATGTACGCCCTCCTGCATCATGAAGAAGGCGTGGGAGTCAATTTTCTGGACCTCCTGCTGCAAAGTCTCGATCTCGTACTTGGACAGGCAGATGCAGAGAATCTGCACCTCATCGCCGGTGTAGGCGCCGTGGCCGGTCCAGTAGGTGATGCCCCGGTCCATCTTCCGCCCCAGCTCCCAGAAAGGCTCCAGGTCCCGGAGTTTGGTGACGATGAGCACCTGGGTGGTGATGTTCTGCTGGTGCACCCGGTCCACAAACAGGGCGTTGAACACCGTGTAAATGGCGGAATAGATGGCCGTGGGGGCGCTGAACAGAATCAGACACAGGGTATACAGGGCGGCGTTGAACAGCAGGGAGAACTTGCCCACCGTGAAGCCCTTGCCCTTTTTGGACAGATACAGCCCCAGAATGTCCAGTCCGCCGCAGGAGGCGCCGCAGGTCAGCACCAGGCCGTTGGAAAAGCCCGCCAGGATGCCGCCCACCAGGCAGCTGGTGAGCATATCCGGGATGATGGGCTCCGCCGGAATGGGGATGATGGAAAGAAACAGGGAGTTGGACACCGTGCAAAGGGCCAGCTTCACCACGAAGGTCCGGCCCATGGTCTTGTAGGCCAGCAGCAGCAGCGGCAGGTTCGCCAGCAGATACAGCGTGCCCGCCAGGTCAAAGTTGCTGAAGCGGATGCCCAGCCTGGTGTCCAGCAGGGTGCGGATCACCTGGCACAGGCCCAGCAGGCCGCTGGTGTACAGGTGCTGGGGCACGATGAACAGATTGATGGCCAGAGCCAGCAGCAGCGACCCGAACAGTGCCGCCCCCACCCGGGGCCAGCGATTGTGCACAAGCTTATCCAACATAATAGGAGATACCGCCCTTTCTCGTCCGTCTTTTCCCTCTATCTCGCAGGGGACCACCTGTCCGCCGGACAGACACAGGTCCCATATAAACCGCGCGTACAGTATAGGCATTATAAGGTTTTCCCCGGAAAAGTCAAGGCTTTTCCGGGGAAAATGTGAGAAATTTTACAGACTGTACCGCAGGCTGCGGTACAGCTTCCAGGTGCTGCGGGACAGGGTCCGGGAAACGGTGGCCTTGTTGATGCCCAGCTCCTGGGCAATGCGGGTGACGGACATGTTCCGGGAATAGCGCATACGCATGATCTGCCGCTGACGGGGCGTCAGCTCCTCCTCCATGGCCAGGGGGAGGTTCCGCAGAAGCCGCTCGATCCGGGGGCGGTTGTCCTCCTGATTCTCCTGCTTCCAGAGCTGCAGACTGGCCATGCTCAGCGGATCATAGGGCAGGCCTGCCAGGTCAGATGCGGTATTTTTCACGTCTTATGTACCCCCTATCATAATAATGGGCGGTGTGCTCCGCCAGCTCCCGGGCCTCCTGCAGCAGAGGCCGCAGCTCCTGCTGTCTGCGGCGCAGGGCCTGGACCCGCTCCGGGTTCCCCTCCGTCAGCGCCTGTTGGCGCAGCTCCCGCAGCCGCCGGGACACGGCCTCCGCCTGCCGGGCATACTGCGGGGACAATTCCTGCATCGTCATATCAACTGCCTCCTCTCTCCTGTGTGCATGGGTGAATGTGGTGTCGGTGCCGGTTTATGTAAAAAATTCCCGCCGGAGGCGAAAATTTCTGTTGACAAATGGGGCGGAGTCTGGTAATATAATCTTCGCTGGTCAGACGCTGGTGTAGCTCAGCTGGTAGAGCAGCTGATTTGTAATCAGCAGGTCGGGGGTTCGAATCCGTCCACCAGCTCCAAACTTCATATATGGGGGATTTCCCGAGTGGCCAAAGGGGACAGACTGTAAATCTGCTGGCAACGCCTTCGGTGGTTCGAATCCACCATCCCCCACCAGGACTTCCGGATGCTTGCATCCGGAAGTCTTTTTTTGCCTCTACCTATACATGAATTTTCTCAAATCGTTGCATAAATCCGGGCAACAACCGGAAAAATTTGTTGCACTGTCCCATTGCGCGGCCCTGCCGCCTGTGCTATAATGCCGGGGCATTCTGAGGAAAAAGGGCGATTTTTATGACCGATACGGTACTTTTCATACTGGAAATCGTGGGCACGGCGGTTTTTGCCGCCTCCGGGGCCCTGGCGGGGCTTCAGCGCCAGCTGGACGCCTTCGGCGTGGTGATCCTGGGCGTGTGCACCGCCTGCGGCGGCGGGGTTATCCGGGACCTGACCCTGGGCATCACCCCGCCGGTGATGTTCTGCCAGCCGGTGTATGCCCTGGTGGCCATGGGGGTGTCGGCCCTGGTGTTCCTGCCGGCGGTGCGGCACCTGTTGGCGGTGGAGAGCCGGGCCTATGAGCTGGTGATGCTGTGGCTGGACTCCATCGGTCTGGGGCTGTTCACGGTGGTGGGCGTTCAGTGCGCCTTTCAGCAGGCCCAGGACTATAACCTGTTTCTGCTGGTGTTCGTGGGCGTCATCACCGGCGTAGGCGGCGGTGTGCTGCGGGACGTGCTGTCCAATCAGAAGCCCTACATCTTCGTCAAACACTTCTATGCCTGCCCCACTCTGATCGGGGCATTGCTGTGCGCCCTGTGCTGGCGGCATCTGGGGGATATCCCCTCCATGCTGCTGGGGGCGGCGGTGATCCTGGTGCTGCGGCTGTGCGCGGCCCATTTCCGCTGGGGCCTGCCCCACGCCGCTGACCTTCCGGAATGAGGGGATGATTTCCGGGAGTCGGCCGTAGGGGCCGCTTCGCGGGGGAACGGATTACCACGTCGGCCCTGCGTGCCTCCTCGCAATGACACGGCAAGGGGATTTGCCGGTCAACGGCGGGCGGACAGGTAGGCCATGCCCATACAGGCCCTCTCAGTCGGCTGCGCCGACAGCTCTCCCAGAGGGAGAGCCAAGTCCGTAGGGCCCGCTGCCCTCAGCGGGGAAATCGCCGAAGCGCCGCCGGTGGCGGAAGAAGCGAGGCGATTTCGAGGAAGTGCCCCGGTGGGCGGGCACGACGGTGGGCAGACATGGGCCCGCGCCCCCACAGAGTGCACACCGAATTTCATATGCGCCTGCCGCGGCTGCGGCAGGTTTTTTGGCCTTGCTGCCAAGTAACTTGAGAATGACGCTACTATAGCACAAGAATCTTGTTATATCAATCCTAAATTAACAAGATTCTTGTTAAAACTATTGACAAGAACCAACAAATATGGTACGCTATCGACAGCATGGGGCGAACCCCGTCGAAGGAGGGCGAAAGCATGAGCTTTGGCGAACAGCTGCGCAAGCGCCGGGAGGAGCTGGGCATCTCCCGGGCGGAGTTGGCAGACCGGTTGGGAATTTCCCGGTCGGCGGTGGGAAACTATGAAACCGGCGTCAGCGCTCCCAAGGAGGAGGTGCTGCTGCGGCTGTTTGACGCCCTGGGGGTGGACCCCAACTATCTGTACCGGGACGCCTACCGGGCCGGCGGCGGCATCCGGTCCGACGAGGAGCAGGCCCTGCTGGAGGGATACCGCCGGCTGAGCCTGGCGGGCCGGCAGACGGTCCACACCATGGTCCGGGCCCTGGAGGACCTGCAGCAGGAATCGGAGCGCCTTCAGCCCCGGCAGGACCCCCGCACCATTCCCCTGTATGCCAGTCCCGCCGCCGCCGGGTATGCCGCCCCGGTGTTCAACGAGGACTATGAGACCATACCTGTTACCGGCCAGGTGCCCCGGGGAGCGGAGCTGGCGGTGCGGATCCAGGGGGATTCCATGGAGCCGTATATCCACGACGGCGGCGTGGTGTATGTGAACCACGACCCCCTGCAAAACGGCGACGTGGGCATTTTCTGCGTGGACGGCGACATGGTGTGCAAGCAGTATTACCGGGACCCCTTAGGCATGGTGTATCTGTTCAGCCTGAACCGCCGCCGGTCCGACGCCGACGTGCTGCTGCCCCCCAGCAGCGGACGGTCCCTGACCTGCTTCGGCCGGGTCATGCTCCATGGCCTGCCTCTGCCCCAGTGATTTTTCCGGTGATTTTGACAAATTTCCGCGATTTGATTTGACTTTCTGCATAAAGGCTCTTACAATATAAGCCGCCCTCTGGATTGGAGGGCGGTTTTTGATTGTGAACGAAAAGGTGGAGCGCTATGAAAATCCTGCTGCAAATCGCATTGGTATTCGGCATTTACTGGGTCAGCCAGGGCATCGAGGCCATTCTGCCGGTGGCCTTCCCGGCCAGCGTCATCAGTCTGCTTTTGCTGCTGGTCCTGCTGCTGACGGGGATCGTGAAGATGGACCATGTGCGGGAGAAGTCCGACTTCCTGCTGGGGAACCTGGGCTTCTTCTTCATCCCGGTGTCCGTCAGCATCATCAACTATGTGGACCTGATCTGGCAGAACGCGGCGGCGTTTCTGACGGTGTGCGTGGTGTCCATGGTGCTGACCTATGGGGCCACGGTCTGGGCCGTGCATCTGACCCGGAGACTGATGGAGCGGGGAGGGAAGCGGAAATGAAGGAGATGACGGCGCAGCCGTATTTCGGCGTTATGCTGACGGTGGCGGTCTACTGGCTGGGGATGAAGGTCCAGAAAAAGACCCGCCTGGCCATCTGCAACGGGATGCTCATCGCGGTACTGCTGGTGATCGCGGTGCTGCTGGTGTTCCATATCCCCTATGAAAGCTACTGGCAGGGCGGGGAGCTGATCAACCTGTTTCTGGGCCCGGCCACGGCCTGTATGGCGGTGACCATCTATTCCCAGCGGAAGCTGCTGGCCAGGCACTGGCTGCCGGTGCTGGTGGGCTGCGTGGTGGGCGTGGTCACGGCCATGGGCAGCATCCTGGTGCTGTGCCGCCTGTTGGGTCTGGACCGGGCCATGACCATGTCCCTGCTGCCAAAATCCGTCACCATGCCCATTGCCACGGTGGTGGCCCAGGGCCACGGCGGCACCGTGGCCGTTACCGTGGCGGCGGTGGTGGTCACCGGTATGCTGGGGAACCTGTGCGCCCCGCTGCTGGTGAAGCTGTTCCGGGTGAAGGACCCCATGGCCGTGGGCCTGGGCATCGGCGCGTGCAGCCACGCCATGGGCACCGCCAAGGCCCTGGAGCTGGGGGAGACCGAGGGGGCCATGAGCGGCCTGGCCATCGGCCTGTGCGGCATCCTCACCACGGTGCTGGCGCTGCTGGCGGACTTTTTCGCGGGGTGAAAAAATATCTTTCCGGGGGTGCGGACGCGCCCCCGGTTTTTTGCCGCGAAAACTTGTCAAAAAGGTTTCAAATGTATGGAATATTTGGCGGATATTTTTGATTTTTTTGTTCCGGATGTTCAAAAGTGGCGGAAAGTTCCACAGAATCTTGTGCACCATTTTGCACAAAAACAGGAGACATGAACCAGGCTCATTTGGTATAATATAAACGGAACAAAAAGACCGCCCCCTGGGGGCGGATACAGAAAGGGAACGAATTATGGCTATCAAGATCGGTATCAATGGTTTCGGCCGCATCGGCCGGGTGGTGCTGCGGATCCTGGCGGAGCAGCCCGACAAGTACGAGGTCTGCGGCATCAACCTGCGCAAGGCCGACGTGGACTACATGGTGTATCTGCTGAAATACGACTCCGTGTTCCGCCGCTTCAACGGCACCGTGGAGCATGAGGGCGGCGACCTGGTGGTCAACGGCCACAAGATCCGGGTGTTCAGCCAGTCCGATGCCGCCATGATCCCCTGGAGTGAGTGCGGCGCGGAGTACATCATCGAGTCCACCGGCGCCAACAACACCACCGAGAAGGCTTCCCGCCACTTCAAGGGCGGCGCCAAGAAGGTGCTGCTGACCGCTCCCGCCAAGGACGAGGTCACCCCCACCTTTGTATACGGCGTCAACAGCGAGCTGTATCAGCCGGACATGATGGTCGTCTCCAACGCCAGCTGCACCACCAACTGCCTGGCCCCTCTGGCCAAGGTCATCCACCAGGAGTTCGGCATCGAGCAGAGCCTCATGTCCACCATCCACGCCTCCACTGCCAAGCAGAAGGCCGTGGACTCCCGGGGCGGCAGCGACTGGCGCACCGGCCGCTCCATCCTCAACAACATCATCCCCACCTCCACCGGCGCGGCCAAGGCCGTGGGACGGGTGATCCCCAGCCTGAAGGGCAAGATGACCGGCATGGCTTTCCGGGTCCCTACCGCCGACGTGTCCGTGGTGGACCTGACCGCCCGCCTGTCCCGCACCACCACCTATGCCGAGATCTGCTACGCCGTTCGCCACGCCTCCGAGACGTACATGAAGGACATCATCGGCTACACCACCGACCAGGTGGTGTCCACGGACCTGATCGCCGATCCCTGCCCCTGCGTGTTCGACGAGAAGGCCGGTATCATGCTGGATCACGACTTCGTGAAGCTCATCGCCTGGTACGACAACGAGTTTGGCTACAGCAACATGGTGGTGCGTATGCTGCAGCATATGTACGACGTGGATCAGGCCGTCCTGAATCAGTAACCGATTCCCTTGAAAGCAGCAGAGCGAAGGCTCTGCTGCTTTTTCCGGGTTTTTCCAGGTTCCGGCCTTGACAGATGCCGCCGAATCCGGTAATATAGTGGCGGAAATGCTCAAGATATTGGAGGGAATGCCCATGGACATCCAGCAGGCGGTGGCGGAGAACATCCGCCGCATCCGAAAAGCGCAGAAGCTCAGCATCGACCGGGCGGCGGAGCTGTCCGGGGTGTCCAAGAGTATGTGGGGCCAGATCGAGCGGGGGCTGGCCAACCCCACGGTGTCGGTGCTCAGCCGGGTGGCCCAGGGGCTGCACGTCCCCTTAGAGCAGCTGATCGCCTGCCACGACGATCCGCCTACGGCCCTGTATCGGGCGGTGGACGTGACCGGACAGCGGCTGTGCGGCGGAAAGGTCATCGCTTACCGGCTGTTCCCCTTCGACCCGGAGTCCCGCAGCGAGTCCCTCCAGCTGGACCTGTTCATCAGCGGCCGCTATGAGGGGCCGGACCGGGTCCCCGGCTCCTGGGTGTATGTTACCTCCCTGTCCGGAACGGCGGAGGTCACCACCGGCGGCGAGACCTATCGCCTGGAGAACCGGGACTGCCTGTCCTTCCCCGGCAGTCAGCCCTATCGCTATGAAAACGTCGGCAACAACACGGTCCGGCTTATCCAGCGGATCGTGTATAAAAAATGAGGCGTCCCGGCAGACTACGGACAAGGAGGAGCGTATCATGTATAAGAATATCGAAAAGCAGACCGCCCTGGAGCTGCGGGAGCAGGTGGACTATCAGGCCGGTCAGATCATCAGCCGCACCCTGGTGCAGAATGAGCTGATGAGCATGACCCTGTTCGCCTTTGAAAAGGGCGAGGAGATCAGCACCCACGCCGCCGGCGGCGACGCCATGGTGACGGTGCTGGAGGGCACCGGCCGCTTCACCGTGGGCGGGCAGGAGTTCCTGCTGCACGAGGGCCAGACCCTGATCATGCCCAAGGACATCCCCCACGCGGTCTATGGCCAGGAGCGCTTCAAGATGCTGCTGACCGTGTCTTTCTGAGGCTATCCAAAAAGGGCCTTGCCCTTTTTGGATAAAAGGCTTGCAGTCTGCTGCGCGCATAATTTGTTCGCTGAAAGCGAACAAATTCCACACTTGCAGACTGATACTAAAACCTGTTAAAAAGCTTGAAAAGCTTTTTATAGCACCGAAGGTGCGTCAGGTTTTGTATGAGACGCCACAGCGTGTTTTCACACGCTGTGCGTGCGCACAGCGCACGGGATTCTTGATTAAATTTTTTAATCAAGAATCAGTATGAGAAGTGTTTTTTGCGACGTACACGCCGCCGCAAAAAACGGATTGCATTTGATTTGCCGCCTGCGGGCGGCAAACGCTGCGAGGCTTTTTTCCGAAAATCGGAGGCCCCTCCGCCTGTGCAGGCGGAGGGGCCTCCGGGTTTTTGCGGGGGGAGAATGCGGTTGGGTTCCCCTCTCAGTCGGCTGCGCCGACAGCTCTCCCGGAGGGAGAGCCAAGGGTGGCGGGGAGGGCAGTCTTAGCCGTTGTTGTTTTTGGCTTTTTCCCGCCAATACCGGGCCTGGGCTTTGTCCGTTTTCACGCCCCTGCCGTTTTCATAGCAGTCTGCCAGGGCGCGCTGGGCGTCCTTGTGGCCCTGGTCGGCGGCTTTGCGGTACCATTCGGCGGCCTGAACGGCGTCCTGTTTCACGCCGATGCCGTTTGCATAGCAGCGTCCCAGATCGTATTGTCCATAGCTGAAACCCTGGTCAGCGGCTTTGCGGTACCACTGTGCGGCCTGGACATTGTCCTCCGCCACACCCCATCCGCCAAAATAGCAGTCCCCCAGCCAATACCAGGCTTCGGGGCCGTCCTGCCGGGCGAGTTTTTGGAACCACCGGGCGGCTTCCGCCGGGTTCTTTTTCACGCCATGGCCCTCAGAATAGCAGTACGCCAGGGATGCCAGGGCCGGGGCATAGCCTTGCTCGGCGGCTTTGCGGTACCATTGGACGGCCTTGGCTTCATCTTCCTCCACGCCCTGGCCATTGGCATAGCAGTCACCCAACTTACACTGGGCCGGGGCATAGCCCATCTCGGCGGACTTTTTCAGGTACTCCATCCACTTGGCCTGGTCAGACTCCTGTTGATACAGCTCAAACAGCTGCTGAGGGGTTTCCGTTTGCTTGGGGGGGTTCGGTGGCTCCGCCGCCCGGCGGTACCACTCCGAGGCCTTTACATAGTCTTTTTCCACGCCCCGGCCCTGGGCATAGCAGTCGCCCAGCTCGGCCTGGGCCGGAGTATAGCCCATCTGGGCGGATTTTTTCAGATACTCCATCCGCTTGGCCTGGTCGGGCTCCTGTTGATAGCGCGCAAACAGCTGGTCCGGCATCTGCGTTTCCAGCTCCTCCAGCCGGCGCCGGGCCGGGGCGAAACCCTGCGCCGCCGCCTGGCGGAACCAATCCAGGGCTTTCCGGGGGTCTGCGTCCACCCCTGCGCCGTCCTGGAAGCACAGGCCCAGCTGATACTGCGCCCGGGCGTAGCCCTGGCGGGCGGACCGGCCGAACCACTCCAGGGCCTGGGCTTCGTCCTTTTCCGCGCCGCGGCCCTGGGCGCAGGCGATGCCCAGCCACCACTGGGCCGCCGGGTCGCCGTCCTCCGCCAAGCGGCGGAAGCCCTGGCGGGCGGCGGTGCTTTCGGGGGCGGTGTACCATTCGGCCACCAGTTCCAGCAGGGCCGGGCCCTGCTTTGCCTGCCACTGACGGCGCAAGGTGTGGGTGGGGGTGGCACGCTTCACCATGAATGCGGTGGGGTATTGCTCATAGTCGCAGGTCCGGTCGTACCCGCAGGTGGGGCAGACGGTGGCTGCGGTGTTTTCCTGGTCACATACCGGGCATTTCCACATGGTGGGTCCTCCTTAGTTGTTGCTTTTGGCTTTTGCCCGCCAATATCGGGCCTGGGAGGGGCTCTTCGGCACACCCCGGCCCTGCTCATAGCAATCTGCCAGGGCCAGCTGGGCTTTTTTGAGGCCCTGCGCCGCCGCATTTTTATACCAGGCAAACGCCTCGGCGGCGTTTTCTTCCGTGCCCAGGCCCTTGTCCAGGCAAACGCCCAGGGCGTACTGCGCCTCCGGGTCGCCCTGGGTCGCCGCCCAACGGTACCAGGCCACCGCCTGGCGGGCGTCCCGCTCCACGCCCCGGCCCTGTTCATAGCAGCGGCCCAGCATCCGCTGGGCAGGGGCCAGCCCCTGCCGGGCGGCCCGGTCAAACCAGTCCGCCGCCTGCCGCTCATCCCGTTCCACGCCGTCGCCGTTCCAGTAACGGCAGCCCAGCCGATACTGCGCCTGAGCGCTGCCCTGTTCGGCCGCTATCTGCAGCTTTTCCGGGTCCTCGCCGCCTGCGGCGCTGTCCTCCATGGCCCGAAGGGACTCCTGCGCCCGGGCATTCCCCTGCCGGGCCGCCTGCCGGAACCAACGCAGAGCATTTTTCCGATCCTTTGGAGCCCCCACACCGTATTGATAGCTGACGCCCAGCCACCACTGGGCTGCCGGGTCGCCGCCCTCCGCCAGGCGGCGGAAGTAGCGCTCCGCCGCGTCCTCGCCGTCTTTGCGGCTTTCCACGAACCAGTCGGCGATCAGGTCTGCCAGGGCCGGACCCTGCTTTGCCTGCCACCGGCGGCGCAGGGTGCGGGTGGGGGTGGCGGTTGTCACCGCGAAGGCGGTGGGGTATTGTTCGTAGTCGCAGGTCTGGTCGTACCCGCATCGGGGGCAGACCGTAGCGTTGTTTTCCTGGTCACATACCGGGCATTTCCACATGGGGAGTCCTCCTTAGTTGTTGTTGGCCTTTTCCCGCCAATAGGCGGCCTGGCCGGGGTCCATGGGCACGCCCCAGCCGTTGGCATAGCAGGTGCTCAGTCTACGCTGCGCATCCTTGTTTCCCTGTTCGGCGGCTTTGCGGAACCAGCCCGCGGCCTGGACCTTGTCCTCCGCCACACCCCATCCGCCAAAATAACAGCGGCCCAGCCAGTACCAGGCTTCGGGGCTGTTCTGCTGGGCGAGTCTTTGGAACCAACGGGCGGCTTCCGCCGCGTTCTTCTTCACGCCACGGCCCTCAGAATAGCACAGGGCCATGGATGCCAGGCCCTCCGCATGGCCCTGTTCGGCGGCTTTTTGGTACCAATGGGCGGCCTGGGCGTAGTCCTGTTTCACGCCGCCGCCGCCGACGTAATAGCCGCCGATGTAATAGAAGCTGCCCAGCCAACACTGCGCCTCAGCATAGCCCATCTCGGCGGCTTTGCGGAACCAGCCCGCGGCCTTGGCGTAGTCCTGTTTCACGCCCCAGCCGAAGTAATAGCACTCGCCCAGTTTATACTGCGCTTCGGCATGGCCCTGGTCGGCGGCTTTTTGGTACCACTGGACGGCCTTGGCTTCATCTTTCTCCACGCCCTGGCCATTGGCATAGCAGTCTCCCAGCTTACACTGGGCCGGGGCATAGCCTTGGTCGGCGGACTCTTTCAGGTACTCCATGCGCTTGGCTTGGTCGGACTCCTGTTGATAGCGCTCAAACAGTCGTTGAGGGGTTTCCGCCTGCTTGGGGGGTTCCGGTGGCTCCGCCGCCCGGCGGTACCACTCCGAGGCCTTTACATAGTCTTTTTCCACGCCCCGGCCCTGGGCATAGCAGTCGCCCAGCTCGGCCTGGGCCGGAGTATAGCCCATCTGGGCGGATTTTTTCAGATACTCCATCCGCTTGGCCTGGTCGGGCTCCTGTTGATAGCGCGCAAACAGCTGGTCCGGCATCTGCGTTTCCAGCTCCTCCAGCCTGTGCCGGGCCGGGGGATACCCCTGTTCGGCGGCTTTGCGGAAGCAATCCAGGGCTTTCCGGGGGTCTGCGTCCATCCCTGCGCCGTCCTGGAAGCACAGACCCAGCTGATACTGCGCCCGGGCATAGCCCTGGCGGGCGGACTGGCCGAACCATTGGGCGGCCTGGGCTTCGTCTTTTTTTGCGCCCCAGCCCCGGGCGTAGGCGACGCCCAGCCAATACCGTGCCGCGGGGTCGCCGCCGTCCGCCAGGCGGCGGAAGCAGTGCTCTGCGGCGGCAGGGTCCTGGGGCGCGTCATACCAGTCGGCGATCAGGTCTGCCAGGGCCGGGCCCTGCTTTGCCTGCCACCGGCGGCGCAGGGTGCGGGTGGGGGTGGCGGTTGTTACCGCGAAGGCGGTGGGGTATTGTTCGTAATCGCAGGTCCGATCGTACCCGCAGGCGGGGCAGACGGTGGCTGCGTTGTTCTCTTGGTCACATACCGGGCATTTCCACATGAGGGGCCTCCTTTACTTTTCGCCGGTGGCTTTATCCCGCCACCAGGCGGCCTGGCCGGGGTCCTTGGGCACGCCCCAGCCGTTGGCATAGCAGTCCGCCAGGGATAGCTGGGCGCCTACATGACCCTGTTCGGCGGCCTTGCGGTACCAATGGGCGGCCTGGGCGAGGTCCTTTTCCACGCCCTGGCCCAGGTAGAAGCAGTCGCCCAGCTGACACTGGGCCTCGGCATGGTCCTGTTCGGCGGCCTTTTTCAGATACACCAGACGCCGGTCCCTGTCGGTTTCCTTTTCATACTGCTCATACCACTGTTCCGGCGTCCGGTCTGCGGACCCGGTTTTGCGCTGGGCCGGGGCGTATCCCTGCCGGGCGGCTTTGCGGAACCACTCCACGGCCTGAGCCTCATCCTTTTCCGCGCCCCAGCCCCGGGCATAGGCGGTGCCCAGCCACCACTGGGCCGCCGGGTCGCCGCCGTCCGCCAGGCGGCGGAAGCAGCGCTCGGCGGCGGCAGTGTCCTGGGGCGCGTCAAACCACCGCATCACCAGCTCCATCAGGCCTGGGCCCTGCTTCGCCTGCCACGCCCGGCGCAGGGTGTGGGTGGGGGTGGCGCGCTTCACCGCAAAGGCGGTGGGGTATTGTTCGTAGTCGCAGGTCCGGTCATACCCGCAGTTGGGGCAGACCGGGTCTGCGCCGTTTTTCTGGTCACATACCGGGCATTTCCACATGGTGGGTCCTCCTTAGATATCCGTTCTTGATCCCGGCTAACGCTGGGGCGGCATTTCCCGGGGCGTCTGGCAGCGTTCTTTTTCCTCCGGCGTCTTGGGGTCGTATTTTTCCTTGTTGCGTGAATCGCGGCGGGCATCACCATCCGCGTAAATCTTTATGAACACGCCGGAAAGAATCGAAAGTGATAGCCCTGGCCGGCGGCTTCGCGGAACCACTGTGCAGCCTGAGCCTTGCCCCGTTTCACGCCCCAGCCGCCAGAATAGCAGCGGCCCAGCCAGTACCAGGTTTCGGGGCTGTTCTGCTGGGCGAGTCTTTGGAACCAGTGGGAGGCTTCTGTCGTATCCTTTGCTACGTCACTGCCATTCGCATAGCAACGCGCCATGGTTGCCTGGGCCTCAGCATAGCCCATCTCGGCGGATCTTTTCAGGTATTCCATGCGCTTGGCCTGGTCGGGTTCCTGCTGATAGCGCGCAAACAGCTGGTCCGGCGTCTGCGTTCCCGGCGCATCCAGTTTCTGCTGGGCCCGGACATGGCCCTGTTGGGCGGCTTTGCGGAGCCACCCCAGGGCCTGGGCGGCGTCCTTTTTCGCGCCGCGGCCCTGGGCATAGGCGATGCCCAGCCAATACTGGGCCGCCGGGTCGCCGCCGTCCGCCAGACGGCGGAAGCAGCGCTCTGCGGCGGCAGAGTCCTGGGGGGCGTCATACCACGCCTCGATCAGCTCCAGCAGAGCCGGGCCCTGCTTCTCCCGCCATTCCCGGCGCAGGGTGCGGGTGGGGGTGGCGGTTGTCACCGCGAAGGCGGTGGGGTATTGTTCATAGTCGCAGGTCCGGTCATACCCGCATCGGGGGCAGACGGTGGTTGCGGTGTTTTCTTGGTCACATACCGGGCATTTCCACATGGGGGGCCTCCTTAAATATGTATACTTAGTCCGTAGTCAGGGCATCCATGCACCCGGACACCTCCAGCGCGCTGGTGTCCGTCAGCGGGTTGCCGGAGGCGTAGATGTAGGTCAGGTTGGTCAGGTTTTCCAGACCGGCCAGGGTGGTGATCTGGTTGCTTCCTATCTCCAGATCCGTCAGCTTGGTCAGGTTCTCCAGCCCGGCCAGGCTGGTAATCTGGTTGCCATTTATATTCAGCCTCTTGAGATTCGTCAGGCCGGAAATCGGTTGCAGGTCGCTGATCTGGTTGTTATCTAAAACCAGGAAGGTCAGCTTGGTCAGGTTTTCCAGTCCGGCCAGGCTGGTGATCTGGTTGCGGGAGATAGATAAAGACTCAAGATTCGCCAATTTCGATAGAGGACGAAGGTCGCTGATCTGATTGCCGGCTACATATAGCGTTTTCAGGTTTTTCAGGTTTTCCAGTCCGGCCAGATTGGTGATTTGATTGTCGAATGCGTACAAATACTCGAGATTTGACAACCCGGACAGGGGCTGAAGGTCGCTGACCTGATTGTTGTGCAGATCTAATTCTGTCAGGTTTGTCAGGCTTGCCAGTCCTTCCAGCTCAGTCAGACTGGTGATGCTGTTCCAGCTGAGATTCAAAACTTTCAGGTTCGTCAAGGCCGACAGGGGCCGGAGATCGCTGATCCGATCAGAAATCAAATCCAGCTGTGTCAGGTTCGTCAAGCCCGCCAACCCATTCAGGTTGGTAATATTATCACTGTAATTCACCCCCAAAGACTTCAGCTGAACTGCGTTCCTTAATTCCGTCAGGTCGACGGACTCGAACCCCGAGATGTAAAGACTTTCCAAGGTGGCAATACTTTCGATACCGGTCAGGTCCAACTCTGACTCTGACTCCAAAGAACCCGTCAGATGAATGCACGAGAGGTTGGGCATTCCGGAGAGACGGTCAAAATCTGACACCTTTGTGTAGCCAGAGAAGACTATTTCCTCCACGTCTGCCAGCTTGCTGATTTGCTCCATGGATGCGGCGTCGACCGCGCCTTCGGAAATCTGTATCCTTGTACAGGAATACGCCTTCAGAAGTTTTTGCGCATCCTCCACCATCTGATTGCTGATGGATCCGCTGTTCAGCCTGATGTTTACATAAGCTCCGCTGTATCCGCCGTAATACATCACGGACGGGTAGCTACCGACTGCGAATTTTACCGCCGCGATCACGAAGGCGATGACCGCGACGACTGCGAGCGCCTTCCAGAGGCCGCCCTCCTTTTTGGCGGGCGCGGCGGTGGGGGCGGGCTGTGCCGTCGGGGGTGTTGCGGGCTGGGGTTGGGGGTTTGTCGGTGGGTTCTGCTGCGCCTGCCACTGGCGGCGCAGGGTGTGGGTGGGGGTGGCGCGCTTCACTGTGAAGGCGGTGGGGTAGCGTTCATAGTCGCAGGTCCGGTCGTACCCGCAGGTGGGGCAGACGGTTTCTGCGTTATCCTCCTTGTCACATACCGGGCATTTCCACATGATTCTCTCTCCTTTATCCGCTTTAACCGCTTTTTCCGCGCTTACGGCTTCTGCGCCAGCACGATGATCAGCACGATGATCGCCTGCACCAGCACCAGAATGGGCATGGTGATGGAGAAGCGCTTGTGCTGGGTCTTGTGGCGGCACAGGTACATGCCCATCAGAACGCCCAGGCTGCCGCCGGCGAACGCCTCCAGAAACAGCGTAGCCTCCCGCACCCGCCACTGGCGGGTCTGCGCCCGGTGCTTGTCCACGGCCATGGTCACAAAGGCCGCCACGTTGATGGCGAACAGATAGATAGCCAGAATTTTCATTTTTTTATCCTCCGTGTATGATTTTTAGTTTATGGGCCGAGTCTTTGCACATCAATACAAGCGTATTATAGCATCAAATGCCCCTTATTGAAATACGGAAAACGCATCTGCGCATAAAAATTTGCATTCCGTCGGGCGGAGTCGAGCCTTGCAAAATATTCGCAAAATTTGTGAACAAACTATTTGCATTTCAGGGCTTCCGTGATACAACGAAAATGTATAGTTAGCGGAACAGTGCCAGTCAGAGGCACATTGGCCGCAAAAGATAGAAGGAGGGCCATCAGCCATGAATCTGGGCGTGGATTTGGGGAGCACCTATTCCAGCTTTTCTACCTATAACAAGGATACGCACAACGTCGATCTGTGCAGGCCCGGACAGGGCACGCCGGAGGCAATTCCGTCCATTGCCTGCCTGGATGATGACAACGCCATCCTCACCGGTTACGACGCGCGGCAGCATCTGCTGACCACCGACCCCGGGGCCAGAACCTTTTCCGCCTTCAAGATGCTGCTGACCGAGAACAATGAGGAGCTACTGCAGGAGCGCGGATACGGCAGCGACTACACGCCCCGGGCCATCGCCAAGGAGTTTCTCAGCCAGCAGATCGACAAGGTCCTCAACAACTACAGCGTCAAGCGGGTGGAAAACCTGGTGATCTGCGTGCCGGAGGTGTGGACCACCCAGACCTCCGTGCGCCAGGGGAAGCTGGACGGGCGCACCATCCTGCGGGATATCTGCGCCGGACTGAAACAGGTTAACGCGCAGAATATCCGCATCGTCAGTGAACCGGCAGCCGCCAGCGCCTATTTCGCCCACCATTACCGCCGCACCAACGAAAAGGGCGCCAATTTCAGCGGCTCCCTGCTGATCATCGACTACGGCGGCGGCACTCTGGACCTGACGCTGACGGAGGTGCACCCCCTGGACACCTCCGTGGAGATCAAGGTGCTCTTCCGCACCGGAGCCGGCGAGAACGTCCAGGGCCGCACCGGCAACGCCGGCATCGCCTATATGGAGGAGACCGTCCGGCTGGCGCTGAAGGAGGCCGGGGAGGACGCCTCGAAGCTGATCCCCTGCAATCCCGATTTCCGGCTGGCCGTGAACCAGCTGGAGGGCAGGCTCATGGCGCAGATTGTCTCCAAATCGGAGGGCCACGAACAGGACCGGGCGTTGGCCCTGCGGAACGCGGTGGACGAGTGCGGGCAGGACATATCCGAACTGCTGGACAACCACGATGAGTTCACCTCCATCCGCTACTGCGGAACGAAGCGCTCCGTCACCTTTGCCCACCTCAAGCGGGCCTATGACCAGGTGGTCCAGCCGGAGCTGGGCCGCTGCCTGGAGGAGACCGCCCGGTGGATGAAAGATCACAAAGTGAACTATGAGAACGCCAACGGCGACGGCTTCCAGGTGGTGCTGGTGGGCGGATTCGGCAAGTATCTGCTGGTGCAGAAGCAGGTGGAGGAGTTCTTCCGCCGCACCAGCGTGAACGACGCCCGGTTCCGCAGCGGGCTGGGTCCCAACCGGGAATACGCCGTTTCCATGGGGGCGGCGCTGCTGGCCTCCGGCGTGATGACCATCCGCCACACGGCGCCCTACGGACTGGGGGTCTATTCCGATGCTTCCAACGCCCTCTTTTACGCCATCCCCTTCCGGCACGAGATCAAGCCCGGGGAGCAGAACTGGATCTGCACCGGCAAAAAGCCGATCACGTTCATCAACGGCCAGAACAGCATCACCCATCTGCTGATCGGCTTCGATGAAAACCTGAAGGCGGGTACGATTATCCCCCTGCTTCCGGCCATGCGCAGGAGAATTTCCCGGGCATATGAGCAGATGAGCGCCGATTACCGGAAACGTTTTCCGGGCAACGCGGCCGTGGTTCTGCATAACATCGGCTTTTCTATGGATGAGTCGGAGGTGGTGTCCATCCTGCTGCGCAGCGTGGACTCCCACGGCAAGGCTCTGCTGACCCTGCCGCCCATCGAGCTGGCGGATTACCAGAATATGTTCAGCCTGGCGGAGACCCGCGTTGTCGACAACTGCGGCGATAGGAGGTAACGAAATGGAACTAAGAAGCCTTCGCGCAGATATTACAAGCCTGGAGGCGGCCTCCGGCCTGACGGTGGACGATATCCTGGGCATTATGCAGGACCTGTGGGGGGATGTCCGCCACGAGAGCGGCCGCGCCGCGGAGGACAACCCGGTGCGTGACGCGGATGAGCTGACCAGCAAGCTGATCTGGGCCTGCAACCAGCTGGTCAAGATCACGGAGCGCCATGCCGACGCGCTGTCCGGCGTGAGCCGCCTGTCCCGGCTGCAGGAGAAGCTGACGGCGCTGCAGACCCAGGCGGACGCCTATGAGGCGGCGGGATCGAAGATGGAGCAGCTGCAGGCCGAAGAGACCCGGCTGAAGACGGCCGTCGCCGGACTGCGGGCCAGGCAGGACGAGCTGGAGCGCCGGGTCCGGGAAAAGACGGCGGAGGAGAAGAACCTGGAGCAGGCGGCTTCCGAAGCGGATACGGAGCTACGGCGGCTGGAGGAGCAGGTCCGCCGGTGGACTGCCCACAGCCAGGAGATCGACCGGAAAAAGGCGGCCCTGGAAGAGAGCCGCGACGCCCTGGCCGACAAGGAGGCGGAATACTGCCGGTTGGAGCAGGAGCAGACGGACCTGGATGCCAGAAACGCCCGGCTGACCACCAACGTGGGGAACCTGGAGAATGCGGTGCAGACCCTGACGCAGAACATTACCAAGCTGACCGGCCTGCAGCAGCAGCTGACCCAGAAGCAGACGGACCTGGCCCGGCAGCAGACGACCCTGACCGCTGCCAACAACCAGCTGACCACCAACGTGGGGAACCTGGAGAATGCGGTGCAGCAGCTGATCCGGCAGCAGGCGGACCTGACCCAGAAGCAGACGGACCTGGCCCAGGAGCAGACGACCCTGACCACCGCCAACAACCGGCTGACCACGGACGTGGGGAACCTGGAGAATGCGGTGCAGACCCTGACCCGGGACATTACCGTCCTGACCGGCGAAAAGCAGCAGCTGACCCAGCAGCAGGCGGTTCTGGTCCAGCAGCAGACGGACCTGGATAACGACAAAGCCGGACTGACCCCGGCGGTGGGAAATCTGCGCTATACGGTGCAGGAGCTGATGAAGCAGATTGCTGATCTGACCGACGAAAAACAGAACCTGGAGCAGGAGCGGGAGGACCTGACCCGGCAGCACCAGGATCTGGATGCCGAAGTCACCCGGCTGACCACGGAGGTGGGGCGGCTGCGCGGGGCAAACGGCGAAAAATCCGCCCGCAGGCAGGAGCTGGAGGACGAACACAAGGCGGCGCAGGAGGAGGCCGACAGACTCTCCGACTATGATGAACAGCTGGAGGAGCTGAGCCGGAAGCTGACGCAGCTGAGAGAGATCGTCCGGAAGCTGCGGGAGGACACGAAGTACCTGGAGATCCGGGGAGACGAGAAGCCCTTTGCGCTAGAGCCCTCGCTGACGGCCGGCATGAAGCAGAGTGAAAAGATAATCGCGGCCCTGAGAAAGGCCGTTCAGGACTATCGCACAGACGGTTGCAATTAAGGTAACTGAACTGTCTGCCAACAGGATGCAGCTTTCACAGGTGGACCAGGCTTTGAGCAGAAATCCCGATCTGATCAAGAGAGATCTGACGCCGGAAGTTGCTGCAATGTGGGATGCTGTGGCTGATGAAATGAGGCGAGCTGAGGACCGCTCTGCTGTGGCCTTTGAGGAACACAAAAAGAGTATAGACATGCTGTCCGACTGCGTCCGCGACGCCTCCATGGAGGCCCTGAACCGGTATCTGAAGATCCCCTCCATGAAGTCCTTCTTTTTCTACGGCCCTCCGGGCTGCGGCAAAACGTATATCATCGAGGCCTTTGCCCACGAGCTGATGCAGCAGGGCTATAAGTTCATGTCCCTGTCCAGCGCCGATATCCACAGCAAGTTCTCCGGCGAGGCGGACAAGATCGTGCAGCGGGCCTTCCGGGAAGCCGTGGACAACGCCCCGTGCATCCTGTTTATGGACGAGGTGGACGGCGTGTGCCAGAACCGCAACCTGCCCAACCTGTCCGACTTCAATATGCAGCTGACCACCACGTTCCTCACCGCCTATAACGGCCTGAGCCGGGCCAACGCCGAACAGAAGTCCGTGATCTTCATCGGCGCCACCAACTACCCCGCCAACGTGGACGCCGCCATGCTGGACCGCGTGGAGCTTGTGCGGATCCCGCTGCCGGAGGAGGTCCGCGGCCAGGTGTTCCGGAGCGCGCTGGAGGACATTGTCCGGCTGGAGCCGGGCCTTGGCTGGCTTGACATGGCCGTTGCCACCGAGGGCTATAACCAGCGGGACGTCAAGGCCATCATCGAGAAGCTGAAAAAGCTCATCCGCGTCGGCGCGGCGGACGGCTGCACCTCCGGCGAGGAGGCCGTCTCCCGCCTGCAGGACGGCGCCTTCTGCCTGACCCGCCAGATGTTTGACCAGGCGATGCAGGCCTATGTGCCCACGCCCAAGGACGATATCGAGCGCCGCCTCAACGAGTTTGAGCGGCAGATGAGCTATATGTAATGGCAGGACGCGAAGGAGGATCCCGTGAGAATTACTGCATCCACCATTGAGTGGGCTGAGGAGCTTGTTGAAACCCCGGAGAAAAACGCTCCGGAACTGGCTGATCTTCCTGACTGCTTCCAGTGGCGCGACACCCTGAGGCAGGTCACCACGACGCTGCACGACACATCGGTGCTGGGTATGCCGCCCCCCCACGGGGTGCTGTTTTTCGGCCCCCCCGGCAACGGCAAGCACACCCTGGCCCGGGCATATATCTCCACCCTGTGGCACGGGCGGAATGTGGGGCACGAGCTCGTGCCTCTGTTCCGGGTCGACGCTTCCCAGTTTCCGGAGGGACTGGACCTGCAGAAGGCGCTGGATCGGATCGACACCGTGTTCGATGTGATCTCCGATCCCGGGAAATACGATTTCTGCGACGATGCCGAGTTTGGCATCATCCTGTTCGATCAGATGGAGCGGTACGCCCATGTGGACGCGCTGGCATACAGCATTGCCCAGTGGACGGCGGACCTGAGCGACCATGCGGCGGTGATCTGCATCACCGAGGATGAGTCCATTATCCCCTCCGATCTGCGCAGGGCCCTGTTTCCTTGCCGCTGCAGCAACCCCGGTCCGCGTCTGCGCCAGCAGATCCTGGAATGGGGCCTCAGGTGGACAACGGTATCCAACGACCGATCGGTATCGATAGACTTAGGACTCAACGGGATCTCCGAGGACGAGATCGTCCAGCGGACAGACGGGGTGAATTGCGCCGGTCTGCACGATCTGGTGATGCAGTTGCGGCTGGCAGGGCTTACGAAGATTCTGGACTCCGATAGGCCGAATATCAGTGTGCCTTTGGAAGAGGATGTCATACTCAATGCGCTGGAGCTGCAGGAGCGGCGCGCCGCCTCTGCAACGGCGGCTCCCGCCGTGATCCAGGCCGTGGCTGTTCCGGCGGGCGGGGGGGCCCCGGCGCAGTTCGGAGCGGAGGTTGACCCTCAGGAGGACACCGGAGATATGACCGCAGAGGAGTATTTTAAGAACTATTTTTAATTGCCCACCACCCTACCAACGAGAGGAGTGCATCCATATATGCATAAAACACCGTCCAACGCTCTGCGGCAGGCCGCCAAGCAGTTCTGCCGTGAGCAAAAGGTCCGGATCATCCGGCGCCAGGATCTGAACCAGCTTACCTCCAAGGTGGAGGGCAAGGTCCTGTGCAATTTCGGATTTATCCATCACCCCCGGCTGACGGCTATGCTGCCGGAGGAAAAGCGCATTTTTATCACCGATTACGCCTGCGACTGCTATGAGTTCAGCGACTCCGGCAGTCTCTGCAGCCACTGCACCGCCCTGGCCATGGAGGCTTTTGGCGATGGGGAGTTGGTTTATGAGCAGAGAACCAATCTGCCCGGCGGGGAGTTTTCCGATGGCGATCTGCCGGAGGACGGAAACATCACCGTGCTGTCGGACGAAGTGGACGGCGAGGGGCAGCGCTGCGTGGAGGGCAAGGCTCTGTGCAGCTTCGGGTTCATCCATCACCCCCGGCTGATGCTGCGCGGCCGGGAGGTGGCGGACTACGCCTGCGACTGCTACAGCTTTGTCGGCAGCAATGCGTTCTGCCCCCATTGCCGGGCCCTGCTGAAGCTCGTCCTGGGAGCGGATATCCCGGAGGAGACCCCTGAGGAGGAGCCTGTCCCGGAGGAAGCCGCTCCGGAGGAGACTCCCGCAGAGGAGCCTGTTCAGGAGGAGGCCGTTCCGGAGGAGACTCCCGCAGAGGAGCCTGCCCGGGAGGAAGCCGTTCCGGAGGAGACTCCTGAGGAGGAGTCCGTTCAGGAGGAACCCGCTCCGGCCTCGGAAGCGGAGCCCTGGGATGGGCGGATCCGCACCATGCAGGTGCTGTTCGGCCGCGCATTGGAGGACGGCCGGCCGGTATGCTGGTATCCCAACGACACGACCCGTGTGTTCCACCCCAACATGGGGATCATCGGCACCATGGGAACCGGCAAGACCCAGCTGACCAAGTCCGTGGTGACCCAGCTCTGCCGCCAGCGGCGCAATAATTTCGACGGCCACCCCCTGGGCATCCTGATCTTCGACTACAAGGGCGACTACAACGAGACCAAGCCCGAGTTCGTCCAGGCCACCGGCGCCCGGGTGCTTACCCCCTATCACCTGCCCTTCAACCCCTTTTCCCTGCAGGGCATCCGGCGCAAGCCGATGCTCCCCATCCACACGGCCAACGCCTTCACCGACAACATCGCCCGGATATACAACCTCGGCCCCAAACAGACCACGACCCTGCTGGGCTGCATCATCAGCGCCTATCAGGCCTGCGGCATCCAGGCCGCCGCTCCGTCCACCTGGGACCGTCCCGCCCCCACCTTTGATCAGGTGTATGAGATCTACAGCAAGGATGATTCCATCAAGAAAAACGACTCGCTGTATGCCGCCATGGACCACCTGTATAAGTTCCAGATTCTGGAGGGCGACGCCCGGCGCACTACCTCCCTGTTTGAGCTGGTGAACGGCGTGGTGGTCATGGACCTGTCCGGCTATGACGCCGATATTCAGAACCTGATCGTGGCCATTACCCTGGAGCTGTTCTATTCCCAGATGCAGAACTCCCAATCCAGCCTGGCCGATAAGGACTTCCGCCAGCTGACGCGCTTCATCCTGGTGGACGAGGCCGACAACTTCATGTCCCAGAACTTCCCGGCCCTCAAGCGCATCCTGAAGGAGGGCCGCGAGTTCGGCGTGGGCACCATCCTGTCCACCCAGTCCCTGCGCCACTTCGGCTCCGGCGGCGGCGACTATTCCAGCTATATCCTCTCGTGGGTGGTGCACAACGTGTCCGACCTGAAGCGCTCGGACGTGGACTTCGTGTTCAAGACCTCCTCCGATCCCGCCACGGCAGAGATGCTGTATCAGGGGATCAAGTCCATCGGCAAGCACCAGAGCGTCATCAAGGCGGGCAACGCCGCGCCTGTGACCGTGCAGGACACCCCCTTCTGGCAGATCGCCGAGGATACCGCCGAAAGCTATCTCCCCGAGTCGGAAGTACCGGAGGAGCCGGAGGTGTGACGCAGCCCGGACAGGATCCGGATATATAAGCGAAATTCCGGCAGTTCACCGGTTCAAAAGGCCGCCCCGAAGCCGGGGCGGCTTTTTCAGATCAGCCTGCCTCTTTTTTGACATGCAAAAGCTCCGGGATGAAAACCTCGTCCCGGAGCTTTGATTTTTACGGCAGGTAGTTCAGCGGGTCCACCAGGGTGCCGTTGCGGGTCACGCCGAAGTGGCAGTGGGGGCCGCTGCTGATGCCGGTGGAGCCCATGCGGGCGATCTGCTGGCCCTTGTACACGTGCTGGCCCACAGACACCAGCAGGGAGCTGTTGTGGCCATAGGTGGTGACGAAGCCGTTGCCGTGGTCGATCTTCACGCAGTAGCCCAGGCCGCCGTACCACCCGGACAGGGTCACGGTGCCGCCGTCGGCGGCGTAAATGGCGGTGCCATAGCTGTTGGCGATATCCAGGGCCTCATGATAGGTGGAGGCGCCGGCCACGCTGGCCCGGCGGGGGCCGAAGTAGGAGGTGATAACGCCGTAGCAGGGCCAGCGGAAGCTGCCGGTGGGGAACCAGGTGGGCCGGACCTTGGTGCCCCGGGCCTGGACCTCGGCCACAGGCTGGGACAGGGTCACGGAGGCCACATATTCCCGGGCGGTCTCCTCACCGTTGATGATGGTCACGTTGGCGGTGACGTCCGCCTTGCCGTACACGCCCTTGGACAGCACCTTGGTGTCGCCCTGGTACATGCTGGCGTCGTCCCGGTAGGTGATGGTATAGGGCAGGTCACGGATGTAGTTCTGCCGCTCCACGGCCACCACCGTCAGGTAGGGCACGGCGTTGGAGATGGTCAGCTGGTCCCCGGCGTGGAGCACGGCGATGTCATAGCCGGGGTTCAGGGTCAGAAGCTGCTGATTGGTCATGCCGTTGTCCTCGGCGATGGCGGACCACACGTCGCCGGGCTTCACGGTGTATACCACGGCCCCCTCCTTGGTGGCGTTGAGCTTCTCGGCGATATAGCCCAGGTTGGAGATCAGGGAACTGTCCACATAGCCCTCCTTGATCTCCACGTTTTCCACAAAGCTGCAGTCCACGGTGTTCTCGGTGATATAGCCCGCCTTCATCTGCTCCAGCAGCTGATCGATGGCTCCGGCGTAGGTGGTGGCGGCCACGGCCTCGCCGTCTACATACAGGGTATAGCCATAGGTGACGTCGCCGATCTGGTCCGTCAGGTTCTCGGCGAACTCCTCCCGGCTCTCCAGGTCCCGGCGGGGGACCACATGGGTCTGGGTGGACAGCAGGGCGGTGTCGATGGCGTAGTCCGGGTCCTCCAAGGTCTGGCGGGTGACGGTCTCCAGCTGCTGCACCGCCTGGTCCACCGTCCGGCGGGAGCCCACGGTGCCCAGGTTGATGCCGTCATAGCGGACGGTGGTGCCGATGGTGTATACCGACAGCAGCACGATCACCGCCGCCGCCGTGACGCAGGTGCCCAGGAAGATGGCCGGGTGCAGGTGCAGCCGCTCCAGCAGGCCCCGGATGCTGCCGCTGCGGCGGATGTTGTGCCTGCGGCGCAGGGCAAACCGCTCCCGCAGGCCCGCGCCTATCCGGGGCATACTGCCCCAGGCGAACAGCAGTAGCTGGGCCAGGCGGTTTTCGGACTCCGGAAACTCCCGGCGCTTTTTCTGCCGGGCCAGGCTCCGCAGGCGATGCCAGCTGTCCCGCAGGGGGGCGATGACGTGGCGCTTCACGGCAGTCTGGATGTCCAGGTCCAGCCAGTCGGGATTTTCCCGGGTGTACCAGGCCCAGTCCTTCAGGTTCTGCCGCCAGAGCTGCCAGATGCTGCGCCGCTCCTCCGGCGTGATGTTGACGTCGTTGACGTCTTTATGCATAAGGTCTTGTTTCATAATCAGGACGCCTCAAAAAGTTACAAATTCGTTACAAAAATATATGATACATGGTTTTCCCCCATCCGTCAAGGGATTTCACGGGAATTAACAGCTTTTTCATATTTAATTCCCGGTAAATTCCGGAAAATCCGCCGGTATTTGCCGGGGAAACAGCCGTCCGGCGGATAGTTCACCCGGACAAAATTGGGGATTTACTTTTTGTATAAAGCACGGTATAATCTACTTACTGTATAGAAAAAGATAGGTGAGAGAGAATGGCAACTGATTTTTCCCGCACGCTGAGCCTGCTGCGGCAGGAGAAGGGCGTTTCCCAGCGGAAGGCGGCGGCGGAGCTGGGCATCAGCCAGGCCCTGCTGAGCCACTATGAAAACGGCATCCGGGAGCCGGGCCTGGCCTTCGTGACCCGGGCGTGCGACTATTACCATGTGTCGGCGGACTATCTGCTGGGCCGGACCCTGAGCCGGGACGGGTCCATCATCGAGGCCGGGGACGTGTACGATTCCTCCGGCGAAAAGGGCAGCCTGCGGGGCAGCATCATGGCCACCCTGCAGAAAAAGCTGGTGGTGAACACCGCAGGGGTCCTGTTTGACCAGCTGGGCAAAACCGGCAGCCGGGAGGCTGTCACCGCCGCCGGGGACTATCTCAGCGGGGCGCTGTACGGCCTGCTGCGGCAGCTGTATCGCCGGGGCGGCGGCAACGAGGACTTCTTCGCCGTGTCCCCCGGGGACTATGACGGCGGCCTGGTGCAGGCGGACATGACCATGAGCCAGGTGCGGTACCGCCGGGCCCTGAGCCAGGCGGAGGATGTCCAGGAGATCACCCCGGACACCCTGACCGCCGGATATCCCGGCCTGGGCCAGAGCGTGGCCCAGGTGATCCACAACACCGACGAGCGGTGCAAGACTTTGCAATAACACTTATAATAAGGAGGTATCCCCCATGTCTGACGAGACGAAAGCCAGCGCCACCGTGTCCGACTACCTCCGGTGGCGGGGCGACCTGACCTTTGCCCAGGACGGGTTCAACGAGGTGGACAACCTGCTCCTGTGCATCATTTCCTATATCAAGCTGGAGAACATCCCCCAACTGCGCAGCTTCGACCCCCAGGACGCCATGCCCATGGGGGACGTGTGCCGCCTGCTGACGGAGGAGGACGAACAGCTGGGTCTGTCCACCCTGGACTACATCCCCCTGATGCGCCAGGCGGCAGAGACGCCCCGGTTTCGGGAGGTGTCCCTGTTCGCCTTTGAGAGCCTCCACGACGAGGACCGGCAGATGCAGTTTGCCGCCGTGTCCTTCCTGCTGCCGGACGGCAGCGTATACGCCGCCTACCGGGGCACGGACATGACCATCGTGGGCTGGCAGGAGGACTTCAACATGAGCTTCCTTTCCGCAGTCCCCGCCCAGGTGAAGGCCGCGGAGTATGCCGGGGCCGTGGCCCGGGCCTGTCCCGGGCGTGCCCTGCGCATCGGCGGACACTCCAAGGGCGGCAATCTGGCCGCCTGGGCGGCGGTGCACCTGGACGAAACGCTCCAGCGCCAGCGGCTTATCGCCGCCTATAACAACGACGGCCCGGGCTTCAGCCGGGACCTGGTGGACACCCCCGGCTATCAGGCGGTGGCGGATCGGCTGTTCACCTATATCCCCGCCTCCTCCATCGTGGGGGTCCTGCTGGAGCACGCCGAGGACTATGAGGTGGTGGACAGCACCGCCCGGTCCATTATGCAGCACGAGCCCCTGTCCTGGTGCGTGGAAGGCCCCCGGTTCGTCCACCTGGGCCAGCGGTCCCAGCTGGGCCAGCTGTCCGACGGAGTGCTGCGGGAGTGGATCGGCTCCATGAGCCCCCGGGAGCGGGAGCAGTTCTCCCGGGCGTTTTTCGACATCCTCAGCCGAGGCGGCCGCACCAAGACCCTGGAGGACCTGCGCAGCGGCGGTCTGGCCGCCGGAGCGGCCCTGATCCGGGAGTATGCCGGGGCCGACGAGGAGAAGAAAAAGATCATCTCCGAGATCTTCCGCCGCCTGGCGGTGGACGTGAAGGACGAGCTGATGAAGGCCGCCGGAGCCGGGGTGCGCCGGGCCGGGGAGTCCATCCTGGCCACGGGCCAGGCCATCGCCGACCTGCGGAAATGAGGATTTTATCCTGAATATCGAGCTTACTGCCGTGTTTTGCGTGATACGGCAGTAATTTTTTACCATTTTGAAAACTTTTGTTACCAATCTGTAATTTTTTGTAGCTTTTTTGAAACCATTGTGGTATAGTATCTCTTGTCGTTAGAAAATCCCCTTATGGAAAGGAAGTCTTACCCATGGTATCCCGACGTTTCGCCTGTCTGTTTCTGGCCGTGTCCATGACGCTGTCCAGCATCTGGATCGTCAGCGCAGATCAGAGCCATCAGATACAGGATGCGGCCGAGGCCGCCGCCAGCTACTCCGCCGCCGTGCAGGCGCTGGAGGAGGCCGGCCTGTCCCAGTCCGCCCAGGCCAATTCCAACATCGCCATCGACCTGGGGATGCTGGAGCAGGAGGAGACGGTGGACCTGTCCCAGCTGGCCGTTCAGGCGGTGCAGCTGCAGCAGGAGGAGGAAGCCCGGCAGGCGGAAGCCGCCCGCCAGGCCAACCGCGAGGCCGCCCGCCGCACCGGCCGTCAGGCCGCCCGCCAGGCCCTGCTGGACGCCTATGACGGCGCCATGGCCGCCCGTCAGATCACCGTGTACGCCGCACCCAGCGACAGCGCCGCCTCCCTGCGGACCCTGCGCCAGGGCAAGGTGGCCCGGCTCAACGACGTCACCGAGGACGGCAATTGGTATCAGATCACCTTCAGCGGCACCACCGGCTATGTCCGGGCTGACGGGTGCCAGACCGTGCAGTACAGCGACTACGCCGGGACCTCCGCCGTGAAGAGCGCCCGGGAGGACCTGGTGGACTATGCAAAGTCCTTCCTGGGCACCCGGTATGTGTGGGGCGGGGCCTCCCCCAGCGGGTTCGACTGCTCGGGCTTCACCATGTACGTCTACGCCCACTTCGGCTATCGCATGTCCCACGGGGCCAGCGACCAGCTGTACGCCTTCACCCGGGTGTCCACCGCCGAGCGGCTGGCCGGGGACCTGGTGTTCTTCTCCTATGGCGGCGGCGACATCTCCCATGTGGGCATCTATCTGGGCGGCGGGGCCTTCATCCACGCCACCTCCAACGGCGGGGTCAAGATCAGCTATTTCGATGGCTATTACAGCAGCGCCTATGTGGGTGCGGTGCGGATCCTGGCCGACTGACAACGCTTTACTCTCTCATCCCCCCTTTGCTTCTCCGCGCAGCGGTCCCACGCTGCGCGGAGAACTATTTTTTCTGCCGGATTTCACCGAATCCGTTTGCCGTATTTTCGCATTTGTGCACGACTGAAAGACAAAACCGCTTATTTTGGCGATGGAGGGTTGACCTTTCCGCATTTTCCCCCTATAATGAAGGAGCTGACGATTTCTTTACATGAGGAGGCGATGCGGCGTGGCCGCCATCAACCGCAGCACCGATATGACCACCGGCTCCATCTGGAAACGCATGGTCAGCTTTGCAGTGCCGGTCTTTTTGGGCAATCTCTGCCAGCAGCTGTACAACACGGTGGACAGCGTCATCGTGGGCAAATTTGTGGGCAAGCAGGCACTGGCCGCTGTGGCCAGCAGCGGCAACCTCATTTTTATGATGACAGGCTTTTTTATGGGCCTGTTCATCGGGGCGGGCATCGTCATCGCCCAGTATTTCGGGGCCAGGAACTATGAAAGGGTCCGCTCCGCTGTGCACACGGACATCGCCTTTGCCCTGTGCTGCGGTGTGCTGCTGACCCTTCTGGGCGTGTTCTTTACCCCCACCATCCTCACCTGGATGCGGACACCGGCGGATGTTCTGTCCACGTCCATCCTGTATTTCCGGCTGTACTTCCTGGGAAGCCTGGCCACCATCCTGTATAACGCAGGCATGGGCATTCTGCAGGCGGTGGGCGACAGCCGCAGCCCCCTGTACTATCTGGTTATCTCGTCGGTGGTCAACGTGGCCCTGGACCTGCTGTTTGTGGGGGCCATGGATATGGGCGTGGCAGGCGCCGCCGTGGCCACGGTCATCAGCCAGATCGTCAGCGCCGTCCTGTGCATCATCAAGCTGACCCGGTCCGACGGGCCGTACCGGCTGGAGATCAAGCGCATCGGCTTTGATCTGCCTCTGCTGAAGAAAATCACTTCCCAGGGCGTTCCCTCCGGCGTGCAGAACTCCATCATCGCCATCGCCAACGTGGTGGTGCAGTCCAACATCAACACCTTCGGCTCCGACGCCATGGCGGGCTGCGGCTCGTATTCCAAGGTGGAGGGCTTCGTGTTCCTGCCCATCACCGCCTTCGCCATGGCTCTGACCACCTTCATCGGCCAGAATCTGGGAGCGGGGCAATTTGACCGGGCCAAGCAGGGCGCGCGGATCGGCATCCTGTGCTCCATGGCCATGGCGGAGCTTATCGGCGTGGCACTGTTTTTCCTGGCCCCCTATGCCATGCGGCTGTTCAACGACGACCCGGCCGTGGTGGCCATCGGTGTGCGTCAGTCCCACATTGAGGCACTGTTCTTCTGCTTCCTGGCCTTTGCCCACGGCGTGTCCGCCGTGCTGCGGGGCGCGGGCCGGGCCCAGGTGCCTATGTACACCATGCTGGGCTGCTGGTGCATCCTGCGGGTCAGCTATATCACCCTGGCCCTGAAGGTCTGGCCGGATATTGCCACCATTTTCTGGGCCTATCCCATCACCTGGAGCGTCAGCTGTGTGGTGTTCCTGATTTATTACCTGAAGGCCGACTGGGTCCACGCCCTGGAAAAGAGCCTGTGAATACGATGCAACCCCCTGACGAAATTTTTTTGTCAGGGGGTTGATTTTTGTGCGTGACGGGAATATACTACCAACATACCACATTGGTAGTAGTTTTTAGGAACCGAGGTCATTCCCATGGAAGCGTCTGTGGTTTTCCGATGTTGTAAGGTGTCCGTCCGCTGAAAAAACAACCAACATCTTACAATATAAAGGAGAAATCAACCATGTCTCATATCTATACCTCCGCCGATCAGCTGATCGGCCGCACCCCCCTGCTGGAGCTGACCCATCTGGAGAAGAAGTACGGCCTGAAGGCCCGCATTCTGGCGAAGCTGGAGTATCTGAACCCCGCCGGATCCGTGAAGGACCGCATCGCCCGGGCTATGATCGACGACGCCGAGGCCAAGGGCCTGCTGCATGAGGGCAGCGTCATCATCGAGCCCACCTCCGGCAACACCGGCATCGGCCTGGCCTCCGTGGCCGCCGCCCGGGGCTATCGGGTGATCATCGTCATGCCGGAAACCATGAGCGTGGAGCGCCGCCAGCTGATGAAGGCCTATGGCGCGGAGCTGGTGCTCACCGAGGGCTCCAAGGGCATGAAGGGGGCTATTGCCAAGGCCGAGGAGCTGTCCCACGAGATTCCCGGCAGCTTTGTGCCCGGCCAGTTCGTCAACGCCGCCAACCCCAAGGCCCACTTTGACACCACCGGGCCGGAGATCTGGCAGGATACCGACGGGCAGGTGGACTGGTTCGTGGCCGGTGTGGGCACCGGCGGCACCATCACCGGCGTGGGGCAGTATCTGAAGTCCCGGAACGCCGCCGTCCGGGTGGCGGCGGTGGAGCCGAAAAGCTCGGCGGTGCTGTCCACCGGCGTGGCCGGGGCCCACAAGATCCAGGGCATCGGCGCGGGCTTTGTGCCCCAGGTGCTGGATACCCAGGTCTATGACGAGATCATCCCCGTCACCAACGAGGACGCTTTCGCCCTGGGCCGGGAGATCGGCCATACCGAGGGCGTGCTGGTGGGCATCTCCTCCGGCGCCGCCGTGTGGACGGCTCTGCAGATCGCCCGGCGGCCGGAGTCCGCAGGCAAGACCATCGTGGTGCTTCTGCCCGACACCGGCGACCGGTATCTGTCCACCCCCCTGTTCGCGGAATAAAGAATTGCAGAAAACAAGGCCCTCCGGCTGACGCCGGAGGGCCTTGCGTTTTCGATGGTTTTCAGCCCAGCATCTGCTCCGCTTCCCGGAGGGAGGGCATGGCGGGGATGGCCCCGCGCTTCCGGATGCAGCAGGCGGCCACGGCGTTGCCCCAGCGGGCGCAGTCCGCCGCCCGGTCTGCCGTCAGCTCCGACGGATGCACGTTCAGCGTCAGGAACCGATGCAGAAAGCCGCCCCAGAAGGCGTCCCCCGCGCCGGTGGTGTCCACCGCCGTCACGGCGAAGCCCGGCACATGGACCACGCCGTCACCGGCGGCTACCAGGGCCCCCTCCGGCCCCAGGGTCACGGCCACGCAGGCGGCTCCCTGCCGCCGCAGGGCCAGGGCCGCCTGCCGGGGGCCGCGCTCCCCGGTCAACAGCTCCGTCTCCTGGTCCGACAGCTTGATCAGGTCCGCCTGGCGGGCCAGGCGGCGCATCTGCTCCTCCGCCGCTTCCCGGGAGGGCCACAGGCTGGCCCGGTAATTGGGGTCGTAGGAGATGACGGCCCCGGCATCCCGGGCTATGTGCACCGCCGCCACGGTGGCGCTGCGGACCGGCTCCTGAGTCATGGACAGGGACCCGATGTGCAGCACCCGGGTGTCCCGCAGGCGCTGGCAGTCCAGCTCCTCCGGCCGCAGGCAGGTGTCCGCCCCGGGCTTCCGGGCAAAGGAAAAGCTCCGCTCGCCTCCCGGGTCCAGGGCCACGAAGGCCAGGGTGGTGAACACCTCCGGGTCCGATATCAGGCCCCGGACGTCGATGCCGGCGGTCATCAGGGTGTCCCGCAGGAAATCCCCGTGCATATCCGCCCCCACCTTCCCCAGAAAGGCCGTCTGATGGCCGAACCGGGCCAGGGCCGCCAGCACGTTGGCCGGTGCGCCGCCGGGATTGCGCTCAAACAGCTGCATCCCCGCCGGGGACAGGCCGCTGTCGGTGAAGTCGATGAGCAGCTCCCCCAGGGCCGTCACGTCAAACCGCCGGGTCATTCCGCCGCCTCCGGATACTCGTTGCACAGCAGGCGGTAGGGCGGCTCGTCCTCCTCGATAGCCGGGAACCGGCCCACCGGGGGGTTGAAGCGGTTGTCGGTGTTGTCGTCGTTGACCTGGCTCACCTCGCCGATGAGCACCGGCCCGGTGCCCGGCTCCACGGTGAAATCGTGATACAGCCGGGGCTGGATGGAGATGCTCATCCCCGGCTCCAGCCGCACCTGGGTCCCGGCGGGCACCGTCCGCACCACGCCGTCCAGGTGGACGGTGACGCCGCTGACGCGGTCCATCTCCTCGTCCGGCAGAGAGTTGAACACCCGGATCAGCAGGGTGCCGCCGCCCCGGTTGATGATGTCCTCCATCTTGTGCCAGTGGAAGTGGTTGGGGGAGTACTGCCCCTCCCGGATGTACAGCAGTTTCTCGGCGTAGGGCTTGGGGTACAGGTCCTGCCGGGCCAGATTGCCGTTGCGCAGGGTGATCAGCGAAAAGCCCACCCGGTCAAAGTCCCCCAGGCCGTAGTCCGTGATGTCCCAGCCCAGCATATTGTGCCGTATCTCGTCATATTCGTGGCCCTTGTTGGCCCATTCCTCCGGGGAAAAGCGGCAGAAGGGGGGCAGGGAGAACCGGTATTTGGCCAGCATACCCTCCATTTCCCGTAGGGCGCGGTTGATTTCGGATCGTTTCATAAACACAGCTCCTTCCAAAGCTCGCTGTTTGTATTTTAACCCATATTCCGCCGCCGGGCAACTGGTTTTTCCCACTTTTTTCTGGTCATTTCGACATACTTATTCGCTCTGGTTTTGTCGGAAATGTCGAAATTGTTCGGTTCCGGTAACGTTTTCCCCCAAAGTCGATTGACAGAAACGTGAAAAAATTCTATAATGCGTTTGTTCCGGTGCAATGGGATGGACCGGAAACTACATAAGGAGGATTTTTGTATGAAGAAGTTTTTGGCTCTTCTGCTGACCGCCATGATGGTGCTGTCCCTGGCGGCCTGCGGCCAGAAGAACACCGATGACCCCAACAAGGGCACCGATGAGAACAATTATCCCGAGTATTTTGCCGGGATGGAGGACCTGATCACCGCGGCCAAGGCCGAGGGTGAGCTGGTGGTGTACGGCTCCTGCGAGGAGGAGTATCTGTCCGCCGCCTGCGCCAACTTCGAGAAGGTCTTCGGCATCAAGACCACCTTCCAGCGCCTGTCCACCGGCGAGGTCCAGGCCAAGATCGAGGAAGAAAACGGCAACCCCTCCGCCGATGTGTGGTTCGGCGGCACCACCGATCCGTACAATGTCTGCGCTTCCGAGGGCCTGCTGGAGGCCTATGAGGCCAAGAACGCCTCCCACCTGACCAGCGATATGTACCGCGACGCTCAGGGCCGCTGGTACGGCATCTATAAGGGCATCCTGGGCTTCATGGTCAACACCGACGAGCTGACCCGCCGCGGCCTGGAGGCGCCCCAGGATTGGCAGGACCTGCTCAAGCCCGAGTATCAGGGCCTGATCTGGCTGTCCAACTATAACACCGCCGGCACCGCCAAGCTGGTCATCAACACCATGATCCAGAAGTACGGCCACGACGAGGGCATCCAGTACCTGGTCGACCTGGACAAGAACATCGAGGTCTATACCAAGTCCGGCTCCGGCCCCAGCAAGAACGTGGGCACCGGTGAGTGCGTCATCGGCATCGGCTTCCTGCATGACGGCATCACCCAGATCAACGACAACGGCTACACCAACATCCAGCTGATCGTTCCCTCCAGCGGCACCTCCTTCGAGATCGGCGCTACCGCCATCTTCAAGGGCGCGGCTCACCCCAACGCCGCCAAGCTGTGGATCGAGTATGCTCTGTCCCCCGAGTGCGTGAACCTGGGCGCCCAGTATGGCTCCTATCAGTTCCTGGTGCTGGATAACGCCACCCAGCCTCAGGCCGCTAAGGACTTCGGCCTGGATCCCGAGAACGTCATGGACTATGACTTCGAGGACGCCACCAACAACATCAAGACCTATGTGGAAGAGGTCATGACCGCCCTGGCCAACTCCGGCGCCAACACCGGTGCTGACCGCTTCAAGACCGAGTGATAGGCTTCGTGCCCCACAACTGATTTCTGCTCATCACCGCGAGGCGGCGGCCCCGGCCGCCGCCTCGCCTTATTTTCGTTTTTCCCCCAGGATTCCAAATTTTTTGTAACATTCCTTTCTTCGGCAGGGATGGGAAAGGAGATTCCCTATGGCAAGAACACAGGGCGCGGCGCTGGACCGGAAGAAGCTCATGGCGGACCCCATCATGGTCACCACCATCGTCGTGCTGATCGCATTTCTGACCTTGTTTATCCTCTACCCGCTGGCCATTCTGCTGGTGGATAGTTTTGTGGGCGACGGCGGCTTCGGCCTGTCCACCTTCCGGCGCATTTTCGCCATGCCCACCTTTACCACGGCCATCACCAACACCCTGAAGGTGGGGTTCCTGGTGGGCATCCTGTCCGCCCTGGTGGGCCTGCTGTTTGCCTATGTGGAGGTGTACGTCCGCATGGGGAAGTTCGTGGGCGGCCTGTTCAAGGTGGTGTCCATGCTCCCGGTGGTGTCGCCCCCCTTTGTGCTGAGTCTGTCCATGATCATGCTGTTCGGCAAGGCCGGCATCATCACCCGGTATCTGCTGGGCATTTACGACAACAGCGTGTACGGCTACTGGGGCATCGTCATCGTCCAGACGCTGACGTTTTTCCCGGTGTGCTACATGATGCTCAAGGGCCTGCTGAAAAACATCGACCCCTCTCTGGAGGAGGCCGCCCGGGACATGGGGGCCTCCCGCTGGAAGGTGTTCACCAGCGTGACCCTGCCGCTGATGCTGCCGGGCCTGGGCAACGCCTTCCTGGTGACGTTTATCGAGTCCATCGCGGACTTTGCCAACCCCATGCTCATCGGCGGCTCCTATGACACCCTGGCTACCACCATCTATCTGCAGATCACCGGCTCCTATGACAAGCCCGGCGCGGCGGCCATGGCCGTGGTTCTGCTGTGCATCACGCTGCTGATGTTCGCGGTGCAGAAGTATTATCTGGAGGCCAAAACCGCCGCCACCCTGACGGGCAAGGCCTCCCGGGGCCGGATGCTCATCGAGGACAGGAGCGTGAAGGTCCCCCTGACGGTGCTGTGCGCCCTGGCGGCGGGCTTCGTGATCCTGATGTATCTTTGCGTGCCCATCGGGGCCTTCTTCCCCACCTGGGGCTTCAAGTTCTTCCCGCTGACGGGCAAGTGGTTCAGCCTGGTGTTCACCCGGTATCACGGCCTCCAGGCCTTCCGGGATTCCTTCGTGCTGAGTCTCATCGCCGCGCCCATCACGGCCCTGCTGAGCATGATCATCTCGTATCTGGTGGTCAAGCGGAAATTCAAGAGCAAGGGCTTCATCGAGGCGGTGTCCATGCTGGCCATGGCCGTTCCCGGCACGGTGCTGGGCGTGGGCTATATCCGGGGCTTCTCCGGCGGCCTGTTCCACACCAGCATTCTCCAGGGGCTGTACGGCACGGGCCTGATCCTGATCATCGTGTTCGTGGTGCGCTCACTGCCCACCGGCACCCGCAGCGGCATCTCCGCCCTGCGCCAGATCGACAAGTCCATCGAGGAGTCCGCCTATGACATGGGCGCCGACAGCTTCAAGGTGTTCATGACCGTGACCCTGCCGCTGATCAAGGATTCCTTCCTGTCCGGCCTGGTGACGGCCTTCGTCCGCAGCATTACCGCCATTTCCGCCATCATCCTGCTGGTGACGCCGCAGTTCCTGCTGATCACCGTGCAGATCAACGAGTTCGCCGAAAAGGGGTCTTACAGTCTGGCCTGCGCCTTCGCCACCATCCTCATCGTCATCACCTATGGCGCGGTGCTGCTGATGAACCTGTTCATCAAGTATTTCGGCACCAGCCGAAAAATCAAGGAGGTCAAATAACCCATGGAGAAAGTGAAAAAAGGCGTCCGTCTGGACCATATTTCCAAAATTTATCAGGACCCCAAAACCGGCAAGGACTTCTATGCGGTGAAGGATACCTCCCTGACCATCCAGCCTGGCTCCTTCGTGACCCTGCTGGGCCCCTCCGGCTGCGGCAAGACCACCACCCTGCGGATGATCGCTGGATTTGAAAGCCCCGACGAGGGCGAGATCTATCTGGGGGACGAGGCCATCAACGCCCTGACCCCCAACAAGCGGGACACCGCCATGGTGTTCCAGAGCTACGCCCTGCTCCCCCACTACAATGTGTTCGACAACGTGGCCTACGGCCTGAAGCTACGGAAGGTCCCCAAGGACGAGATCAAGCGCCGGGTCATGGCCATTCTGGACCTGGTGGAGCTGACGGGGATGGAGGGCCGCATGACCAACCAGCTCTCCGGCGGCCAGCAGCAGCGGGTGGCCCTGGCCCGGGCCCTGGTCATCGAGCCCAGCGTCCTGCTGTTTGACGAGCCGCTGTCCAACCTGGACGCCAAGCTCCGGGTGTCCATGCGCACGGAGATCCGCCGCATCCAGCAGCGGGTGGGCATCACCGCCATCTATGTCACCCATGACCAGTCCGAGGCCATGGCCCTGTCCGACCAGATCATTGTCATGAAAAACGGCGTGGTGGAGCAGATGGGCACCCCCCAAGAGATCTACTATCACCCGAAAAACGAGTTCGTGGCGGACTTCATCGGCGAGGCCAACTTCCTTCGCGGGACCATGACCGGCCGGGAAAACGGCCACGCCGTCATCCGGGTGGAGGGCCACGACATGCCCGTGGCGGACCGGCCGGACATGGAGCCGGGCCGGGAGTACACCATTGTGCTGCGGCCCGAGGCGGCGCACCTGTCCGATGAGGGCGGCGTGCCCTGCCGGGTGAGCCTGTCCTGCTTCATGGGCTCTTACCAGAACTATCACGTTCAGCTGGGCGATATCCGCATCGCCCTGACGGAGTATAACCCCCAGAACAAGCGCATCTACAACGTGGGCGAGGAGTGCCGCCTGGTATTCGAGCCGGACGAGGTCCACGTGCTGTAACCGTCGATTTCCCCAAAAGGGCCGCTCCGGCGGCCCTTTTTTGCGGAGAAGAAAGGAGATTTTCATGCTGGATCAATGGATCGCGGAGGCCCGGGCGGGGCGTCCCGTGTGGATCGGCGACGTGCGGGAGGGCTGTCCCGACGCCGTGCCGGTGGTCCTGCAGCTTCAGCTGCAGGACGGGGGCCTGCGGCAGCTGTCCATGCCCCTGCCCCGGTGGCAGACCCCGGAGCAGAGGGACTTCGTGTCCCGGTACGCCGCAGCCTGCGTGTATAACGCCCTGTCCGCCTTCAGCGCCCGGGAGGCGGCTTTTTACCTGGACCTCCGGGAGGAGGACGCCGCGGCCCTGCTGGGGCAGATGGAGGAGGTGTTCCAGGTGCACCGGACCCGCCGCAGCGGCTATGGCAAGATCATCAACATCGCCGACCGGCTGTGCCGGGGCTTCGGCGGGGGAGCCTTCTCCTTCGCCGTCCGGGACATCCGACGTCTGCCGCCGCTGCCGGAGACCAAGCCGGAGGGCGGCGCGCTTCTGCCCCGGCTGCGGCAGGCGGTGCGGCGCACAGACCGAGGCGTGTGCTGCAGCATCGACGTAGGCGGCACCGACATCAAGGCCGCCGTGTCCCGGGACGGGCGGCTGCTGTGCGTGAAGGAGTACGACTGGGACCCGGCCTCCAGCCCCACGGCGGAGGGCATCCTGGCCCCCATGGAGCTGCTGGTGCGCCTGATGGCCTGCTGCGCCGCCGGGCCCATCACCCCGCAATTGCGCCGCGCCCTCCGCAGGGACGCCACGGATCGGGAGATGGCCCAGGCGGTGGCCGCCCATCCGGCGGCGAAGCCGGACGTGTTGGGCGTCAGCTTCCCGGATATCGTCATCCGGGACAAGGTGGCCGGCGGCGAGACCCCCAAAATGAAGGGGATGCGGGACAATCCCGCCCTGGATTATGAGGCGGCTTTCGGCGAGATCCGGGAGCTTCGGCAGCGTCTGCTGCCCTTGTGCGCCCCGGGGGCGGCGGTGCACCTGGCCAACGACGGCCATATCGCCGCCTTCACGGCGGCGACGGAGTTGGCCTTCTCCGGGGACGTCCCGGACCTGTCCGGCGGCGTCATCGCCCACTCCCTGGGCACGGACTTCGGCTTCGGCTGTCTGCTGCCGGACGGCAGTATTCCCCAGACGCCTATGGAGCTGTACGATTTTCTACTGGACCTGGGCAGTCTGCACCGGGCCCAGCTGCCGCCGGAGGACCTGCGGAGCACCCGCAACGAGAACTCCGGCCTGGCCGGAGCTAGGCGGTATCTGGGCCAGGCGGCGGCTTTCCGGCTGGCGGCGGAGCGTCAGCCCCGGCTGCTGACCGGCTTCGCCCGGCGGGAGGAGGGCCTGCTGACCATCCCCAGCGATCTGCGCAAGCCCTGCCTGGAGCACCTGATGGACCGGGCCCAGGCCGGGGACCCCGACGCCCGGTGGGTGTTCCGCCAGGTGGGGGTCCACCTGGGCCAGATCTCCCGGGAGCTGGACTGGCTCATGGCCCCGAAGACGCAGGTGCGGTATCTGTTCGGCCGGTTTGTGAAGTCGCCGGTGTGCTTCCGGCTGATGGCGGAGGGCTGCCGCTCCGTCCTGCCCCGGCTGCGGCTGGAGGCGGCGGACGAGGACCTGGCCTGCACGCCGCTGATGCGGGACCTGGCGGGACAGGACGTCACCGTGGCCCAGTTCGGCCAGGCCGTGGGGGCCATGTATTTCGCCGCCATGGAGCCGTAATCGGGGTATACAAAGGGCAATTTCCCGGCCGATTTATACGGAAAATAATCAGCCCCCGGCGAAAGCCGGGGGCTGATTGCAGTCAAATATATTCCTGATAAACGGCGGCCAGGAGGGTCAGGGCGGCCACGGCGGCCCAGAACAGGAGCTTCCTGCGCAGCATCCGCCGGAGCTTCATGGGGCGTTTACTCCGCCAGCTTGCGGCCCATGGCCTGGCAGGCCGCCAGCACATCGTCGTCCGGGGCCTCGCAGCAGGTGATGCTGCCGCACACCCGGTTGATGCCCGCGTCGTCGCAGTCCTTCTCCCAGCTGCGCATCCACTCGCCGTCGCCCCAGCCGAAGGAGCCGAACAGGCCCACGGCCTTGCCGCCCATCCGGTTCTTGATGCTGTCGAACATGGGCTGGAACTCCATCTCCTCCAGCACCTCACTGCCCATGGCGGGGCAGCCCATGGCCACGGAGGATACGCCGGAAAGGCTGGCGGGGGTCACCTGGTCCGGGGTCAGCAGGGCGGCGTCGGCTCCGGCGGCCTTCATGCCCTCCAGCACCGCGCCCGCCATGGCCTCGGTGTTGCCGGTGCCGCTCCAATAGATCACGAGAGTCTTTTTCATAGTTGTACTTCCTTTCTTGATATAACAACGGAATATTTCGTCAGACGGCCACTGCCAGCTGTTCCAGCCGCAGGCCGGTCTGCCACAGGGCGCAGTAGCGCTGGGTGCAGCGGCGGAACCGGTCAAACAGGGCCTGGGCCCGCTGCTGGTCGCCGTACACCTTCCACAGGCCCGCGCACTTGAAGTCCATGGCCCGGTGGTCGATGAACCCCTGCACGTCCTCCGGCGGGTAGCTGAGGAACAGCCCCACCTCGTGGGGGAACTCCTCCTCCGTCCGCAGGCGCTGCACCAGCCGGGCCACGCACCGGCCGCAGCTGTCGCAGGGATAGCCCGCCTGCCGCAGCAGACGGCAGGCCAGATCGTCCCCTAAGTCCCGGCGCAGGGCCTGGGGCCGGTACAGATACAGCAGCGCCCGGCCGTCGTCCATCCGCATGGGCAGCAGACACAGCCCCCGGGGCACCAGCACCCGGTTCATCCGCCGGATGTCCGCCAGCAGCTGCTGGCGGGACTGGTACGGGCAGGGAAACAGGCTGCCGGTTTTGATCCCGGCCAGGGTGGGCGCGCACTGGCGCACCACCGTCTCCTCTGCGGGCCTCATCCGGCGTGCTTTTCCAGGATCCCCCGCAGAGCGGACAGGGAGCTGGTGTGGCAGCGCTCGATGATGGTGTCCTGGCCTTTCAGCTGGCTCAGGGCCCCCTGCACCATTTTGTGGGACATGGTGCCGGTGAAAAAGATCATCAGGTCGGGATTGCCCAGCTTGTTCCGCAGGCCCCCGGCAGGCTTGGTGAATACCTTGGCCTGGCACCGGTACGTCTGACAGAGCTCCTTGTACCGGCGCTCCATGCACTCGTTTCCTCCCAATATCACAACGCTCATAGCGGTCTCCTTTCCGAAGTTAAAGCTCTTTAACCATCGTATTGTAAAAACAGCGTCGTCCGGACGCCTCACATGGTCCTATTATATGCGTCAGGCGCAGGCGTATCCGCTCCAAAACGGCGGATGCGGCTCCAAAATGAAAAACTCCCGGAAAAAATCCCTTGACAGACGCGGCGGGGTCTGGTATACTATCCTGGAAAACAAAGAAGGCTGGATGCATCCGCCTCACCTCCCGCCCCAGGCAAAGAGGTCAACAGCAATTTTCGTCAGGGCTTCCGCTATGGGGGTCGTGCCGTTGCGCGGATGCAAGGGATGCATTCGCGTTTTTTATTTATCGAATGGAGGTGCGACGGTTATTAGCAAGGTAGAGCATGAACTCAATGAAGAGATCCGGGATAAGGAGATCCGCCTCATCGGCGATGACGGCGAACAGATGGGCATTATGTCCCCCGCCGAGGCGCTGCACATCGCCGAGGAAAAGGGACTGGACCTGGTGAAGATGTCTCCCCAGGCGGTGCCGCCTGTGTGCAAGCTCATGAACTATGGCAAGTACAGGTTCGAGCGCAGCAAGAAGGAGAAGGAAGCCAGAAAGAACCAGCACGTGGTGGAGATCAAGGAAATTCGCATGTCTCCGGGCATCGATGTCGGCGACTTCAACACCAAGCTGAAAAATGCGCAGAAGTTCCTGGCTGACGGCAACCGGGTGAAGGTCTCCGTCCGCTTCCGCGGCCGCGAGATGGCGCATACGGATATCGGCCGGGATCTGCTGAAGAAGTTCGCGGAGCTTTGCGCCGACGTGGCCACCATGGATAAGTCCGCCAAGATGGAGGGCCGGATCATGTCCATGTTCCTGTCCCCCAAGGCCCAGAAGGCCGGAAAATAACACACGAGTTCTTCCCGCCCCGGCGGGAGAATAGATGGAAGGAGTAATATTATGCCTAAACTGAAGACCCACAGCGGCGCCAAGAAGCGCTTCAATCTGACGAAGTCCGGCAAGGTCAAGAGAGCGCACGCTTTCAAGAGCCACATCCTCACCAAGAAGGACACCAAGCGCGGTCGTCGCCTGCGCAGCGGCACCTATGCCGACTGCACCAATGAGGCCACCATCCGCAAGATGATCCCCTACAAATAAGAGACGGATATCGTTAGAAATAGGAGGCAATTAAGAAATGGCACGTGTTAAAGGCGCTATGATGGCGCGTAAAAGAAGAAATAAGACTCTGAAGCTGGCCAAGGGCTACTGGGGCGCCAAGTCCAAGCACTTCAAGATGGCCAACGAGCAGGTCATGAAGTCCCTGACCTACGCCTATGTGGGCCGCCGGCTGAAGAAGCGGGATTTCCGCCAGCTGTGGATCACTCGCATCTCCGCCGCCTGCAAGCTCAACGGCATGAACTACTCCACCTTTATGCACGGTCTGAAGGTGGCCGGCATCCAGATCAACCGCAAGATGCTCTCCGAGATGGCCATCAACGACGCCGTGGCCTTCACCGCCCTGTGCGACATCGCCAAAAAGGCGTAAACGGATACGCGGAACATATGATATTAAAAAATCAGGTCCGGAAACGGACCTGATTTTTTCTTGTCCCAAAAGGGCCGGGCCCTTTTGGGACAAGAAAAATCCCGGGAGCGCCGAAGCGCTCCCGGGATTTTATGTAACCTTTTTGGCGATACGTCTGAATCGAACGATCAGATGATGTTCAGGGTGACGTTGTCGGTGGACTTCAGGTTGTTGTAATCGCTGTCGATGGTGATCTTGCCGTCAACGATATCCTTCAGCATGGCGTTGTACTCGTCAACAGTCCACTTGGTCAGGGACCAAGTAGCGGTGGGCAGACCCACAGCGTTCTCGTTGGCGCCCAGGGAGGTGCCCACGCCGCCGATGGAGGCGAACTCGTTGCTGTAGAACTTGCCCAGAGCCCACTGCACGGAGTCGGCCAGGCCCTTCATAGCGGAGGTGATAACGGTGTCGGACTCGGTGGACTGGTCAACGTCCACGCCCACGACCTTACCGTCGGCGGCGCCGGCAGCAGCGGCCACGGAGGCGAACATGGAGCCGCCGCAGGCGAACACGACCTCAGTGCCGGCCTCGTACCAGCCGGAAACCATGGTCTGCAGCTCGGGGGAAGCGGAGAAGCTGGCGCCATACTGCCAGGAATAGTTCATATCGACCTTCACGCCCAGCTCCTTGGCAGCGGCGTCAGCGCCCTGGACGAAGCCATAGCCGTAACGGCAGCAGGCGGGGTTGGTGCCGCCGCCACCGCCGGTGAAGCCCAGCTTGGTGAAGCCTTCCTTGACGACAGCGTAACCAGCCAGATAGCCGCACTGCTCTTCCTTGAAGGCGATACCGGCAACGTTCTTCAGAACGGGGGAGCTGTCAACGCCGGCTTTCTCGGTGATGGGATAACCATCCACGAACACGAAGGAGACATCGGGGAACTCCTTGGCGGCCATGCGCAGAGCGCCTTCCTGCATGAAGCCGGCGCAGACAACCACCTTGGCGCCGTTCTCCACGGCGGCCTTCATGGCCTCGTAACGGTCATCATCGGTGGCCTGGTCCTTGTTGGCGGGCTGATAATACTTATAGGACAGCTTGTTGTTGGCAGCGTACAGCTTCACGCCGTCATAGGTGCCCTGGTTGAAGGACTTATCCTTCAGCTGGCCCACGTCGGTGATGAAAGCGATCTCGTACTTGCCATCCTCGGAGGTCATCTCGTCGTTGATCTGATCGGGATTGGTGATGGTCGCGGTCTGGTTGGGATCATCGTTGCCCTTGTTGGGGTCCTTGGCGGGCTGCTTGGAGCAGGCTGCCATAGACAGGACCATGACCACAGCAAGGAGCATTGCCAGAAACTTTTTCATGGTGAATCTACCTTCCTTTTTATTTTTGGGCACAAAGTACCCCTATGGGCACATTATAGCAGAGCAGGCCAAAAAGTGCAACCTTTTTGTGCTAATTTCTGTCTTTTGCGGGACTTAATCCTGCCGGGCCATCTTCACGGCGGCCTCCAGGCCGATCTTCATCATGTTGGTGAAGGTGGTCTGCCGCTCCTGGGGGGTCAGCTCGGTGCCCAGCACCAGGTTGTCGCTGATGGAGCAGATGGCCAGGGCCCGCTTGCCCAGGTAGGCGGCGGTGCAGTACAGGGCGGCGGCCTCCATCTCCACGGCCATGACGCCCATCTTCTTCATGCGGTCGTTGCGGCCGGCGGCGTCATAGAAGGTGTCGGAGGAGTACAGATTGCCCACGGGCATCTTCACGCCCAGCTCCCGGGCAGACTCCACGGCGGCCATCAGCAGGTCGAAGTCGGCAATGGGGGCATAGTGAACCCCCAGCTCATACTGGTCGGCGAAGCTGGAGTTGGTGCAGGCACCCTGACCGGCCACCACGCTGCCCAGCTCCAGGTCCGCCCGCAGAGCACCGGCGGAGCCGACACGGATGATATTCTCCACGCCGTATTGGGTGTACAGCTCATGGGAGTAGATGCCGATGGAGGGCATTCCCATGCCGGAGGCCATCACGGACACGGGCACGCCCTTATAGGCGCCGGTGTAGCCCTGGACGCCCCGGACGTTGTTCACCAGCACGGGGTTTTCCAGGAAGGTTTCGGCGATGAACTGGGAGCGCAGGGGGTCGCCGGGCATCAGAACGGTTTTGGCGAAGGCGCCGGGTGCGGCGCTGTTGTGGGGGGTAGACATAGCTGAGTTCCTCCTTGTATTGTGTTTAATTGTGTTTATTCCTGTTCCAGGGCCTTCACGGCCTTGACGATGCGGCTGGTGCCCAGACGGTCGGCCCCCAGGGCGATGAAGTCCCGGGCGTCGTCCAGGTTGGCGATGCCGCCGGCGGCCTTGATCTTCACATGGGGGGCCACATGGGCCTTGAACAGAGCCACATCCTCCCGGGTGGCTCCGCCGCCGCCGAAGCCGGTGGAGGTCTTGATATACTCCGCGCCGGACTCGGACACCACCCGGCACATCTCCACCTTTTCGGCATCGGTGAGCAGGCAGGTCTCGATGATGACCTTCAGCAGCTTGCCCTGGCAGTGGGCCTTTACGGCGCGGATCTCGTCCAGCACCCGATCGTACAGGCCGTCCTTCACCCAGCCGATGTTGATGACCATGTCGATCTCCGATGCGCCGTTCTGAACGGCGTCGGTGGCCTGGAAGCACTTGGAGGCGGTGGTGTCGTAGCCGTTGGGGAAGCCGATGACGGTGCACACGGCGATCTTGCCCGCCACATACTCCGCCGCCTGCTTCACATAGGAGGCGGGGATGCACACGCTGGCACAGCCGTACTTCACGCCGTCGTCGCAGATGGCCCGGATCTGGTCCCAGGTAGCCGTCTGGGACAGCAGGGTGTGGTCTACCCGGGCCAGAATGGGTTTGAGTTCGTTGTTCATAATAAAATGATCTCCTTTCGGATGAATTGCCATTTGGTATGGGATTACGGCCCCTATTGTAGCAGAAAAAAACGCCTTTGTAAACCTTGACACCGGCGGCAGCCATCGTGGTCTCGCACCTGCTGTTTCAGGGAGGCGGCGGGGGACTGAGCCTATGGAGCATGGCCGCGGCGGAGGACCCGGCGTATCTGTCAGTGGTGGTGTGCTTTGCCGCCTTCCTGGCCGGGGACCTGTACGGCTTCGTCAGCTGGCGGCGGATGCGCAGGCGGCAGGGGATGTGAAATGGTTCGACCGTCTTGGCTCCCCCTTTGGGGGAGCTGTCGGCGTAGCCGACTGAGAGGGGAAAAATCAGAAGCGGCCCTCTCAGTCACCTTCGGTGACAGCTCTCCCAGAGGGAGAGCCGAGCTTATTCAAAGACTTTTTTTGACAAGCTGAAGCTCCCGCCGGTCACACCGGCGGGAGCTTCGTCTCTTATTCCATGTCCACGGTGATGTTGTCGGTGCCGTGCTGTTCAAATTCGCCCAGATACTCGTCCATGCGGCTCATGACCTCGTCATAGTTCTCCTCGGTGATGGGGGGATCGTCCATATCCCGCAGGGCCAGCTCCTGGGCCAGGATCTCGAAAAACGTGTTGTCCTCATAGGCCATGATGGCCTCGTGGATGCCGCCCTCGGCGAAGGCCCGGGAGGGGATGATCTCCCCCTGGTACAGCTCCGTCAGCCCCGCCATGCCATGGCTCAGGCAGTGGGAGAAGATCAGGCTCTCCACCTGGTCATACTGGCGGATGCGGTCGTCGCCCCGGGTGGAGTTGAGCACCCAGTTGCCGATGTATACCAGGTCCAGCAGGCGCCTGAATTGTTTTTCTGTCAGCTTGATCTCCATGAAAACACCTCCATCCGGCCGGAGCGCTGCGTCATTATGCACAGTATAGCAGACTCCGGCGGAAAATACCACTGAAAATACCGGGGAAAGTCCCCAAAATTTGACTTGAGTATCCGGGCGTTCCATAGTATAATTGTTTAGTTACGAAACTGATATGAAACTGAACTGCCACAGGCAGGAGGTGGAAGCCATGGACACTCGCCCCATCGGGGTTTTTGACTCGGGCCTGGGAGGCCTGACAGCGGTGCGGGAGCTGCGGCAGCTGCTGCCCTCTGAAAACATTATATACTTCGGCGACACGGCCCGTGTGCCCTACGGCGGGCGGTCGGCGGAAATTCTGCTGAAATACGCCCGGCAGGACGTGCGCTTTCTGCGCAGCCACGACATCAAGGCCATTCTGGTGGCCTGCGGCACCGTGTCCACCACGGCCCTGCCCCAGCTGCGGCAGGAGAGTGACATCCCCATTCTGGGGGTGGTGGAGCCTGCGTGCCGCCGGGCGGCGGCCGTGACCCGGAACCGGCGGGTGGGCCTCATCGCCACCGCTGCCTCCGTCCGCAGCGGCGCTTACCAGCGCAGTCTGCGCCAGCTGGACCCGGACATCGCCGTAACGGCTAAGGCCTGCCCTCTGTTCGTGCCCCTGGTGGAAAACGGGCGCTTCCGGCGGGGGGACGTGGTCATCGAGACCGTGGCCCGGGAGTATCTGGAGCCGCTGCGCCGGGAGGGGCTGGATACCCTGATCCTGGGCTGCACCCACTACCCCCTGCTGACGGATATCATCGGCGATATCATGGGCCCCGGCGTCACCCTCATCAACACCGGCGAGGAGGCCGCCTGGGAGCTCAAGCGCACCCTGCGGGCTATGGACCTGCTGGCCCCGGGGGGACCGGCCGGCCGGGCCACCCTCTGCGCCAGCGACCAGCCCGAGCACTTCGGGTCCCTGGCGGCCTATTTCCTGGGGGAGAGCCTCACCCGCCCGGTGCAGCCGGTGGACATCGACCGGTACTGACCCATGGAGGGACCTGTACGGATCGCCGTCACCAGCCGCAGCCTGTTTGACGGCGGCGCCGAGACGCTGCACTTTGCGGGCACCGGTACCCTGCGGCCCACCGCCGCCGGGTGGGACCTGCTCTATACCGCCGCCTGCCGGGAAAACGGCGCGGCGCTGTCCTCCCGCATCCGCCTGACGGCGGAGCCCAGGCGGGCCATTCTGTGGACCCTGGGGCCGGAGGGCTATGGCCTGCCCCTGGACCCGGAGCACGAGACCCAGGCCCGGCTTCCCCTGGGCCTGACCGTGGCCGTCCGGACCCGGGCGGTGGAGTTTTCCCTGAAGGAGCCGGACCGGGGATATATTCACCTGGCCTATACGCTGCTGGACCGGGGCCTGCCCCTGAGCCGGATGCAGCTGGAGATACGCATGACAAAAGAAACGATATAAGGAGAGCATCACCATGAATATGATCCAGAACGCCAAGGACCAGGTGCTGGACCTGACCGTCAGCGCCTATCAGAAGGCCGCAGCAGAGGGCCTTCTGCCCCAGGACGCGGCCGTGACCCCGTCGGTGGAGATCCCCAAGGACACCGCCAACGGCGACTATACCACCACCTTCTGCCTGGCCGCCGCCAAGGCCCTGAAGAAGAACCCCCGCCAGGTGGCCCAGATCCTCATGGACCACATGGACCTGTCCGGGTCCTATTTCACCTCCGTGGAGATGGCCGGGCCGGGCTTCCTGAATTTCCGCCTGGGGAACAAGTGGTTCCGGGACACCGTGGCCTGCGTGGAGCAGGAGGGGGCGGCCTACGGCTGCAACGACGCCCTGAAGGACCAGAAGATCATGGTGGAGTTCGTCTCCGCCAACCCCACCGGCCCCATGCACATGGGCAACGCCCGGGGCGGCGTCCTGGGCGACACCCTGGCCTCGGTGCTGCAGAAGTCCGGCGCCAACGTGTGGCGGGAGTTCTATGTCAACGACGCCGGCAACCAGATCGAGAAGTTTGCCAAGAGCCTGGAGGCCCGGTATCTGCAGATCATCAAGGGCGAGGACGCCGTGGAGTTCCCCGAGGACGGCTATCACGGCGACGACATCCGGGAGCTGGCCCGGGCCTTCTATGACCGGGAGGGCGAGAAGTATCTGGACTGCGACCAGAAGACCCGCCACGACGCCCTGGCCCGCTTCGGCCTGGACAACAACATCCCCAAGATGCAGCGGGACCTGGCCCGCTACGGCATCACCTATGACCAGTGGTTCTTCGAGTCCAGCCTCCACGAAAGCGGCTATGTGGCCGACTCCGTCCAGGCCCTGACGGACCTGGGCTATACCTATGAAAAGGACGGGGCCCTGTGGCTGAACACCAGCCGCATCCTGGCGGAGAATCTGAAAAAGGCCGGCAAGTCCGACGCGGACATCGAAAAGCTGGGCCTGAAGGACGACGTACTGCGCCGGGCCAACGGGTTCTATACCTATTTCGCCGCCGACATTGCCTATCACCGGAACAAGTTTGCCGTCCGGGGCTTCGACAAGGTCATCAACGTCTGGGGCGCGGATCACCACGGCCATGTGGCCCGGCTGAAGGGCGCCATGGACGCCCTGGGCCTGGACGGCGAGCACCGGCTGGACATCGTGCTGATGCAGTTGGTGAAGCTGGTCCGGGACGGCGAGGTGGTGCGTATGTCCAAGCGCACCGGCAAGGCCATCAGCCTGACGGACCTGCTGGACGAGATTCCCGTGGACGCCTGCCGCTACTTCTTCAATGCCAAGCCCGAGACCCAGATGGAGTTTGATCTGGGCCTGGCCGTCCGGGAGGACAGCGAGAACCCGGTGTACTATGTGCAGTATGCCCACGCCCGGATCTGCACCCTGCTGAAGGCCCTGGAGGCGGAGGGCTACACCGTCCCCGCCGCCGGAGAGGTGGACTTCTCCCTGCTGTCCGGCGAGGCGGAGCAGGCCCTCATCAAGAAGATCGCCGCCTACAGCCAGGTGGTGCGCCTGGCCGCCCGGGACTATGACCCCAGCCATATCAACCGCTACCTGACGGAGCTGGCCGGCGACTTCCACCGGTTCTATACCGCCTGCCGCATCAAGGGCGAGGAGCGCCCTGTGCTGCTGGCCCGGCTGAAGCTGGCGGATACCGCCCGGTCTGTGCTGAAAAACGCCATGACCCTCATCGGCTGCACCGCCCCGGAGAAGATGTGAATATAGCGTAAGCATAACAAAAAGGAAGCCGTCGGGGCACCCTCCGTAAGGAAGGTGCCCCGAGGCGGCTCTTGTATCTCAGGTTAATAAGTTTTCGGAAACGGTGTAACCCTTGTGGCTATGCCGTTTTCTCTTTGTTGCGCTGGGCGAGGTGCTGCTGGAAGGCTTCTTCCATCTCCTCCGGGTTCAGCTCGTGGAGAATGCCCACGCCGCTGTAATAGATGTCCAAAAGCTGTACTCGCTTGCCATCAAGGTATCTGGGCGCATACACCACGATTTTGTCCACGAACTCGTGGACCAGCTCCGGGGTCAGGGCTTTCAGCTCCGTGATTTGTTTCACCTTCTGAATAAACCGCTGCAAGCTCTCGGTCTTATCCGTTTCGGTTTCCAGATATGCCTGCATCTCCGGGACAGCAGCTTTCAGCGTTTTCTGCTCCTCCTCGTAAGACAGGGACAAGGTAGCGTAGCGCTCGTCAGATAGCTTTCCGCTGGCGTTGTCCTCGTAGATTTTTTGGATCAGGGTATCGATCTCCGCAATGCGTTTCTTCACTTTGCCCAGCTCCCGGCGCTTGGCGGCAAGCAGCTTCTTCTTGTCCTCCGTGTAGCAGTCCATCTGCTTGCGGGCAAACTCCTTTTCAAACACCTGCACATTTAAGAGAATGCGCTGTATACTCTCTAAGAGGATATGTTTTTAGATTGCTTCGCCGCTTTCTCCGAATGTCGTTTTTCTATCCCTGCCCCGGAATCTCACCGCAGCGTCGCCAAGCTCATATCTTCGCTCAGTCATATCCCATTCGGACGGTCATTCAGTTTTCAATTTGCCCCTCAATTGGTAGTCAGCGAGAAGGGCCGAAAATTAACCCCGTCTGCAAATTTTTTGAACTATGTCTGCAACGACAAAAAGAGCCGGTACACAGCACATCAAATCAGCGGGAGATGATCTCTC
>OJOE01000093.1_pt1 | contig 70593 bp, 78 predicted proteins | sample 1598191 | NCBI WGS metagenome assembly OJOE01 (sample SAMN03922463, study PRJEB24848) | human gut metagenome | isolation source: stool sample | host: Homo sapiens | place: Germany | collected 2009-11
ATGATCAATGATTATTTTGTCTGTTTCTGCAAATATAAGCATTTTATCCGCTTATGCAACTTATAATCAGGGATTTAATTTATAGAAGTCCCCTGTAAATAGATTGATATATCAAATTTAACGATACCGCCATATGGCTCTCTCGTATCGGTGAAAGCCATATGGCTATCTGTCATTATCACAGTTACCTGATTATCCGTCTGAACTTTAACCGGTATTGGGTTAAAACAAAAAGAAATCTCATCAGGATAGTATATACTTTTATTCTGTTCAAATATCCCTATTCTCATCGTTAAAATTCAAATTTATGTGTTCCACTTCCATATCGAATATGCCAACCAAACGCTCCATAATATCCTCGATTGTCTTTTCCACCTCTGACGAATATATATCCTCCGATTGTCCTGAACGATACAGCAATGTACCCTCGTTAGCAATCTTTCTAGCTACCAAATAAGAGAAAGACTTTGGACGTTCCACTTTGATACCTTTATCTTCCATCCATTGCTCTATAATCTTGTAGAATCCTTTAGGCACCTTACCCGACTTACGCCCAATTTCCAGCACACCAAAAGCCTGACGTCCCAATAAAACTCCTCTACCTTCGGTAATTTCCATTCTCAAACTGTCACGTGTACGACCGGAAGCTACTTGCCCGGCAGCTTCATGGCGGGCGATAATCCTCTTGCGAAGTTCCTCCAGCTCATTTCCAACTATCCGTAATACGTTATCCCTTACCGTTTCCATACACAATATCTTTTATACCTCTGGTCGAACACAATACAATGCCTGACACTTCCTTCAGCTGCAGCGATATGGTTATCCCAGTGACATTTACATTCAGCTTATCGTAAAATACAGAGTAAGGAACATCACCGGAAATTGGCTCAAACATTCCGGACCGGTTAATGAGCAAGATAAACTCTTTGGCTAAGTTCTTGCACCTCTCTACTACAGAGTCGTTCTCCGTACCATCAAAATCTAAGTCTGTCTTATCCATGAAAGCTATCATGCAGTTCGGGAAATCCTTCATCTGTGTTGCTCCCAGATTCAATGTACCGCTTACTGGGAGAAGGTTCAGCACCGCTGGGAGCGGCAGCTTGTCGAGTCTGATGTTGGCTGTCTGCCAGTTGTCGAATATGTAGGTCACCCCATCCATCTGTTCGATCACACTCTTGATTTTCTGCTCTACCGTCATCTTCTTTTCTTATTTAAAACATTTCTTAATCTCCGTTCAAACATCACTCTTTTGGCATCCATATCAAGACACTTATATACACGTATCCACGGAACGTATTCTACTTCTTCATGATTAGATATGCCCATACGCTGAGCATAATAATCTACTAGTCCAAAAAATCCAAAATTCAATCTATCTACACCAGCCTGTCTTTCTTCCGGTGTAGGTGGGACATTCGTAGAAGCAAACAGTTTGTTTATTCGTTTTACCTCTTTGGCAACCCAATAAACAAATCCCAAGATTTCAGTAGCATCAGCTCTTAACACTTGTTTCTCATTCATATCCAACAATACTTTACATGGTACAAAGAGAAACTCTCTTGTTGTACTTATTACCTGCAACTGCATAAGTTCCCCCAGTGAAAGATCATTCAATGTTGACATAGTCTTGACCTTCCCTATCTTATATGGTTTAGGAAGAGATTCTAACCTTTGCTGTAATACTGTCATGTCCTGAGCCAAGTCACTTATCTTAATAAATTCCTTTACTGTCATATTCTTCCTATTTTTGCCTTTGGCCTATGAATAACTGGTTTGATTCGGAAATACATTGCCATTATCAGCATATCCAAGTAGTCAGGTGAATGACCCAATATCTCCTTCATCTTTTCTTTGGTGATTATACCCTTCTTCCTCGTGTCTGCATCAATGTGCGCTTGCTTGAGGACAGACAATTCTTCGATAATCCGCTCTCGCTGGGCTTCCGTACATACTATACGAAGCAATCTGTTATTAATCATCTCGGCCAGCTTGAAAGCACATTCGGACTTCAGGTTATCAAACTCCTTATTAAGAGCCTGTGTACCTCCGTGAAACTCCTTGATACCGTTCAGATAGCTTTCAAGATAGCTTCCTAAACCGTCAGAGTCCGCTATCATCTTACTGCGAGGGATTGAGCACTCTATCATCATACGCTTCAAATCTGTTTCAATGGATTTCCCAGTGCTGTATTCCTGGTCCAGTTTGATGTAGCATACATTCCCTTTCCAGTGTCCAGCCACAAAGCGGTCACGCCCTTTCATCGCAAGGTCAGCAGAACCGGTGGATTCACCTGCAGGTGTAACGAAGTCATTAGTGAATAGGTCACAGATAGCATCATAGTCACACAAGGCAGTCGGGTCATTATCGTACTCCCAGTTCCCGAAGTATAGACGCTCCTTAGTTACCCGATCTTTCGTGTTACGCAAGCTCTCGATGTAGTCCTCAGTAGCCCAAGGATTATCCTGCACCAAAGCTTGAATGAAAGCATACGGTTCTTTCAGCTTACCTTCTTTCCACGGCTTGTAGAAGTCACGGTAAAGCCAGTTCTTCTTCGGGTTACAGGTAATAAGTATCTTCCCTGGTACACAGTACACGTCATTCATGTGTCGGCCAATACGGGTTTTCAATACCTCGAAAGCTAGATAATGGACTTCACCAGCTTCCTCAATCCATCCTCCGGTATATTCCTTCGAACCTAGCCGTTCATACATCGGGTCCTTTACTGGGTAATAGGTTAGATCGATATAAACTATTTCACTTCCATTGTCAAAAGCTATACCTTCATTGGTTGTCTTGTATGCCGTGAACCCATGGGACTTTGCTACCTTATTGAAGGTTACTGTTACGGATTCTCGGCTATCCTTCAGATTATTTCGTCCTACAAACCAGCGTGTACCAGGAAGATAATAAGCACATTGCATCAGCCACTCACATCCCAACCACGACTTTCCACCACCTCCAGCTCCACCGTACAACAGGAACTTTGTCACATCATCCCGAAGGTAGTTGTATGCCAGCCTCTGCTTTATGTTCACATTCTGTCCCATATCATTTCAACTTGTCTGCTTCCGGAGTATAGGGAAGAAAATCGAATCCCTTAAACGGCTTGCCTTGTGTAATATGGTCCACTTCCTGCTTATCAGCTAATCCCAATGTACGTGCAATGATATTCGCATTGAACGCTCCTACACATGCCCCTTCGAACTGCTGTGTCTTGATAGTTTCTTCCACACGCGCGATGACTTGAAGAAAATCTTCGTCACCTTTATTTACACAATCCTCTCGGAAGTTGCTCCACCACCTCGTTGACGCTCCAAGATACACACAAAGTCCCATGAGAGAGTACGGCCGTGATGTGGGGGTAATCTCTTGCTGAGTGTGCTGCTGATTCTCTGTTACAACCTCCTTTCCTTTTGCAACTCTTACAGGTACAGTTTTCTGTATAGCCTTTCTGGTTGTCCATGGATTCTCATCGCACCATTGGAAATACTCGCACGCTGCTTCCCACAGAAGTTCAGGCGTGGCAAAGAGCTTATCCCTGCCATGCTTGCTTCTTAACATCCAGAATTTATTTCCTTTAGGTGCTGCCATAATCACAATTTTTCAAAAACCGGTAATATTTCCTTATCCAAATCCCATCTTCTGTTGTTAGGAAGAGGAAGAGTAAATTCATATCTGAGAGCTTCATTATATTCCTTACGCAATGCCCTTCGTTCGTTAATGACAGAAACTTGAAAAGACGATCCACGCAATTCTCTGGTTTTAGCAACTTCAATCCCTTTTTCATATATCCTGAAATCCGATCCGATGAACTCTTCCGTAAGACGACATACGTCTGCCGTGGAATGATAATGTTGAAAGTACCATTCACCGAAACGGAAGTTAGCCGTGAAATTATTCGCGTCCAGAAATAAGGCTTTCGAACGATAGTCGTGTGTTTCTTTTCTTTCGGAAGCTTTCTGTGCAAACAGTAAAGGGATGCCAGACCAAAATATCATGCCTCCCGGCTTACAGAGTGCAGAAAGAGAAAGAAGGACATTTCTTTCATCTTCCAGAGAATTTACGGAGTTCAGGACACTATCACACACTACCACATCGTACAAACCGTACTCAGAAAGTGTCCTACATACGTCCGCACAATCCTGACGTATTTCCTTCTCATCTATCACGTCTGCTCCGTCTTTACGATGAAAGAACTCAATCGCATCAATACGATATCCGTCCTTCTTTAGCCTGGTAGCATAGTCCTTCTGACCTGCTCCGAAATCAAGCACACGCATCTCCTTCGTAATGAATGGAAGCACTAGACGCTCATATAATGTAGAATGGCTCCTGCTACTCGGGACACCGTTTTTCTCCCTGAGACGTGCTTTCTGGGCAAACGACTGGATATAAGTCTTACGATCCAAATGGGAATATTCAAACACTCCGTATTCCTTCGAGAAATATTTCAAAGCCAACTCTTCCTTCCCTTTCGGAAGCACATAGACAAGAAGATCCATTCCCAAAAGCTTCACCGTCTTAGCATATACAGTAGAAATGATAACTTTACCTTCATGATCACATACTGCATTCGCAAACTGGCCATAACGCAGGATCATCTTTGTAAGGTCTACTACACGCGAGTTATTCCTCCCTTTGGTAATGATGGTTATATCTTTATTCGGAACCATAAAGAAACCTTCCGTTCCATCAGGGACAGATACACGGATATCCGGCTGAACTTCCGATACCTCACACTCCGCATAATTATGAAGCTGGTTGAAACGTACTTCATCCGTTGAGTTCACGCCTTCCAGAACAAAGGCCGGAACATGAGTATATCCAAGCAGCTTCATGGTCTTTGTACGCTGGTGACCAGCCATAATTCGCTTGTCTGACTTTCGGATAATTATCGGTTTGATGATACCAAGTTCGGCTATTGACTTCTTCAAGTTCTCTTGAGCTTCTGGAGTAAGCAACCTAGGGTTATACTCGGCCGGATTCAACAATTCTATATCAATATATTCCATCATAAGCCCAGCAAATTGTTTACAAAACCAATCATTACCCCATTCTCATTAAGATATTCAGCTGCACGCTGTTTCAGACCTTCAAGTTCTACATCGGTTATAGGTATCTTATATCCTTCAAATGCCAGATACTTGATATGTGCTCCCGCTTCGTAGTTTTCATTTCGAAGTACGTTTCGAGTATCTTCTACTTCTTCAGAGAAATCGTCCAACTCAGGGAAGCTAATACCATCCAATCCCCATTCCATAAGTTCCTTACAATCCCATTCGAACAAACGTGCCATATCCCATTCTCCATTGTTTACATTATCACGGATAATGATTTCTCGCTCACGCTCTTCGGTCAGATTCGGGATAAGCACTGTCGGCACTTCCTTGATTCCAAGCTGAACACATGCGTCATAGCGTTGGTTTCCGGCAATAATGACAAGTTCTCCTGTACGATCCGACAAGATTATTGGCCTGGCTTCGAAATAGTCTGGATTTCTCTGTATGGATTCCTTCAGCTTTTGAAGATGTTTTTCGGTTATGGTACGAGGATTATTCTCCAGCTTTTTCAATGTTTCTGTTTGTCTGTAAATCACTTCCATATCTCCTAATATTTGCGTTACAGAACAAATTTACCCGATAACCGCCACAAAGCAGTTACCGGGTATTCACAAAGCACTGACAAGGGCTGTCAGTAAAATCTTTGGTATGGTTTTTGCTATTCAATAACCGTATAATCTTAAAAAAAATATTATCATGGCGATTAATAATTTACAAGTTGGAGATTTAGTCCTAACAGGTTTTTGTTATGGATATACTAACATTAATAACGGAGAAATATGTAAATTACCATTAATGGTTACGGAAGTTAAAAACATAATCAAAGACAAAGTGTCATTGTGTAAAGTTATAAATATACCTGAGACCTATGTTGACATGAATGATATACATGGAATACCTTTAAACCAGTATATACTCGACTTATTAGGTTTTAAAATAATAGACAAAAACAATGCTTTACGACCAGCTGCACCAAACTTCTATGGAACAGTATATGAAGCACAAATAAACGGTATAACAGTACAAATAATCAAAGATAACAATTCGTATGAATTGTGTAAAGGTAGATCCATATCCCCTATTAAGATAGACTATGTACACGATATCCAAAACAACACAATAATAAATGGGAAACCTCTCTATATCAATTATATGTTATTTTATTCAAACTGCGAATAAGAAGAAAATCATTTTCTAAATAATCAGTAGAAGGGATTTTCTCTTCTACTGATTATACTCCCAAAAACCTAACTTTCCTTTCACATTCAAAATAGGTTTGTCAAAGAGAATCGTGTCTTTCAGTACCCAGTTTCAATAACGTCTTCCTACCTATAATAATAAAAATGCCCGATGTTTTTATCGGGCACAAGATAAGCGATGATTAATTGAAACATCACCTATAAATATTTTTTACTTAATATCATATAGTAGATAAAAAAGAGGCTAAACTTTTCATATCATCACATTCTTTTATTTCAGATGATTCAGATTCAAAAACTCTTTTTGATTTTCGTCCTTCAACAACAGCATTATACATAGAACCCACAAAGTCATTCATATTAGATAATGATACATTCTTATGTTCATTCATTAGATTGTATAATTCATCTGTAAATGAACGTGACATAAAGGCTACATCTGTAAAATCAAGGATGATATTCTCATTGATCCCATCAATGGCAGATCTAATAATATTTACATTAGCTCTTGAACGAATATCCGTGCTAATTAATTCTGCAACTTTAAAGATTTTATCCATAATCTTACTTTTTATCGAGTGTATTTATTATAATCAAAATTTGCAGGAACTTCAACAGGTATGCGCATTAAAATAATAGTTCCGTTCCAATAAATATTAGGGGGCAATTTGACATATACAGATCCGTTAGAATCATGTCTATGAAATGCTCCACCAGAAAGCATAAAAAATGAACCATTAAGGCCATCAACTAACATCTTCTTTGAAGATGAAATACCATACCCTCTATTTTCAGCGTTAGGCAAATTTTTCGTAGAGCGACCTTCATTTGCAAATGTCAATGCCTTAACTTCACTTCCACTTATTTCATCAAGATACTTTTTTGCTTTCACATAACTGCCAAATATCGTGATTCCATCATCGGCTAAAACCAAATCAATGCATCCTTCTTTCTTGAGATATTGAGAAAAAATATATCCATGTTTACCTTTGGAGTGTTCATTCATATTATCTATCAATTCCCCAAGTAAATAAGAAAGAGGGGTTGTAATACGATAATCAGCTCCACTTTGCTTTTTTATAATTCTCTGAAGTATCGTTTGTAATCCATCGATATTCCCTTTACATAAATCAAACTGGCATACAGGCAAGTAAGTTTTACTTGTATAGGGTTTAAGGACTTCTTCTAAGTTGCCATTATCATCTATTACTAAGGGGCTGTCAAAATGTATTGTATTCAAATATCCTACAATGCGATTAGGCTTTCTAATACAATCAATAGATTTTGTACATTTCTGTTTATATATTACAAGTGGAGCCAAAAAGAACGGATGAAAACAAGATGTTTCGCTTAAATCCCAAGATAAAGAGTCTTCACAGCTATCATCAGTTTCCTGTATAACTTGAAACAAGTGATTGAATGCACTTCCAATTCTTTCGTCCCGATCAACATTTGGTATGTTTATTGTATGTGCCATAAGTAAATATACAAAAATATCTCATAGATACAACATATTAAATAATAATATGTTTACCCACGAGAACTATCTTTACCCGTCTATTTTAATAACGTTCTTTTTATACGCAACAAAGATACGAAAAAATATTTATATTGCAATAATTATGCTTTTACATTATGTGAGTGAACTCCTCCCATATACAAACTTATTCCTACAAGTATTCCATAAACAAATAAGCTCGCCCACGGTTGCTTGATGGATATTGCTTTCATAATTTAAAAATATTGTTTATATTTGCACCACTGTCAGTGAGAGGCAACAATCATTGTTGTGCGACAGATGCAGCTATGCTGCTTCGCCATGTACGTGAGTCATGGTGTTCTCCTTTGTAGTTTAAGTGGTCAGAACATCTCCACAGAGAAGGTGAGGGTTCGAATCCCTCCATTGAATATTCGTAAAGTCAATATATAAAAGCAGGCTGATAATCAGACCTGCTTTCTTTTTAATCTTCCAATAAACCCAATATCCGACAAAGAGCACCTTCAAGAACAGATACCCTGTCCTCCATATCATTTCTGTAATCTTCATATTCACCATCTTCGTATAGAGTTTCACATCCTTCTTGCTTTGAAGTTGAGTATTCCAATGAAGTATGACATATATCTGTAATATCCCCAAGAAATTCATTAACAGGCTTATCACCTAATATGGTTTCTACAGAAGTTTCGATTTTTACTTTTACTTGTTTCATATTTACTCCTCCAATAATTCAGGGTTGTCAAATTTATTTCCTAGCACTCTTATCTTATCATTCAAATCTGAAAGGTAAATATTATGGTCGCCTCTGTAATAACTTACAACAAAAGAACCTTTATTAAATCTTATTTCCGCATTGCAAAATTTATCCTTTATAATGTCGCAAAATATAGGGTCTAACAAAGGAGTCTTTACTATATCACCCTCGTAAATTTCTTTACCAATCTTGTCAAGCAACCCTGTAAACTGGCATACCGTATCTTTATCTACATGAAAAAACTGTCCTGGAAATGCTGAAATATCAATACGTAACGGTGATATAATTTGGGCACGTGTTTTATCATGATTAAATTGTGCATACCCATATCTCCAATCACCTGATTGGATGTCTTTTCCTCTAAATTTTATTTCTCTAACCATAATCAGTCCTCCTTCCTTTCTTCGTAAAACATGACAGGCTTACCGTCTGGCTCAAAGTCTGCACTAAGCATAACCTCATCGCATTCATGATAAGGACTTGTTTCCTGCACATAATATTTTACCGTACATTTCCCGTTCTCGTAGTTTTTACAATTCATGCAAATCATTCTTTCGTACATATTTTATCTCCTTTCCACCTACCCCAGCAGCCACCACATGACTGCCAGGAACAAGTAATACAATTTCGTTTTCATTGATTATTTCTCCGTTTTTCTACAAGCTGTTCAAGCCTCTTTTCGCATTCTGCACACTCGAGTTTTTTGTGCTCCAGTTTCTCCCGGAACTTAACCAGCTCCTCGTCCGTATTCTCGTCAAAGAACAGATTATTGTGGCGGTTGTACTCAATGTATTCACGCATCATTTTTTCAGCTTTCGACACCTTTGCCTTAGCGGAAATCAGTTTCCTAAGACAACTATCAAACATCAGTTCTCCAGAGCGTTTGTCATAAAAGGAAATACTTGAATACACACAATATCTTGGATATTTGCACTGTAACTTTGCAATCCTCCAACGGATAACCCAATCATATTTGAAATACATTTCCCTTGGCAAATCATATGTATATAGAATTACATAGTTCCCATTATCATCATGATATTGAATGGTAACATGAAACCAAGACTCGACCTTCAATTCCCTTTCTGCCTTGGCTTCATACTTAGCCATCTCATAATAATCACTTAAATTTTCCTGTTTTCCCATATCATATCGTTGTTACACAATCAAAATCACTTCCATACATGATATGCGCTCCACGTTTCCGGAGTTCAGCTACCAGCTGATCGTTGGTGTATCTGGCTAGCCGTCCATGCAGTCTATCCTGCTTTCTTCTTTCAGCCGTGTGCCTGCTCTCACATAACCGGCATCTATTGGTGTAATGGATGCCGGATTTCGTTTCATAGGCACGGAACTTGCCTTCAGGAAGAATCCGGCCACACTCTATACATTCTTTCATGATGTAGCCCTCCTCATAATCTCATACATATTCTTTTCTACTATCCTGATAATCTGTTTATGGTAATCACTATCTTGGTTACATACACCACGAGATTGCACTATCTTGAATGTATTCAGATTTACCTCGATTGTTTCCAAGCGTTTTCCATTCTTCTTTGCGGATAACACAAGGCTTTCTTTTCTTGCATAATAGGCACAGTTATATACACAGTGGTGCATTGTTTTCCACTCTTGATAATACTGGGTAACGCTTTCCAAAGGGCAGATAACTATACCCTCATCCTTTATCTGTAGACCGAGGAATGGCTGTATCCTTTTCCAAAAAACAGCAATGTTTCGTTTCAGTTCCTTTTCTTTCTTCATGCGTTCAATCCTTTCACGTTCCATCCTTTCCCTTGCCTCTATCTTTCTCTTTTTCTCAAGTAGCTTATCATGTGCTTTCTTCAGGTTCTTCGGGCATACATAGTGAGCGTTATGGGTATCCAAATGGAAATAATCAAGTAGACGCAAATAATCGTCATACATCGAACCGTCCTTGATGATATATCCGTTACGATTGCATATATTGACCGCCCACGGATGGGAAAGACCTCCACGATACATGTATAACTCAAGCATACCATACTGTTTCGTCTTCAGTAGCATTTCCGCATACTTGCTTTCACCTAACAAAGCACGTATCAACATCCCAGGAGTAACGCCATGGAAAGAAGTACGAAGCCCGTTTCTTCGTAGTATAGGGAGCAGCTTTACTTTCGGATATACATAATCGTCTATGTCATACGAATGTGAATAATATATATTTCCGCTTTGCTTGATACTCATGTCTGTAGTGTGAACCCAACCTCTAGACCCCATGTTCATGGCTTTAGCTATAACAGTTTCTTTGTTATCAGCAGTTATCCACTGCTGGCAAACTTCATCAATGAAGTAATGGTTATCACGTCCTTTCCTTGCATACCTGGCTGTGTAGAAGTGGCGAAGAACTTGAAAATCTCCTGATGTGGTAACTACTGTCAGATAGCTTACTGCATTATCCTTAGTCTTACGGCTTACTTTCACTTCCAATTTTTCTCCGCAATAAGGACAGCATATATAACCTTCCTTCTGGCCAGTAGTGTCTACCCACATTCTTCCACATTCACTGCACCACATTTCATCCTTACAGCGGAAAGCGTTATGAGGAAAGCAATGCTTCTTTCCCCACCGTATCTGGGTTTCTGTAATAGCTGGCAGCTTACTACTCAATTCGACCACCAGCCTTTCGCGTTTATTTCTCGGTTTCATATCTCACCAAATAATGAAAGTTGCAGACTATTATCTTCCCCTCTCTTGCGCTTCTGTTGTGGCTTAGCCAGCGGCTTCGGTTGTTCGACCTTTGTCGGCTTTGGAACTGAAGACACAACTTCCACACGTTCCTGCACTTTATCCACTTTGATATCGTCCTCATCGTAGTAATGCACTGCCCAGCCATACACGGTTGCATCGTCTATACCAACAGCATTGCCGCCTGCTGCCAGCTTTCGTGCCCTGGAGTAAATATACTTACAGCATTCCTTGATGCTCTTGTTTGCTTTCTTATAGGTCTCGGCAAAGAGAGAATCAGTCTTTGCACGATTCTCCAGATACGTCTGGATTGTTGTTTCAAAATTTGACATAATTGAAGTGGTTATTTGGTTAAAGATTATTTTCTTCTCGTATCACCATTAACATGGATGATATTAAACATCTCCTTGCAGCGGTCAGCTATGTATATACCATATCGTGCCGGGATGTCATTTAATTCAAGGTTAGTGGTAGCATGTGTACAGTATTCGTACCTGAACTCATACCGAAGTTGAAGGACGGTCTGAATTACGTTCAATCCGGTCCCGAAGTGCTTTGCATCCGAAGGCTCACGTCCAAGCTCATCAATACATAGCCCTGAGGTGCATTCTCGTTGCACGTAGCGAATTATTCCATCAATTCCTTGTTCCGCATAGCGTAGTGAGATTTCAGCGGCAGAAACGAACGAAAAGCCTAAATCTTTCCGGCTAAAAGCAAACGCATATCGGTTTACCAGACTTTCGTACTTCTGCAGCCCTTTCATGAGCGTGGACTTTCCTGTACCTATCGGACCGCAAAGCAATATGCCTTTGTTCGGATCAAGGCTACCCTTCATCATTCTGCCAGCTCTCTCCCAAACCCACCGATATAGCGCATCAAGTGTTTTACGATTTCTGTCATCAATAATGAAATCAGGAGATACACTGCACATACATTCCACAAGTTTAGTTTTCCAGAATGCTTCTGCCCGTCTGGCATCACAAATCGATTGCTTTGAGCACTCCTGTCGTTCCGGAATCCGTACTTGACTGATTATCTCCCTTACGGTTTTCAGATTGCTTTCCATCTTGAAGTTGTTTTTCGATTATCCAAAGATTTGCCCGGCTATCCCATCTTTCGATACGGGCTCCATTCGTGTTTTTCCAGCTCAGGCTGTCGAAGTGATAGAAGAATATCTCCGCCTGCTTCTCCCAGTTAGGCAGCTTTCCATCGAAATAGGCTTTTACCTGCTCCAGTGTCGGAGGTATAAACTCTGGATTTTGAGATTTCGCTTTTTTCGGTTTTTCTTTCTCGGGCGGAAATAACTCGCCAGAGTTATTATTATTCTTAGTCTTATTCTTAGTCTTATTATATGGTTGTACTTTAGGTTCAAGGTTAGGTATAGGATTAGGTTCAAGGTTAGGTGGTACTTTAGGTATCAAATTTTGACACCTAAATTCACATATAACTTGATATTTCGTTTTATCCCGTTGTCCATTTCCACCAGCTTTGAATGTTATCAAGCCTGCTTGAACCAATCTGTTTCTTGCGGTTTTCATCGAATTAACCGACACTCCCACGTCAGACGCTACCTTAGTATCGCTACGTGTCCAGCTATCCACCCAGCCTAAACGATTCGCTGTTTTCAACAAGTAAAAATAAAGCCTCGTTTCACAGCAGGTAAATTGCCAGTCTTCATCGAGAAACCAAAAGTTATTGATTAGTTCTATATAGGTCATAGCAGATATTCGTTTACTTCTTTCATAAATTCAGGAAGGGAACGGCATACGACATACCGATTTCGGTATTTCTCAGCTTCTCTCTGCCATTCTTTCTGTCCGTCACTCTGTACACCTTTCGGCGTCTTCATTTCAATACAGAGGGAAGCATATCCTTTTTTGGGTATAAGGAGTATCAAGTCAGCAACACCCCTTACCACTCCCTCATACTTCATTCGTGCTCCGGTCTTTGCATCCCTTCGGCCACCGTTCGGAACTGCAAAGAGAAGCAAAGCCAGACTCGGGTACTGAAGCCTGAACCATGTCAGGCAATCATGCTGAATCTGGCTTTCTGATAGCGGTATTGTCTGCTTTCTCATATTATTACAGTTTAAGCAACTTTCTTGTAGTTTCTTCATCTATAAAATTTGTCCATCCGGCCTTATGCAACCTGACAGCAGCTTCTCTGAGAGTAATCTTTCCACTATCAACTTTTTCTTTCAATGATTGTAGTATTGTTCTCATAACTTCTGACTGAATAAGTTCATAGCCATATCTACTACGCTCTCCTTAACCACATCATCCGTTCCGGTCACACCGTTGGCGATGTTCTTCTTGGTTTGGATCACATCATACATATAGCGGTCAATCGTATCTTTTCCTAAATAGTAGTAGCAGTTCACGTTGTTCTTCTGACCGTTACGGTGTGCTCTGTCCTCCGCTTGCTCACAATCAGAGAATGTCCAGGGAAACTCAATGAATGCCACTCGGCTGGATGCAGTCAACGTTAAGCCTGTACCTCCTGACTTGTAGTTCAGAATTATCAGCTTGCATTCCGGGTTATTCTGAAAACGGTCTACAGCGCTCTGCTTCTGAATTGCATTATCATCACCCGTCACAGTTACCGCATCGGGGAACAGTTTTTTCAGTTCCAGCACAACCTCCTTGAGGTAAGCAAATACAATCAGCTTTTCTCCACCGTCAATCACATCATGGATAAACTCGGAGAACACCTTGATCTTCCCCCTTGCGGATATGGATTTCAGGATTCCCATCTTCACCATGACTTCACCTCTCAGAGCCTTCTGAATCTTTTCATCATCAGCATTCTTATAAGTGCGGAGATACTGAATAAGGTCGGCTTCTGCCTTGTCATATTCTTTTCTGTTAGTTATGTCTACCTCAATATACTGCCGTGACTTATCTGGAAGCTGCGTTAGAACCTTTGCTTTCTCTCTTCGAAAGAAACAAGTCGTTGATAATCTCCAGTTAAGCTCCTTCACATTAGAGCTTTGCTTCGGTCCGGCACAAAACTTTTCTATGAAGTTTTTATATCCCCCAAAATCTTCCAAACGTCCCATAATCTTCAACTGCTGGATAAGGTCGGTATTGTTGTTCACTACCGGAGTACCCGTAAGCTCCAGCACGTACTCCTTACCCTTGCATATTCCTTCAAGGAACTTACTCTGCTGTGTCTTGCTGGACTTGCACTTGTGGCTCTCGTCTATCACTACCGACTTGAAAAGTGAGATACGCGGGTCGAACGTGATGGAACGCATGGTAAAGCGTGCATCATCTTTTATTCCCTGTACAAAGAACTTCTTCAAGCTTTCATAGTTTGTTATGAAGATGTCGCACAAGGCAGTACCATCCGCCTTTTTCTGTTCGTAGAACCGTTGCCAACTTGACTTGTTCTTGTCATCAAGAATGATCGCCTGCTTTCCAGCAAACTTCTTGAACTCTCTCTGCCAGTTTATCTTTAAAGCTGCCGGACAAACAACAAGGCACGGATACGCCTTTGCAATCGTAACCGTGCCTATCGCCTGTAATGTCTTTCCCAATCCCGGCTGATCCCCGAAGATACACCGCTTATGCTGCAAAGCGTAGGCGATGCCTTCCTTCTGATACTCGTATGGTTCCAGAAGAAGTCCATGTGGAACCGTTAGTTTCGGCAAATCAGGTATCGTATAATCATTTACGAACTTAGTTGATACAGACCGTTGCACACGGCTGCATATCCTTGCCGACACAGCCCACTCTCCCATTTTATCTACATACCACTTATCTTCAAGAGAAACTTTCCAAGCCCTTTCATCAGGAATGTAAGCAGCTTTCGGATTCTTAGCAACACTCGGAATCCGATGTACTAAGTCTTTCAGAGTGGGATGATAGGGAAATGCTATTTTATAGCAGTTCGGGGTTTGCGTTACACAAAATGGGTACAACATAATCTTATGATGCTAACTGAGTTGTTTTAGAACGATGGGAACGACGGGGTTTAATTTGCTTTCCATTTACCTCTATCGTCACTTTCGAGTTATCCATTATCTTCTGAAAAGCCTCAATGTCTGGATTGGCAGGAGCTTCCGTTTGAGCTTCCGGTATTTCGTCTGCCTGAACATCTGCTGCTGCCTGTTCCTCAAACGGAAGTTCCTGCTGCACAACCTTCCATTTTTTATTGAAGATATACTCATTCACTTCATAGCAGCATGACTCTATGGCCTGCTCCAGCTCAAACTGAAACGCATAGTCCTCATTTTCATCTGCAAACTTGGTAAAGGGTGCATTCAGGTTCAGCACCTTGTTGCTTTTCAGAAACCGTTTTCCGGTAAGTGTTACTCCCCTGCTGTCTCCGTCACCTCCTACCGTATATCCGGTCACCTCGAGGATGCTGTCTATATTATTCGGCATATCTTCCAGAAATTTCTTTCCATCCGCCTCCTTCTGTTCGCAAAGGAAAGCCATATGAGGAACTAGCGCCTTGAAAGCACTAATCAGGTCGTTTGTCACGAGGTTCTTGCCCTCAACCGTAACAGTACCCGTTTCATCCGTATAAGTAGCAACGAGGGTATTATCCTTCGTCACTTTCGCTTTTGTTATATTCATGTCCTTATCTCCTGTATTTATATTCGTTAATAAACTCCTGATAATACAAGTCATCGGGAAGAGGAAGCGATATTCCCAGTTCAGTTGCAGCATCCGCTTTTACCTTATTCAGGAAATCCGTCATCTGTAAAGTGTTTAGCCGTGACGTACTTCCGGCAATAACCGTTTCCTTTCCGTTGATTACAGCCATCCTGCGAAGGAAAAGGTTACAATAGTAGTCATGCACATCCTGCTTGTCTGCTCCGGTTTCCTGTTCGATGCAGGTAAACCAAAGCCACATTAAAGCGTTCTGACTGATAGTACGTGGTTCCGTATACCGTTCAATGGTAACTTTATAGCGTCCATTTCGAAGCTGGCTGCACATGAAGTCGAAAGGCTTGTCAATCCTTACTACTCCCTTTTCCTTCACCAGAATAGCTGTCTGACTCATTCTTCTGCAAAAATCTTTTTATCGGTTATCAAATTTCTATTAGCTTCCAGGAACTCGATGAAACGCTCCACGTGCTGCGTGAGCTGTTTCACAGTCTGTTCGTGATTGTAGGTATAGTATTCTGGATAACGTGTCCCAGAAATGAGCGGAGTGCGGCTGGTACCGCCTTTCAGAGCAAAGGCCGTATATTCAAATGCGCTCACGCTTTGCATTTCTCCTGAAGCTATCAGGCAGTAAGGATATACATGTCGCTGCCATCCATGTTCGTACTTTCCGAAGCTGTAACTGCTTGTAGTTTTGATGTCATATACCACATCACGCTTTAACTCGTCAATGAATCCGTAAAGCTCCACATCACCGTATCGGGTGGGCAGAATTGCAGATACATACAACTGGCTTACAGCCCCATTGAAATACTTAGCCTGATCAATAACCCAGGCGCGGTCAAAGAGGAAGTTTCGCATGGGTGCCAGCTCCGTAGCCGGGAAAGTAACCTGAACTGTATTCGTTTCCCTATCTCCGATAATGGAATACGGTGCCCGCTCTGTTGGTACATGAGGCTCATTATGTACAGCCATGTCAATAAGCGCATTGAAAGCTGTACCTTTATCGGCTGCTTCGCTAGCAAATGGTACACGGTTAATCGCGTCAATCAGGGACTGTTTCAGTTCCGCTTCAACTTCTTCCGGAGAGCGTTTATACTCTCCGGTTTCATTGTCTATGTTGAAGAAGCTCTCCACCTCTTCATCTGCCCTCAGATAAGCTTCGAACTTATCCAAGAGTGACGGATACATTCTGTACTTAGGCTGCTGCATATTCCTTCTTGATTTTGTCAAACTTCAAACCCAGTTCCTTGCACTTTCTGGAAATCAAATCCTTTGCCTGCAAGGCAGAATCAAATATATGGTTAAGGTTCTGCATTGCTTTTACAGCTTCATTAGCTGAAACAGCATCCGTAATCATTTCCACATTTTCCTTTATAACTTCCATGAGTTCCTCATATTCATTGGAAAGCTCCGTCTGTTTGGACTGATATGCGGAATAGGACTTAATGACGTTCGTCATGAAATTGTTCTCTCCGATCACATCACCCTTATCATTGATAATGATTGGAATCTCCATGCGTTCAGGAAGATTGCAGGTGTTCTTTCCGTAGAACTTCTCACAAGGATTGAAGGAAATAGTACGCTTCTTTCCGATAGCTTCCATATATCCGACCAAATCCAGCTCCTTAATCAGGTCACCGGCAGATGAACCACCGATTTCCGGACGTATCTGCTTTTCCTCACCGTTCTTTTCCTCACGTTCATGCGCAACGAATATCACCGATTTTCCCATAAGTGATACCTGATTGACAAAGTTGATAAACATGTTCTTTCGTACTCCATAGCCCTGCAGGGAAAGAGTACCATCCGCCTTACGCATCTTCGGATTGTTCTGCATGATATACTTGTCCATGAAGGAAAGCATCTTTCCAGCGGTATCAATCACGAACGTAGCGTAATCGGCAATCTCAGGCGATTGCATCACTTCATCCACTTCTTCCCATTTCGTTATCTGTACCGTATCCACACGGTGGGCAGCGTTCACACGGTGTACTCCACCGTCAAAGTCCAAAAGTAGCGGATGCGGTGCTGATAAGGCTAGCGTAGTCTTTCCCATACCTGGCTGTCCGTAAATAAGTGCTGACAAGGTTTTCTTTACCTGCAATTCATTTGGTTTCTTAATAAGTCCCATAATCAAAAAAATTAAGTGGTTAATATTGATTTATCTTTTTGTCTTGAAAGGCGGCCAGACCTTTCAAGGTTATTTTATCCGATAGCTGCTTTTAGTTGTGCTGACGGACCATATTTCAGGTCATCCAACTGCTTTATGGAAAATATTTTCGGAGAATTCTGATAAACTCCCTTACGAATCCATTTTGCAGCTCCAATGGCTATCTGATGATCAAGCCATCCTTCTCCGTATTTGCGACATGCCTTGGAGTAGGTTATTTCATCAGAAGTAGGATCGTTGCGTCTTATATACTCCTCCACCGCTTCCTTTGCGGTTTCACGAATAATTATCTTTAACTGCCATGCATCAATCTCCATCTGCTCTCCTCCTTATTACTCTGGTTACTCTTGCTCTTGCCTGCATCTGAGTGCATCTTCGCATATCAATCTGGAAATCCATAACTGCCATTACAAGGAAAAGGACAGAAAAGAATAATTCCAGACCATGCTTTCGCAACTCTTTCAAATCGAAGTTTATTTTCAGCTTTTCGCAAAGCATATACAATACCAGTTCCGTATCTTTGCTTATCCCCAGCTTCCGGTATATGTCACGCTTCTGCGCCTTTATCGTCCATTCAGACCGTCCTAACGTGTCCGCTACCTCTTTATCAGCCATGCCTTTGCAATACTGTTCTGCAACAAGGTGCTCACGTTCCGATAAGGTATTCATGACACACGTTTTACCTGAAACTCCCCCTTTTTGCGGTCTATCTCTCCTACCCGTTTCCAATCAGCACCTTCTTGGCACATCTCCAGACGCAATCTGGAAATGGTCGTGTTGACTGATGAAATTGATGTAATGGGGAATATCACGATTTGGCCGACCTTCATTCCTCGTAAGGTCGATGCCCAGTTTTCTGTTACTTTTACCATATCTTTATGCTATTTTGATTGTTTGCTGACAGAACGGGACTTGAACCCGTGACTTCCATGCTAACCCATACATGGTGTTCTACCGCCTGAACTATCTGCCAATAAAAAATGCCGAACCTCATAGCCCGGCACTTACCCATTCACTATTAAAAAAGTATGACTATACCAATTTCACCATAGCAGGATCAAGCTCATATTCTACCTTAGAACCTTTGAATACAACTACAACCCTACCATTGCTTAATACCTTTTTGACAGTTCCAATCTGTGTTGAAATCCATGTCTTAACCTTATCTCCTTTTTTCATCTTTACTTGATTTTAATATTGAATTAATCTGTTCACTTATCTCTTCATCAAAAGCAACCCTTCTGTCAAGCTCACGAGAACGGGCTGCTAGTATCGCACTGATATCTGCGAAGTCATCACAGATGCTTTTTATTGTTTCTTGCAGCTCGTTCATCATCTAATCTTTTTGCAATTAATATACTTGTAAATGTAAATCCGGTAAGACCAACCCAATACATAGGTGAAAGGTCTTGATTGAAGTGCATCACCACCACTGATAATGCACAGAGAAAAAGAAGTGTTTTCATGTGATTATTATTTGAGAAGCTCCCCCGAGCCAATTCGATTGGCGACATCACGTCTTATTCAGGGGATTTACTTAACTTTGAGGTGTCTAATCAAAAAATTAAGTATCATGAATAAATTTATTGAGATTCCAGTAAATGGAGAAAAGCATTTGGTTAACACTAGTTGGATTCAGTGTATAATCCCTTTAGAGAACGGAAGCAGAATTATATTAGCCAATAGCAAAGTAGACATTATCACAGAAATGCCATATAAAGAACTTAGTGATATCATAATGTCTGCTCTCGGTTTATAATTTCTTTCCTATAAATTGGGATAGAAAAGAACTTTATCACGATAACTGATACATTTTCAGTTACACCATTTATAATGTAGCCGGGCATTACTGGCTGCATTATCACTTGTTTTTCGATTATTGCTTTCATCTTGTTTTAATATTCTTGTTATTTACCACCAAAATTACTTTTTACTTTCCGAGAAGATGTTTAAACACCTTAACGATGAAAACAATGGCGACAATAATAGCCACTATATATACAAAAATGTATAAAGCAGCTGCACTCATTAACAAATCAATCATAACAATATAGATTTATATCTGGTATAGCTACCTATATCACAACAAAACTATGTGAGTGAATAGCATTCCAATTATTACCGACAATAAAATAGCAATGAATTTTAAAGAAGCCTTGATTTCTTCAAATTGCTCATCATTCATGACGATATAGATTTTAAGTTTAAAAATTCGTGCCCCGATAAGCTCTCTCTGCTCTTCCCACCGGAGTTATCAGCTACTTTTCTTCACTGCATGACCGTTCGGGACATTTGCCATTATTTAGCCAGGCTGCTTGCATCGACCTTCCGGCTGCTTGCTTCGACCCTTGAATCCTCGCGTCCTCTATGCTGGTAATGAGGGTATGCGCCAGTATCGCTTTCTGGAACGGACTGCTTAGGGCAGTCACTCCTTATAGCTCCCTATCTCCACATCAAAGGGTAGGCTCTATTGGCCAGATAGGGAAATATGTTATCCTGATTAATCTCCGCAATATTTAGAACCCAGATAACCGCTGTTATTGTCTGGATAGATGTCTGATGCTGTAAGGTTTCCCCAATCGTAATATTCAATAGCTTTAGGCTTATCCATAGCAGCTTCAAATCTGGCTTTAGCTTTGCGTGCTTCTTCCGCCTTTCGCTCGGCTTCCAAAACAACTCTTTCGGCTGCTACCTTCACTTCGAACTTAGCCATGCTCCATGCTTTTTTCAAGGCTGATGCAAAAGTTGAATACTTAGCTCTAGCGTTTTTGTATAGCTTGTGTGCGTTACTCATTATCTTATGTAAATCGAACTTTTTCATGGCGTTACCTATTTTTAGTTATCACTTTCGTTTGCTTCTCTCAGGTTTTTTCTGTTCCTTTGTTTATTGTTTATTGTTTGATGTTGCAAATATAAGAAATATCTTATATCACAAAGAATATTATATAAGAATAATCTTATATTTAACAAAAGTTATCACTTATGGAATTAAAAGACTTCATTGCTGCTTCATTAGAAGGCATTGCAGACGGAATTATTGAATCCAGCATTAGATTATCAGATAAAGGGTTTATTGTAAGTCCATCCATAACTCGTGTGAATGATAGGTCAACTGAGCCTATTTCTTTGGTACACGACATAGAGTTCAACGTATTTGTTGAAGAAAGCAATGAAGTAAAAGGAGAAGGGAAAGCTGGTATAAAGGTCTTTTCCGCAGGAATAAATAGCAAAAAAGAGGGTAAACAAGGTACTTCCTTATCTTTTAAAATACCTGTTATTTACCCTCAAAATTATTTCTTACTTTCCGAGAAGACGTTTGAATATCTTGATGGCGAAGAAAAGAGCGATAACAATAGCAATGACAGATACTAAAATGTATAATGCTGCTGCACTTATCAACCAATCAATCATAACAATATAGATTTTAAGTTTAATGCAAATATAAGAATTTTCTTATATGACAGGACAAGAAATTATAAATAAAGTATTAGAAGAACTGAATTTAAAGGCTCCAACATTTGCAGATAGTATTGGGGTAAAATATCAGCGTATCTTTGACCTACAAAAAGGGAAAGTAAAAAAGATTTCCTCTTCACTCGCAAATGATATAATAAGCAAATATGGACAGTTCAATTTGACTTGGCTGCTTACTGGTGAAGGTGAAATGTTGAATACCCCAAAGCCAGAAAACGAAGCATCCCCCATTGACGAACCTATTATATTACGAGTACCACTAGTGAGCCAATACGCACACGCCGGCTATCTGGCAGGATATGCCGATGCCTCATATATGGATAGCCTTCCTACTATACCATATATAGTAGACCATGAAGCCTTAGGACATTACGTAGCCTTTGAGGTTAAAGGTGACAGCATGAATGACGGAACGGAAGATTCAATATTAGAAGGTGATCGTCTGTTGTGTCGGGAAATACAACCACACCTTTGGGTGAGTAGCAGACTTCACTTCCGTAAATGGGATTTCGTCATCGTTCACACCGAGGGGATTCTTGTAAAACGAATCATTGACCATGATGTAGACAACCACACCATAACAATTCATTCGTTGAACTCAATGTACCCAGACAAGGTCATCAACCTTGCTGACGTCAAGCAGATATTTAATGTTATAGAATTACAAAGACCAAGAAGAAGATAACTAATAATTAAAACTATGGATTTCAAAGACGCAATAAAGCAGCTTGCTGACAGAGTCGAAAAGCTGAAAGAAAACATTCAAACAGAAGAAGCAACCAAGAACGCATTCATCATGCCGTTTATCAATGCATTAGGATATGACGTATTCAATCCGCTTGAGGTTATACCAGAAATGACTTGTGACATCGGCACCAAAAAAGGAGAAAAGATTGATTATGCTATCATGAAAGATGAGCAACCCATCTTATTAATTGAATGCAAACATTGGAAACAAGATTTGAATATTCACGATAACCAACTATTACGTTACTTCAATGTTTCTAAGGCTAAATTTGGACTTTTGACAAACGGTATCATCTACCGCTTCTATACAGACCTTAAGGAACCTAATATCATGGACGATAAACCATTCCTGGAAGTTGATATTACAGATCTCCGTGATAACCAAATTGAAGAACTCAAGAAATTCCATAAATCATATTTTGACGTTGAAAATATACTCAGTTCTGCAAGTGAATTAAAGTATATGGGAGAGCTCAAAACTATCATACAAAACGAGTTTTCAAACCCAAGTGCAGATTTCGTGAAAATGTTTGCAACCAAAGTATATGACGGACGTATGCTACAGAATGTTGTAGACCAATTTACCCCATTAGTCAAACGTGCTATTTCATCACACATCAACGACATTATTAACGAACGTTTAAAAGGCGCTTTAACCGTTAGTGATGCAAAACCTGTAGTACAGCCAAAAGAGGAAACTCCAACAGAAGTACAAGTCGAAGCACAACCCGAATCAAAAATTGTAACGACGGAAGAAGAACTTGATGCATACCGTATCATACAGGCTATTTGCCGTCAGAAAGTAGATGTATCAAGAATTGCATATCGTGATGCACAAACCTACTTTAGTGTGTTGCTTGATGACAACAACCGTAAACCTATTTGTCGTATGTACTTTAATACGGCAACAAAATATGTAGCAACCATTGACGAAAACAAGAAAGATATAAAACATGCTATTGAAAACCTTGATGACTTATTCCAATATACTGAAGATTATTTCAAGGCTATTGATATGTATGAAAATAAAGAATGATATATATATCTCCCTACTGCAGAATCAGTAGGAAGTTTTCCCATTAAATAAGATATGAATAAATCACACAATCGCAATATAGTTTCATGGATAGCATTGGCTCTATCAATCATTGCCTGCATTATTACATGGGCTAGAGTAGACGTTTATTTTACGAATGATACATTCGTTGGTATCATGGCAGGATTCATGGGAGCATGTGCAACCATCCTTGTGGGTGTACAGATATATAATAGTATTGAAACATCTAGAAAGATAAAAGATATAGATAATTTGCAAACAAAGATAACAAAAGATATTGATTTCCTTAAAGATGAAAAAGAAAGACTTGAACATTACACAAATTACCGAACATTCATTTCACTTGGGGTAGCAACAAGCAAAGAACGTCCTATTTTGCATTAAAAAAATATCTAAATGCATTAAATGAAGCCCTATATCTAAATGATGCACGTTGTATAAATAGAGCCTTATCAAATATAGAAATCTTTTGCAGAAAATCAGAGGTAATAAATCCTTTTACTATTAATAAAGATCCTTTTAACGCTAATTTATATAAACCTGAAAATCTAGAAGAATATCAATCTTTTCCTTTGATAATAGATAGATATAAAACATGTTATAACAAAATTGTCAAATTACAGCAAGAATGCCAAAAACAATAATACACTGTGCCTTAAATAGAAGTTCATCTTCGCACTGCCAGCTTTCCCCATCTGTACTCGGATGGGGATGCCGGTTCCTGACAACGCCTATCGAAGAGATTCCCGTAACAGCCCAGGAAAAAGCCAAGCTGTTTTCTAAGGTCTATCGGGAGGCAAAACAAAAAGGAGTACTGGAGTGCCCGCACTACCGTTCCATGTTCATTGATGAAGTACTGGAAAATATAGGAATAAATTAAGCCGAAGGTCAATCCTCCGGCTTTTCTTTTGTATAGAAACTCCAATCAAATAAATCTATGAGTTTCCGGTTTGCTTCCCACAAGGGCTTAAAGTCCTTTTCAATATAAACCCTTGCAAGAGCCAATTTCGGATCACTATGATTAAGCATTTCATCCACACGTGCAATATCTATTCCTAATCTATTGGCACAAATGGATGCCATTGAGTGCCGAGCATAATAGAAATTCAAGCCAGGTACACCAATCGTCTGCCCCACCTTCTTCAAACCCAAATTTATCGCCTTGTTGAAATCATCGGCCGACACATACTTCTCAGAAAATGAGAACACACGGTCTTTCCCCTTATATCTATCAAATAAAGAAGCGATCTCAGGCTCCACTTTTACCTGTATGAAAGCATTATCCTTCCGCCTTCCTTTCGTTTTTTTTCGCTCATAGGATATAATCCCATCCTCGAAGCCAATGAGTTCATACATATCAGCAGAATTTATACCCATGAGAGCGAATGATAAAAGGAACACGTCTTTCGCCATATTCAACTGATAGTATGGGCTCCCATTCCGGAAGTATGGAAGGTCTATAATCTCCTGAATCTGCTCGACGGTGAGGACACGGGAAGCAGTCTGAATATTCTCTGGCATGGTATATCTATTAAAAGGAGAAAGAGGTATTCGTATCAGTCCGGCTTCGTCATCATTATACTCATACTTTGCCTGATTGAACACAGCTTTGAGGACAGTCATGTACAACTTTATGGCATTATTCTTTTTCGTCTGACCTTTAGATAACAATGGAGAGTTGCTTTTATTCACACCTCTCATGGACGGTTCACTTCTCAGAAATCTTTCATAGTTTTTTAGGAATGATACAGTGACCATATTTACATCAAGACTACCACTAGCAAATCTCTCCAATGCGTTCATCGCCACGCGATAGGTATGTGCACTTCCCTCACGGCCATTCCGCTCCATATCATCAGCACATTTCCTTCCGTATGCAATTATATCAAGGGAAAAGACTTCGTCTTCTTGAATATAACTTACTACCTGATCAATATTCCACTTTTCAGCACACACACCGGCCTTGGCCAGTTTTCTACGATAAGATAAAATCAGTTCATCCATCAGGTCGATAACCGCCTGATTCTTGATTCTGATTTTCTCAACACCACCCTCTTTCTTCTTTGTGATATCAGAAGAAGAAACATATTGTGATGTCCGTATGTATTTTGATTTTCTGTCCTGGGTAACACGTATCTTTACATTATATGTTCCATCCTCTCTTTTCTGGTGAGGAAAAACAACGACCTTGAATGTAGCCATATTTTCGTAAAACAATCGTAAAACATATGTCCACAAAAATAGGATAAATCCACGGATAATAAAGAACCTTAAATTCAATTTTTATTTGGAATATGCGTTCAGGAAGCTACAGAAGGGATTTTTCATATTTTCCCAGTTTTTCTTTCGGATAATAAAAATATCTTCTTAGCTTTGTCAGTGAATATTTGTTATTTTATACACAAATACCCATGCTAAGTAAAAATAAAATTAAATATATCCGTTCGCTGGAATTAAAAAAGAACCGGAAAGAAGAACATGCCTTTCTGGCAGAAGGGAATAAGTTAGTAAACGATTTAATCAACCACTTTTCATGCCAGTTGCTGGTTGCTACCAAAGAATGGCTGCAAAGTCATCCCCATCTGCAAGCAGCCGAAATAATAGAAGTTACTCATGAAGAACTTTCACGAGCCAGTCTGCTAAAAACCCCGCAGGAAGTTCTTGCCGTTTTCGAGCAACCTCATTACAAATTCGATACAAACGTAACAGACCAGTCTTTATGTTTGGCCTTAGATGATGTACAAGATCCCGGAAATTTAGGAACAATCATCCGCATTGCCGACTGGTTTGGAATAGAGCATATCTTCTGTTCTTCCGGAACTGCTGATGTATACAATCCTAAAACCATACAAGCTACAATGGGAGCAATAGCACGTGTCAAATTGCATTATTGCAATTTACCTGACTTTTTAAAAAGTGCTTCTCAAAAGAATACCCCCATTTTCGGAACATTTCTTGATGGAGAAAATATATATACCCAAGAATTACCTGCCAATGGAATTATCATCATGGGGAACGAAGGCAATGGCATAAGCAAACAAATAGCAGAAATGGTTACTCACCGCATACTCATCCCCAATTATCCGCAAGGATGTGAAACAAGTGAATCATTGAATGTTGCAGTAGCTACTGCCATTGTCTGCGCTGAATTCAGGAGAAGAACTGCGTGGTCATCTTCACTTTAATAACGTAATACGACTGTTTCCGGCAAATTCCATTAAAGAAACATTAAACGGATATATCCAGTATGCACGGAGAGTAGTTTCACAAACAGGAATTTTGCTTATACGCATTTTGAATTCAGAAAAATTCTCTTCCGGATTTTTCCATATCGGACAAGGAGAAAGTACGACCAATCCGGGAATCCATTCGGTAGCAGAGATTTCTTCTGTAAACGGATAAAGCTTGCTTACTCTCCCATCTTCTTCAAGCTCTAAAACTTGGGAAGATTTTATTTCGGCTGTAAGCAAGCTATATACTCTGTGCGTAGCAAAACGTTTCATTTCCGATTTTCAATTTTTCTCATGGGCTGCATGATTGCTTTCTCCTGAAGTCTTACCTTCTTGTTCTCTGTATCCGGAAGGTCAACTTTTTGGATAGTATCGGCAACCTGCTCTTGTTCTTTCTCCATATTATGATAACGGGTCAGATGAATATCGTCAATCAGCACACTACTCTTAGGATTTTTCTCATCTGTGTAATATACAAACCCACTGATACTACGAATGGTGAAAGCAGAATCGGCACGGACATACAAACGCTGTTTACCTGAACTAGATACTATACGAGTCAGCCCTTGCACACTATCATTGTCAAAGTAAAAGTTCAATGCCATTACAGCTTTTCCAGAAGGACGTCCATTTTTCGGCATAAAATGAAAATCAGCAGTCAGCTCCATTGCATCGTGCGGCTTGAAGGTTGTGTCAGCTTTCAAATCAAACATCAGTTTATTTGTCAGAACTGAAGCAGAAAGCCAATATAATGTCCGGTCTTGCCATACATCTACTGTATCTCCCGACATAGAAACATCAATCTGGTTATCACGTTTAGCTACTTGCACCTTCATATGTTTCTCTTCATTTTCAAAACGCTTTTGCAGGTTTTGATAAATCGTTGCCAGCTGGTCACTATTACGAGTATACCACACCATAGACGAGTCAAACTCCTCTTCCGTCACATGATGCTTCTGAAAAACATACTTAAAATAAGCGTCTTTTTTGTAGTTTTCCGTATACGAAACAGAGCTGCTCATCGTAGAAGCTAAATGATAATCGTACAGCAGACTTTCCATTGCATCCGGCTGGATAATATCTTCCGGAATCTTCTTGCCACAACCTGCCATACCTGGCAGAAAAGCAGCAACTAACAACCAACTAGCTTGTTTTTTCATTGTTTTATTTCTTTGGAGTCTTTAGGATGAGTACCATTGCCCAGATAACTGCTATAAAAAATAAGCAAGCTGATAATGCCACAACTAATTGCTGCATCGGCAAAATTAAAGATCGGGCTAAAGAATATGAAACGTTCTCCTCCCCAGAAAGGCATCCATTCCGGCCAGTGAGTATCAATGATAGGGAAGTAAAACATATCCACCACTCTGCCATGAAGCCAGTCGGCGTAACCTTGCCCCACAGGAACCCATGACGCAATCTGATAATGAGTGCTCTCACTGAATATTTCACCATAACAAACACAATCGATGATATTGCCTATTGCCCCTGCAAGAATAAATGCCAGACACACGACGTAACCGGTTTTCAGCTTCTCCTTCTGAGTCGTAATTTTATGCAGATACCAGGTAATTAATACGACAGCTACGATACGGAATAAAGTAAGAAACAATTTCGGCAGTACTTCCATACCGAAAGCCATTCCGTTGTTTTCCGTAAAGTATATATAAAACCAGTCAGTTACATGGATATTCTCATGCAGATACATATGAGTTTTTATCCATATCTTTATTACCTGATCAATCAGCAAAACCGCAAAAACTATCAAAGCCGCCAGGCGTCCTTGTGTCAAAAATTTCTTCATAAATACCTATATACATTAACATATTTGTCACTCAGACAGGCATAATATGGTCTCTCTCCACTCATTTTACCTGTCTGAATGACAAATCTATCATCAAATTATTTCTTGCCCTGCTGCTTTGCTTCGATACTTAGTGTAGCATGAGGTACAGCACGGAGTCTTTCTGCCGGAATAAGTTTTCCTGTTTCACGACAGATACCGTAAGTTTTGTTCTCAATGCGCACCAAAGCTGCACGCAGGTTTTGAATAAACTTCAGTTGGCGAGCAGCCAGACGAGTTGTTTCTTCCTTCGATAATGTATTGGCTCCTTCTTCCAAAACCTTGTAAGTAGGTGATGTATCATCAGTATCATTACCGTCGGTATTCATTATACTGCTCTTCAGTTTTTCATAGTCGCGTTCTGCGAGCTGAAGTTTTTCCATGATAATGGCACGGAACTCCTCGAGTTCAGCGTCAGAGTATCTCGTTTTTTCAGCCATAAGATTAAGTATTTAAAAGTTAATAATAGTCTAAGATATGTAATCCGCTGCGCTTGTCACTTCCGAAAAAGAATTTTCTTTAGCAAGTAGCGTAGCGCATTACATTCTTATTAGTTCAATATCACAATTTTGTAACTTTCACATAAAGTGAGAAGTCATCGAAATTCAGTTCTGTTCCATCAGCAACTTCATCAGCCAGTGTCAGTGAATTTGCCAATACTTGGTTACAAATATAAGTATTATATTCGTTTACAGCACCATCCGTGTCAGGATTTTTAGATAAGACAATATTTATCTTATCAGTTATTTCAAAACCACTACTTTTACGTATATTCTGAATTCTATTCACCAGTTCACGGGCAATACCTTCACGCTTCAACTCTTCTGTAACAGTTACTTCCAAAGCCACAGTCAGTTTACCTTCATTGGCAACCAACCAACCTGGTATATCTTCACTGAATATTTCTACATCAGTAGCTTCTACAACTGCTTCTCCACCATCGAGCTGGAATGTATACTTACCGTTCTTTTCAAGTTCGGCAATAGCCTCCTGACTCATTTCAGAAACAGCAGCTGCTACAGCTTTCATCTGTTTACCAAATTTCGGACCAAGTTTCTTGAAGTCACATTTTACCTTCTTCACCAATACTCCTGAAGCACCTTCCACAAAGCGAACTTCTTTCACGTTCACCTCGCTCATGATAAGGTCCTTCACAGCTTCGATATGACGCTTCTGATCTTCATCAACTACCGGGATCATAATACATTGCAGCGGCTGACGAACCTTGATATTCACTTTACGACGCAAAGCCAATACCATAGATGTTACATCTTGTGCCATCTGCATACGTGCCTCAAGTTCTGTATTAATCAGGCTCTCGTCTGCAACCGGGAAGTTAGCAAGGTGTACAGAAACGACATTATCACGTCCTGTCACACTAATTAAGTCCATATACAAACGGTCTGCATAGAACGGAGCAATCGGCGCCATCAATTTGGCAACAGTTTCCAGACAGGTATAAAGAGTCTGGTAAGCAGAAAGCTTGTCAGCCGACATACTGCTTCCCCAGAAACGTTTACGGTTCAAACGAACATACCAGTTACTCAAATTGTCGTTTACGAAGTCAGTAATCAAACGGCCAGCCTTAGTCGGTTCGTAATCGTTATAGCAAGCATCTACATCCTTAATCAAAGAATTGAGTAAAGACAATATCCAACGATCGATTTCTGGACGTTCAGCAACCGGAACATCAGCTTCTGCATATGTAAATCCGTCAACATTTGCATACAATGCAAAGAACGAATATGTATTATACAATGTACCAAAGAACTTACGACGCACTTCGTCTACTCCATCTGTATCGAATTTCAAGTTATCCCATGGTGATGAGTTGGTTATCATATACCAACGCAACGGATCTGAACCGAATTTTTCGATAGCACCGAATGGATCGACAGCATTACCCAAACGTTTGGACATCTTGTTTCCGTTCTTATCGAGCACAAGACCATTAGAGATTACATTCTTGTAAGCCACGCTGTCAAATACCATCGTAGCGATAGCATGCAGAGTAAAGAACCATCCACGAGTCTGGTCCACACCTTCAGCGATAAAGTCGGCAGGATAATAAGAACGGTTATCAACGATTTCCTTGTTTTCGAACGGATAATGCAACTGAGCATAAGGCATTGCACCTGAATCGAACCAAACGTCTATCAAATCGCTTTCACGCTTCATCGGCTTGCCACTGGCAGAAACCAATACGATGTCATCTACATACGGACGATGCAAATCAATCTTATCATAGTTTTCCTTACTATACTCACCCAGAACGAAACCAAGTTTCTTATAAGGATTCTCTGCCATAAATCCGGCAGCAACAGATTTTTCGATTTCATTGTAGAGTTCTTCTACCGAACCAATACAAAGTTCTTCTCCTTCTTCACTGCGCCAGATAGGAAGCGGAGTTCCCCAATAACGAGAACGGCTCAAGTTCCAGTCATTCAAGTTTTCCAGCCATTTACCGAAACGTCCTGTTCCAGTAGATTCCGGTTTCCAGTTGATAGTTTTGTTTAATTCTATCATGCGGTCTTTGGCTGCAGTAGAACGGATAAACCAGCTGTCGAGTGGATAATAAAGCACCGGCTTATCAGTACGCCAGCAGTGTGGGTAATTGTGCACATGCTTCTCCATCTTGAATGCAAGTCCAGATTGTTTCAGCATCATGCAAATATATACATCAAGTGATTCAGCAGCCTGAGCAGCTTTTTCATCATACTTGCCATCCACAGTAAACTGAGGATCGTATGCATTCTTCACCCAGCGTCCCTGATATTCCTTGTATTTTTCTACATCGATACATTCGTTTACAAATGTTTCGTCCAGTTCATCCATCAGATAGAACTTACCGGTCAGATCAACCATCGGGCGTGTTTCACCCTTCTTGTTAATCATAAACAGCGAAGGAATACCTGCTGCACGAGCTACATTAGCGTCGTCTGCACCAAAAGTAGGAGCAATATGTACGATACCAGTACCGTCTTCGGTAGTTACATAGTCACCCGGAATTACGCGGAAAGCCTTGTCAGAAGCTTCTTTCCAACTTCCGTCTTCCGCTGTTTCAACTGGTTTCACCCACGGAATAAGCTGTTCATATTCCATGCCGACCAGATCTGTTCCTTTATACTCACCTACTACTTTGAAAGGAATCAGCTTGTCGCCAGGTTTATAATCTTCCAGCGCCATGCCTTCTGCTTTTTTATTGAAATGAGCATAAAGCAGCGGCTTTGCAAGCACTACGGTTATCTTCTCTCCATTATATGCATTGTAAGTCTGTACAGCTACATAATCAATCTTCGGACCCACACACAGAGCTGTATTCGAAGGCAATGTCCACGGAGTAGTTGTCCATGCGATGAAATAAGGTGTACCCCACTCTGCCATCTCAGGCTTTGGATTTTTCATCTTGAACTGACCTACTACAGTCAGATCCTTCACATCACGATAACATCCCGGCTGATTCAGCTCGTGAGAGCTCAAGCCTGTACCTGCGGCAGGTGAATATGGCTGAATGGTATAGCCTTTATACAACAATCCTTTGCCATAAAGCTGTTTGAGCAGCCACCACAATGTTTCGATATAACGGTTATCGTAAGTAATATATGGATTTTCGAGGTCCACCCAGTATCCCATCTTATGAGTCAGGTCAGTCCATTCTTTTGTAAACTTCATGACATCTGTACGGCAGTGTTTATTATATTCTGCCACAGAAATGGTTTTACCGATATCCTCTTTCGTAATGCCCAAAGCTTTTTCTACGCCCAGTTCTACCGGCAAGCCGTGGGTATCCCAGCCAGCCTTACGCTTAACCTGAAAACCTTTCATCGTTTTGAAGCGACAGAATGTATCCTTAATGGTACGAGCCATCACGTGGTGAATACCCGGCATACCATTTGCCGAGGGAGGACCTTCGTAAAATACGAAAGACGGATGTCCCTCACGTTCTGTCATACTGCGGGAGAAAACATCATTTTCATCCCATTTCTTCAGCACTTCCTTGTTCACCTCAGAAAGGTTGAGCTGCGAATACTCAGTAAATTTTTTGCTCATAATTATGTTGTTTTTATCTTGTTCCTTTTTATCACCAGGACATATCTGCCCTAAAATTAGGTTGCAAATTTATAAGAAAATTAGATATATGGAAAACTTTTTAAACTAATATTCACATAAACAAGATTACAGTCCTACTCCGGTTTCATCCAAATTTATTTTCAGCAACAAAAGAAAACAGGCGAAACAATGAGTAGAAATAATACTTAACTTTGCTTGGTTTCTCACAGAACCAGATAAACACAAAAAACAAACAAGCATATGAACGCAATCGTAACGCAAATGATTATCCTCTTCATACTGGTGGTCGTCGGATATATCATAAGCAAGAAAAAAATGATGGATGCGGATTTCGACCGCAAATTATCTGTTTTTGTCATCAATGTAGCATGTCCCTGTCTGATACTTTCATCGGTAATGGGCGACACTCTTCCCGACAAGCATTTTATAATACCTTTACTTATTGTCGGATTTGCTACTTATGTAATCCTGATAGGCGCCGGCTTTCTGCTGCCACACTATCTTCCCATAAAGGCAACCGACCGAGGTATCTATAGTTTTATGCTGGCCTTTGGGAATGTAGGATTTATCGGCTACCCTATTGTAGCCTCTATTTTCGGAGCTAACGCTGTATTCTACGCCAGCATTCTTAATTTTCCCAGCACCTTGCTGATATTTGTTTTCGGTACACTTTTTATTTCGGGTGATCAAGGGAAAATGAAATTTAAATGGGATACATTATATTGTCCTGCCATGATAGCCTCGTATCTTTCCATCCTGATCGTAGCTACCGGATGGATTCCTCCCAAAGTTATCAGTACGCCGCTTACTTTACTTGGAAATATGACCGTTCCTTCTGCTCTACTTATCATTGGCTCTTCCATAGCACAGATACCTATCCGCCGAATGTTAGGTACGTCCAATATCTATATAACAGCAATCTTACGCCTGTTCGCAATTCCTCTTCTCATTTTATACCTATCACGGCTATGTCATGTCGAACCAACCATTGCCAATATCAATGTAATTCTGGCAGCCATGCCCGTTGCTTCTTATGGAACATTATTTTGTATACAATACGAAAAAGGAGAAACTATCATGGCACAAGGTACATTTATAACAACACTGCTATCAGTTTTAACGATACCGCTTCTTACCCTCTTTCTATAAAAAAGTTATCATTTACTGAAAAAAGAAGATTACTTTAATTATCAAAACAAGACATAAAAAAATGAGAAAGCATCGCAAAGTATGCGCTCACACTTCGCGATGCTTCTCACTTTATACACCTTTAAACAAAATGAACTTTTAGTTCTTTATTACTTACGAGCTTCTGCAATATATCCTAAAGCTTCCTTACATTTTTCTGTAACGTAAGCCCAGTCTTCTGCAGCAACTTTATCTTTAGGGAACAATTTAGAACCCATTCCCACGCAGAATACACCTGCCTTAATCCAAGAAGTCAGATTTTCCTGAGTAGGTTCTACTCCACCTGTAACCATCAGCTTAGACCATGGCATCGGGGCAAGCATACCTTTTACCAGCTTCGGACCAAGAACATCACCCGGGAAGATTTTACACAAATCACATCCCAGTTCCTGAGCGAAACCAACTTCTGATACGCTTCCGCAACCCGGAGTATAAGCTACAAGGCGACGGTTACATACTTTTGCAATTTCGGGGTTGAACAATGGACCAACTACAAAGTTAGCTCCCAGCTGAATGTACAAAGCAGCAGTAGCAGGATCAACAACAGAACCTACTCCCATTGCCATTTCCGGACATTCTTTTGCTGCAAATTTTACAACTTCAGCAAATACTTCGTGAGCAAAGTCACCACGGTTTGTAAATTCGAAAGCACGAACACCACCGTCATAACAAGCCTTAACTACTTTTTTTGCGATTTCTGCATCCTTATGATAAAATACAGGAACCATACCTGTTGAACCAATCTTGTTCAACACCGCGATTTTGTCAAATTTTGCCATTTTATTTATAACCTAATATTTCCTTAACTGAATAAATTATCTCTGAACACGTCCGCTAGCATCACCACCTGCCAAAGCTTCAACTTCTTCAACAGAAACCAAGTTGAAGTCACCATTGATAGTATGCTTCAAAGCAGAAGCAGCTACAGCGAATTCCAAAGCTTCACCCTGGTTAGGTTTAGTCAACAATCCGTGAATAATACCACCAGAGAATGAATCACCACCACCTACACGGTCAATAATCGGATTGATATCGTAACGCTTAGAAGTATAGAATTCTTCACCGTTGTAAATCATAGCTTTCCAGCCATTGTGAGTAGCAGAGAACGATTCACGCAATGTAGAAATAACATATTTGAATCCGAATTCCTTAGCCATTGCTGTAAAGATACCTTTATAGCCTTCAGCATCAGTTTTACCACCTTCAACGTCTGCATCAGGTTTAAAGCCAAGACAAAGTTCAGCATCTTCTTCATTACCGATACATACATCTACATATTGCATCAATGGGCGCATAATAGACTGAGCTTTTTCTTTTGTCCAAAGTTTCTTACGGAAGTTCAAGTCTACAGAAACTGTTACTCCATGGCGTTTCGCAGCCTCACAAGCCAGTTTAGTAAGTTCAGCAGCCTTATCAGAGATGGCTGGAGTAATACCAGACCAGTGGAACCAGTCAGCTCCTTCCATGATAGCATCAAAATCGAAATCACACGGATCAGCTTCTGCGATAGCCGAATGAGCACGGTCATAAATAACCTTGCTAGGACGCATAGAAGCACCTGTTTCCAAATAATAAATACCTACACGATCACCACCACGAGCAATAAAATCTGTCTTAACACCATACTTACGTAAAGCGTTTACTGCTGATTGACCGATTTCATGCTTCGGCAGCTTTGTTACGAAGTATGCATCGTGGCCGTAATTGGCGCAGCTAACAGCAACATTTGCTTCACCACCACCGTATACAACATCAAAGTTATCAGACTGCACGAAACGGGTATTTCCCGGAGTAGACAATCTCAACATGATCTCACCTAAAGTAACAATTTTTCCCATTGTAGATAAATTTTATACTATTTATAATAAGTTTGATAATCTTACCGTCAAAGTGGATATCACATGCTCGCGTCTTCATAGATTAAATAAACAATATCCTCTTTGTGTACGCACACAAAGGTACGAGTTATTTTTTAAATAACAAAAAAAGTTATATATTTGTATCGAAAAATTTTTTCTTCATCAATTAAGAAAGACCTCCTATATAAATAAGGTATATAGATATGGATAAACAAGTAGAACGTATTCGTATAAAAGATATAGCCCAGATGGCGGAAGTGTCAGTCGGGACAGTAGACAGAGTTCTTCACGGGCGAACCGGCGTTTCGGAAGCAAGTCGCAAGAAGGTAGAAAACATCCTTAAGCAGCTTGACTACCAACCCAACATGTATGCCAGCGCACTGGCGTCAAATAAAAAATATATTTTTGCCTGTTTATTGCCTCTCCATGCAAAAGGCGACTATTGGGTGGATGTAGAAAATGGCATGTATCAGGCAATGAAGGCTTTTTCCGATTTCAACATTTCATTACATATTGATTATTACGACCAATACGAATTCGGCTCTTTCGTATCCGCCGGCAACCGCCTGCTGGCAATGAACCCAGACGGCTTGATTCTATCTCCGACAATTGAAACGGAAACAACCCAAATTGTAAGCAAGCTTCAAATATTAAATATACCTTATATATTTATAGATTCGAATATACCTCATCTGAATCCACTGGCTTTTTACGGACAACACGCTAAACAAAGCGGGTATTTCGCTGCACGCATGGTAAAAATGCTGATACAAGACAGCAAAGAACTGATTATCTTCCGGCAAATAAACGAAGGCAGATTAGGTTCAAACCAGCAGTTACACCGTGAGGAAGGATTTTATGCATATATGAAAGAACACCATCCTGATTTGAAGATGTGGGAATTGAATCTATATGCCAAACAGCCAGGAGAAGACGAGGCCATACTGGATGATTTCTTCCAAAAGCATCCAGGTATATCATATGGAATCACATTTAACTCGAAAGCCTATATCATTGGAGAATATATATTGAGACACAAAAGACACGATTTCCACTTAATGGGTTACGATTTACTGACCAGAAATGTAGCCTGTCTGCGCGAAGGCGTGATAGACTTCCTTATCGCACAGCAACCTACTCTACAGGGATATAGCAGCGTAGAAAGTTTATGCAATCATCTTATCTTAAAGAAAAAAGTAAAAGAATGCAACTATATGCCAATCAACCTGCTGACAATAGAGAATATAGATTTCTACCTGGATGCAAACAGGAACAATAACTAACATATAATTTATGGAAACAACTTATCTAAAAATTAACCCGGCAGACAACGTTGCTGTCGCTATCACTCCCCTAAAAGCTGGAGAAACTATCCAGATTGACGGACAGGAGATTACTTTAAAAACAGATATTCCAGCCGGACACAAAGTAACACTGCAAGATTTCAATGAAGGTGACAATATTGTAAAATACGGTTATCCTATCGGACATGCCATCAAACATGTACCTCAGGGAAGCTGGATTTGCGAGAAAGAAATAAAAACCAACCTTGCCGGATTGCTGGACTATACGTACAATCCGGTTGAGGTTTCACTGGATATTCCGCAGGAAAATCTTACATTCAAAGGATATCGTCGTAAAAACGGAGATGTAGGTATTCGTAATGAAATCTGGATCATCCCGACAGTGGGCTGCGTAAACGGTATCGTGAACCAGCTTGCAGAAGCTCTTCGCCGTGAAACAAAAGAAGAAGGAATCGATGCCATCATGGCTTTCCCTCATAATTACGGATGCTCTCAGTTGGGAGACGACCATGAAAACACGAAGAAAATCCTACGCGACATGGTACTCCATCCCAATGCCGGAGCTGTATTGGTCGTAGGTTTGGGATGCGAAAACAACCAGCCTGACATTTTCCGTGAATTTATCGGTGAGTACGACGAAGACAGAATCAAGTTTATGGTAGCTCAAAAGGTAGACGATGAATTTGAGGAAGGTATGAAAATTTTGCGTGACTTATATGCAAAATGCAAACAGGATGTACGCACCGACATTCCACTGTCAGAACTGCGTGTCGGATTAAAGTGTGGTGGCTCAGACGGCTTCTCAGGTATTACAGCCAATCCGTTGCTGGGAATGTTTTCAGACTTCCTCATCGCACAAGGAGGAACATCCGTACTGACTGAAGTTCCTGAAATGTTTGGAGCAGAAACAATCCTGATGAATCGCTGCAAGACTCCGGAACTGTTCGAAAAGACTGTACATCTTATCAACGACTTTAAGGAATACTTCCTTTCACACGGAGAACCAGTGGGCGAAAATCCGTCACCGGGAAATAAGGCAGGTGGTATTTCTACTCTTGAAGAAAAAGCATTGGGCTGCACACAGAAATGTGGAAAGAGTTACGTATCAGGAGTAATGCCTTACGGAGAACGTTTGCAGACAAAAGGATTGAATCTGCTTTCTGCTCCGGGAAATGACCTGGTTGCAGCTACCGCTCTCGCTTCTTGCGGATGCCACATGGTATTGTTTACCACCGGACGCGGTACACCATTCGGTACTTACGTACCAACCATGAAGATTTCTACCAATTCTCGTCTGGCAGCTCACAAACCGGGATGGATTGACTTCAATGCCGGAGTTATTGTAGAAAACGAACCTATGACTGTTACATGCAAACGATTCATCGACTACGTTATCAAAGTAGCCAGTGGAGAATGGGTTAACAATGAAAAGAAAGGTTACCGCGAAATTGCAATATTCAAGACTGGGGTAACTTTATAATAACAACATTTTTCTTCCCGAAGCCTGAATAATAAAATAAAAATGTCATCAGGCACTAAGGAACACAGCAAGGAATCTCTGAGAACACACCATACAATTTTCAGAGATTCCTTTATATAATTTAAGGTAGATACATCAATTTTTATGGACTTAAACAAACTGACTCCCATTATCAACAAGCCCAACGGCTGGGCACTGATGCCTTTAGTGGTATTCCTTTGTCTTTACCTGGTGACTTCACTTATTGTCAACGATTTCTACAAAGTACCTATCACCGTAGCATTTCTGGTAGCCTCTGTCTACGCCGTGGCAACGACAAAAGGATTAAGCCTCAACGACCGCATACTTCAATATTCATCAGGAGCAGCAAACAAAAATATCATGCTGATGCTCTGGATATTTATTCTGGCCGGAGCCTTTGCCCAGTCGGCCAAAGCTATGGGAGCCATAGATGCAACCGTAAATCTGACGCTTCTACTACTGCCCGACAATCTGCTGCTGGCAGGAATTTTTCTGGCTTCCTGTTTCATATCATTGTCTATCGGTACATCGGTGGGAACAATCGTGGCCCTTACGCCGGTTGCGGCAGGTATTGCCATGAAGACAGATGTAAGTCTGCCGTTCATGACAGCTCTCGTCATAGGAGGAGCTTTTTTCGGTGATAATCTTTCTTTTATTTCCGATACTACGATAGCCGCAACACGTACACAAGGTTGCGTAATGCGCGACAAGTTTCGGGTAAATTTCCTGATTGCCGTTCCTGCTGCCCTGCTTGTATTTATCTATTATATCATATATGGTACGCAAGTAGAGTCAGCAAGCGAAATACATGCGATAGAATGGGGCAAAGTTATCCCCTACCTCATTGTCCTGGGTACAGCTATTGCCGGTATGAATGTAACTCTGGTCCTACTCCTTGGAGTACTTTCAACAGGTATCATAGGTTGTATATATGGAAGCTTCGACCTTTTCGGATGGTTTGCTTCCATGGGTGAAGGCATCACTGGAATGGGAGAACTTATCATCATTACATTAATGGCAGGAGGCATGCTTGAGCTGATTCGCTTCAACGGAGGTGTAGATTATATTCTGCATCATCTGACTCGCCATGTAAGCAACAAGAGAGGAGCCGAACTTAGTATTGCCGCATTAGTCAGCTTAGCCAATTTCTGTACAGCCAACAATACGATAGCCATTATTACTGTCGGACCTCTAGCTAATAACATAGCCGAACAATTCAGGGTAGACAAACGAAAAAGTGCCAGTATTCTCGATACTTTTTCATGCGTCGTACAAGGCCTTATTCCTTATGGAGCACAAATGCTGATAGCAGCCGAACTGACAAAATTATCCCCTATCAGTATCATTGGCTATCTGTACTACCCTATAATATTAGGAATAGTAGCTCTGCTAAGCATCCTTTTACGCTACCCTAAACGGTATTCGTAAGCAGTAAAATCAAGAAAAAGATTATTTTTCTTACAAAAAACTGGGCAATTTATTTGCAGGAATAAAAAAAAGTAGTACCTTTGCACTCGCAATCGAGAGAGATAGCAAATAAAAAAATAATGGTGCGTTAGTTCAGTTGGTTAGAATACATGCCTGTCACGCATGGGGTCACGGGTTCGAGTCCCGTACGCACCGCTTAATTAAGGATGGTTCCGTAGCTCAGCTGGATAGAGCAACGCCCTTCTAAGGCGTGGGTCCTGCGTTCGAATCGCAGCGGAATCACAGGAAGCGATTACTTCGGTAATCGCTTTTTTGTTATATATACCTATAAAATTATTATTCCTAAAATAAAAGCCAATATCCTTTCCTATCTCACTTTTTTTTTACTACATTAGTAAAATATAAATATTTAGCTATGGATATGCGCATTTTTCAAGTAAAATCAAATAAGGCGCTTCCGCATACGGGAAGTATTCTTATTGCTTCCCCATTATTATATGATTATCATTTTACCCGTTCAGTCGTCCTGATGATAACACATAATTCGGAGGGAAGTATGGGCATTGTAATGAATAAGGATTTCAGATATCATATTTCACTGAACCAACTTGTTCCTAATCTGGAAACAGCCCCCCTTATCCCTGTCTATAAAGGCGGACCCGTAGACAGAAGTACCATCTTTTTCTTACACACACTACCCGATTTGGAGGGTTCATTTCCTCTAGGCAATGGTCTGTTCTTAAATGGTGACTTCGAACGCGTGCAGCAATATATACTGGCAGGAAATCCCATCGAAGGACATATCCGCTTCTTTGCGGGATACGCCGGATGGAACAACACACAACTTCAAAAAGAGATAAACGAGGATTCGTGGATCATAGGAGAAACCTGCAAGCAGCACTTGCTGGAGGAAAATTATCGGGAGCTATGGCAAACCAGCATGAATGAGCTGGGCAATCCCTATCGCTTGTGGGCTAAATATCCGCAATATCCGTCATGCAATTAAAGGATTCATTTTCTGCAGCAGACATACATCCTGATATCCTCTTCCGGTATGCAACCAGTCTTTCAATACTCCTGTCGTATTAAATCCTGCAGAATGGAAGAGATTGATACATGCGGCATTGCTTGTCTTCACATAAGCATACAATTGATGCATACCCAACAGACTGAAGCAATGCCGTTCCAGCAACGATAAGGCGGAACGGGCAATTCCACGACGACGAAATTCTTTCAAAACAACAATACCTACTTCGGCACGGCTATGACGGGCATCGAACGTACACAGGTCTATGACTCCGGCTACACTACCGGAACAATGCTCTATGACCAACCGAAGCTGACCGTCAACATATATATCATTGGTATTTTCCGCAATATACCTCTCAAGCTGAAAACGGGAGAAAGGTCCCGTCACAATACCATTTTCCCACAGTTCTTCATCATTTTCCAGCCTCATCAGCACATCTACGTCACTTGGCTCCAAAGCCCGAAGACGGATTTCATCTGTATATAACAAGGCAAAGCTCATTGTGCACGCTCCTCGTTACGCTGCAAATCAAGTTCAGAAACGACCCGTTCACGTCCCGGTACACAGAATAAAGAAGCAACCAGTACCATACCGGCACATAATACTCCCGTCGTATCCATTGTCCAATAATAAACGGAAAGATTTACCAGAGCTGCAACAAGCAGCAGGCATACCCGCACTTCATTCCAGCGACGATAGCTTTTTACAGCTTCTACAAGCGGAAGAGTACGCACATATTTTGTCAGCGACAAACTGAACAAGCGAAGCGACAAGGGAATCAAACCTACAGCAAGCAAGATACCACACACCTGCAACATATAACCAGTACGTACATCATCAGTAAAGATTCCCTGAGGAAGAATATCATACTCGTACAAAACAATCAAAACCAAACACAACACCCAAAGCAGCGCATACTCTATCTTCAGGCATTTCAATAGCTGTGCAATTTCTTTTTCCATTTCAATATATTTACATAGTTCCAGTAAAAACAGTACGGTTTACAATAGAACGTCCCAATGTAACCTCATCTGTATATTCCAGTTCATCACCGATGGAAATACCTCTGGCAATCATTGTCAGCTTGACATCATAGGGAGCCAGTTTTCGAAAGATATAAAAGTTTGTAGTATCTCCTTCCATCGTTGAACTTAATGCGAGAATCACCTCTTTGACTGTACCCGATTTCACACGTTCCACCAGACTTTCTATCTGTAGGTCAGAAGGTCCTACACCATCCATAGGAGAAATAACTCCCCCTAATACATGGTACAATCCCTTATACTGCTGGGTATTTTCTACAGCCATTACATCACGAATGTTTTCCACCACGCATACCGTCGAAGCATCCCTCGATGAGTTGGAACAAATCTGGCAAACATCCGTATCGGATATATTATGACAAACCTTACAATATTTTACCTCACGCTTCAGTGTTATGACGGCATTGCCAAATGCCTCCACTGTCTGCAAATCCTGACGCAGCAGATGTAACACCAGCCTCATGGCAGTTTTTCTTCCTATACCGGGAAGCTTGGCAAATTCTCCCACTGCTTTTTCCAATAAAACGGACGGATACTGTTGACTCATTAGTTCATTCAATTTGTCGGCAAAAATACAAAAAAATAAACTATCTTTCATGCTACAGAAAGAACATTGCAAAATTTTACCAACCATCCATCCGCCCAATCCCCCAGAGATTATTTCTTCCCAGACAAGATTTCGCTATATAATAAAGGTAATACGTTCTGTCAAAACATTCCTAAGCAAGGCATAAGTATGCTATTAATTGTTAAAAAAGTGATTTAAAACATAATATTTTTCTTACTTAAAATATTTATTGTTTCGAGAAAACTCTCTACTTTTGCGCCTGACATAAAAACAACTTTACTTATGAATACAATGAAAACACTAATACTTACCGTTGCATGTTGCCTGATGGCAATCGCTCAAACACAAGCTAAAGATTTTGTCCGTCCGGAAAGTTCCAATTACATAAAAGGAGTAGAAGCACTGAATGCAGGCAATGCAGAACAGGCTTACCAATACCTGAACGAAGAAATCAACCAAAATCCGGACAATGGTTATGCACACTGTTACATGGCGCTGGTATGCAATTTCTACGGCGATATGAAACTGGCACTGTATGCTGCCAACGAAAGTGTAAAACTTATTCCGGAAGAAGATACAGAATACCGCTCGTTTGCATACTATACCCGCGGCACACTTTACATGAACGCTCAGGCATACGATCTGGCAGAGAAAGATTTGGACGAAGCTATCCGCCTGACTCCCTCAGATGCAGAGAATTACAAGACCCGTGCTGAAATTCATATGGACAAAGGCGAGTACGATGATTCACTGGCTGACCTCCAGACAGCTATCAAACTCGACAGTCATGTTGATGTATACGACTTGATGATGCAACTGCTGGAAGCTAATCCAGATCCGGCTTTCTTCGATAAAGTAACCTCTTGTTATCAGGGGGTAACAGCCAACAGATAAGATTGAAGACCAATCAGATTATTTTCCGATATAGGAAGAGCAGAAGGTAATTTTTCTGCTCTTCCTTTTATTTTGTCCAGACGTCAAGTAAAATATTCCCCCGACACGCTCTACATAACCTATCCGGCTTCTCAAGAAACTTTATAATCTTTTCTATATTTCAGCACAAACGTAAAGCAAAGCGAAGCAAAAACAACACATCTTCTAACTTTTTGATTTTGACACAAGGCATTTATTTGCTATTTTTGCAACGTTTTTCGCTGCAAATAATAACATTTTATCAAAATAGGAACAAAATGAATCAGACAAAAGGACATCCGAAAGGACTTTACTTACTCTTCGTAACTGAAATGTGGGAACGATTCAGTTATTATGGCATGCGTGCCTTGTTCATGCTTTACATGGTGCAAGCCTTGCTGTTCGATAAGGAAATGGCTTCACAAGTTTACGGAAGTTATACAGGGCTGGTATACCTTACCCCATTAATTGGCGGATACATTGCCGACCGCTACTGGGGAAATCGCCGCTCCATCGTAGTGGGAGCATTGACCATGGCGGCAGGACAGTTCATGCTTTTTCTGAGTGCATGCTATTTTCATCAGGTAGAACTAGCCAAATGGCTGATGTTCATAGGACTGGGACTGCTGATTTTAGGTAACGGATTCTTCAAGCCTAACATATCGACCATGGTAGGACGTCTGTATACAGCCGACGACAAACGTAAAGATTCGGCCTTCACCATCTTCTACATGGGAGTGAATGTAGGATCTACCCTTGCCCCGCTGATATGCGGACTAGTAGGTAACACGGGACATCCGGAAGATTTCAAATGGGGATTCCTGGCAGCATGTATAGGAATGGTACTGGGAGCTGCTGTTTTCCAGATATTCAAGAATAAATATATCTGCGATCCGGACGGTAACCCTGTAGGTACGGTCCCTTCTAAAGCTGATTGTAACACACAAAAGGCCTCACAGACAGGCAAGGAAAGTAATAAGCGTACTATATGGATGGCTGTGGGAACTGTTTTACTTACCATTCTGTTTTCTGTAAACTGGAATGGCAACGGTGGTATCTTTGCTGGAGCCGACTGGATTGGCTCACTTATTTATGCTACGACCATCGTTATGCCCATCATCATCATTACCGACAAGAGTCTGAGCCGTACCGAACAAGCCCGAATCGGTGTAATATACATCATCGCTTTCTTCGTGATATTTTTCTGGGCAGCCTACGAACAGGCAGGAGCTTCACTTACCTTCTTTGCTGACGAACAGACCGACCGTCACATCGGCAGCTGGGAGATGCCCGCAGCTTATTTCCAGTCTTTCAATCCGATTATGATTGTAACACTTGCTCCTATATTTGCCGCCATCTGGTCATTCCTTGGCAAACGGGGCATCGAACCCAGTTCACCGCGTAAGCAAGCCATCGGTCTGTTATTACTCTCATTAGGTTATCTGTTCATTGCTTTCGGTGTAAAAGATGTACAGCCCGGCGTGAAAGTCAGCATGATCTGGTTGACGGGCCTGTATCTCATTCATACCATGGGTGAGCTTTGCCTTGCTCCTATCGGACTGTCCCTGGTATACAAACTCTCTCCGGTACGCTTCTCATCACTGCTGATGGGTGTATGGTATCTCAGTACCTCAGCAGCCAATAAATTTGCCGGTGTGTTGAGCGGCTATTATCCGGAAGGCGGTGTAACCAAGACTTTCCTGGGTTACCACGTAGAAAACCTGTTCGATTTCTTCATGTTGTTCGTTTTTATGAGTGGAACAGCAGCCATCATCCTTTTTGTACTTTCAGGTAAACTGCAAAAGATGATGAAAGGGGTTGAATAAGCTTGACTGTTATTTAATAAACAACATTCCACCCAACAGACACAAGCAGACATTTACTGAACAATAATAACCAAAAAGCTCTTTAACCTTCTCTCCTATACTTTCCGATTACATAACAGAAAGTTTCAGAAAAGGTTAAAGAGCTTGTTTTATCTCCATATACAGAGAAAGAAAAACTTCAGCTTCTTTCCTGAGAAACATCCTGATATTTTTTTATTTTTTGTACAAAAAACAAATAAAACATCAGCATATTTTTATTAAAGAATAAAATCTTACGAATAAGACATTATATCATTCGAGAAATACACACCAGAAACTCATTCCCTATCATGTATATAAATACTTCTAGGGAGTCGACACCACAGAGAAATCACCAAGACCTTTCCCTAAAAATCAAGGCGTACAGACCGAGTTTAAAACTCATTCTGTACGCCTTGCAGTTTTATATAAGATTTATCTGCCCGATTACTTAGCTACACGTTCCAGCCATTTTACCATGAACAGCATTACTCCCATTGAAATGAAGCATACTATCATGAAAATTGCCCAGCAATATCCGATAGGAATAGCGTTATACATAAGAGGACCGATCCACAACAGGAGATTACCTACTGCTGTTGCACCGAGCCATAATCCCTGACAAAGTCCCAAAAGATGCTTTGGAGCTACCTTCGAAACGAATGACAGTCCAAGTGGTGAAATAAACAACTCAGCTACAGTAAGCAGGAAGTAAAGTACAATCAAAACCCATGCTCCTGCCTTAACCTGCTGGTCAATAGGCAATTCTCTATATTCAGCAGCAGAAGGATAACCCATAATGAGTGAATATGCTGCCAGGAAGAGATAAGCCAAACCTGCGATAAGCATACCGATGGCAATCTTACGCGGAGTAGAAATTTCTTTACCTCTTCTTGAAAGAGAACCGAAAATCATCATGATAATCGGAGTCAATGTAATAACAAAGAAAGGATTAACTGCCTGCCATATTTCCGGAGCGATTGTCGATGTATCAACGAAGTCTCTCGCAAAGAGTGAAAGTGAAGTACCATTCTGATGGAATGAGAACCAGAAGAAAATAACAACACCCAGCACTGCAAACAATGCGTAAAGACGCTGTTTGATTTCCTTCGCCATAGCAGCCTTTTCTTCAGCTGAATAAGTAACAGCAGCAGCGGCTTCTTTCTTTCCCGGATTTGGGAACTGACTCTTGGTAACAAAGAAGATAATCAAAGAAATAAGCATTGCTGCAACAGATGCAACAAATGAATAATGAATACCTTCATTAAATATCTGCAAATACTGTGCACAAGAAGCAGCCATATCGGTAGTTTCACCCACACACTGTGACATCAACTGATTCAGGTTACCCATAGCCTCAGCCGACATTCCCTCTGCACCTTTTGCTATATAGTCATGACACAAAGCAGGAAGACTCGCATTATAGACCATATCGTGTGCACTCAGCCACCAGCTTCTCAACAGAGGAGCAATAAACGGAGCTACCAGTCCGCCGATATTGATAAACACATAAAAGATCTGGAATCCAGAATCTCTCTTGCTCTTAGCTTCGATCAGCTCTTTTTCCCCCTTTGTAGCAGCCTCAGCTTCAAGATTATCGTACATCTGGCCTACGATAGCCTGAAGATTTCCCTTGAACAGACCATTACCAAATGCTATGAAGAACAATGCAATACAAGTAAGTGTAAGCAACCATGATGTATTGCCTGCGTTAGCAGTAATAGGAATAGATAATGCAATATATCCAATAGCCATCACCACAAGGCCGGCCATGATTGTACCTTTATAATTCTGCTTTCTGTCAGCAATCAGACCCCCTACAAGACTTAACAGATAGATACCTGCATAAAAGAATGAATAGATAAGTGTACTTTTTTCCTCACTTATACCAAATTTAGAACAAAGGAACAACACCAGCACAGCGTTCATGATGTAGTAGCCAAAACGCTCCCCCATATTAGAAAGTGCAGCAGGTATCAGACCTTTAGGATGCTTGTTAAACATAAATAATGAAGATTTTAATGATTAATAAATTTAATATTTTTCGCAAATATATAAAAAAGTGGCAAAAACACAGGCAATTGTCCTGTTTTTTCAATCTTTTCGGTATAAAACAACGAAAATATTAGCACAAATCGAACAAAATTCGCCCATGTTTCAAACAAAACGTCACCACGTTCCTATTCACCGAACAGTGTACAGACTTCGGCACGGCTAACCTTTATCAAATCGTCGGGAGCCAGTTTGACCTGCAAGCCTCGCACACCCGCACTGACATAGATATAAGGGAAATCATTGCATGTATGATGAATATACGTAGGAAAATGTTTTTTCATGCCTATTGGAGAACATCCTCCCCGAATATATCCTGTCAACGGAAGCAGTTCCTTGACGGGAATAAGGTCGCATTTCTTGTTTCCCGAAACCTTCGCAGCCATTTTCAGGTCAATTTCATGCTCACCCGGAATCACACAGACAAAATAACCCGATTTGTCTCCGTGAAGTACCAGTGTCTTGAAAACCTGTTCGATATTCTCACCCAGGGTAGCGGCAACATGTACACAACTCAAATCGTTTTCATCAACTTCATAAGGTACAAGTTCATATTTTATCTTATCTTTATCCAGCAAGCGTGCCGCATTCGTCTTTGCTATTTTTTCTTTTGCCATAATAACCTGATTGTTTTTATCGCTTAATTACTGATTTTCTAACTCTTCTTTAATAAACCGGGGCGTATATCCCTTACCCGATTTTGCAACTTCCTCAGGAGTCCCGCATGAAAGCAGTTGTCCTCCACCTCTACCTCCTTCTGGGCCCATATCGATAATATAGTCTGCCATCTTGATAACATCCAGGTTATGTTCGATGACAATAACTGTATTTCCTTTATCTACCAGCTTGTTCAGAACCGTCATCAGCACACGTATATCTTCAAAATGCAAACCGGTAGTCGGCTCATCCAGAATATAAACGGTTTTACCCGTATCGCGCTTCGAAAGTTCTGTTGCCAGCTTCACGCGCTGACTCTCACCACCCGACAAAGTAGTAGAAGGCTGTCCCAGCTTGATATATCCCAGTCCTACTTCCTGCAAAACCTTTATCTTATTCAGTATCTGAGGAACATTTTCGAAAAACTCTACCGCACGGTTGATGGTCATATCAAGCACATCGGCGATAGATTTGCCTTTATACCGCACTTCCAGCGTTTCTCTGTTGTAGCGCTTACCGTGACAAACCTCACACGGAACAAATACATCCGGAAGGAAATTCATTTCGATCGTTTTATACCCATTTCCTCCACAAGCCTCACAACGTCCTCCCGAAACATTGAATGAGAAACGTCCCGGCTTGTATCCGCGTATTTTGGCTTCGGGAAGCCCCACAAACAGATTACGGATATCAGAGAAAACACCGGTATAAGTTGCCGGATTGGAACGAGGCGTACGTCCAAGCGGTGACTGGTCGACATTCACCACTTTATCAATGTATTCCAGTCCTTCTATCGCATCATAAGGCAAGGGCTCTTGTAAAGAACGGTAAAAATGCTGAGAAAGAATAGGCTGAAGGGTATCGTTTATCAAAGTAGACTTACCGCTTCCCGAAACTCCGGTTACACAAATCAACTTGCCCAGTGGAAATTCCACATCTACCCCTTTCAGATTATTTCCTCTGGCTCCACGCAGCCAAAGTGATTTACCATTTCCCTTCCGGCGTTCGGCAGGGACTTCAATCTTCATCTTTCCATTCAGATACTGCGAAGTAAGTGTGGAGGTCTTAAGCATCTCTTCCGGAGTTCCGGCAAACACAACCTCACCTCCCAGTCGTCCGGCCTTCGGCCCCATATCTACCACATAATCGGCAGCCAGCATCATGTCTTTGTCGTGTTCTACCACAATGACAGAGTTTCCCAGGTCGCGCAACTCTTTTAAAGAGTTAATCAGCCGGATATTATCCCGTTGATGCAGACCGATGCTCGGTTCATCAAGAATATACAGTACATTAACCAGCTGCGAACCAATCTGTGTGGCCAGACGGATACGCTGGCTTTCTCCTCCCGACAAGCTTACAGAAGAACGGTTCAGTGAAAGATAATCCAGTCCAACATCCAGCAAGAATTTCAGGCGGGTACGTATCTCCTTCAATATCTCCGCAGCAATGATACGCTGCTTACTTTCCAGATGTTCTTCTACATGCATCAGCCAGTCATAAAGCTCGCTTATGTCCATGGTAGAAAGCTGATAGATGTTCTTGTCATGAATACGGAAATGAAGAGCCTCCTTATTCAACCGCGCTCCCTTACACTCCGGACATACATCAGTCTTAGCAAACTGTTCTGCCCACTTTTGGGCTGTAGCCGAAGCATCCTTCTCCTGCATCATCTGAATGTATTTCACAATACCTTCGTAAGTCACAAAGTAATCCGACGATGCATGTATCAGCGAACTCTTGATTTTCAGACGTTCGTCTGCCCCATACAGAATCTCGTTTATGGCATCTTCAGGCAACTCCGAAACAGGAGTCTTCAATGTTGCTTCATATTTCTCCAGCAGCGCTTCTATCTGCCAGAATATCATCACATTTTTATATTTGCCAAGTGGAGCGACAGCACCTTCATAAATAGAGAGTGAACGATCGGGAATTACCTTGTCTACATCGATCAGATTGACATATCCCAATCCCTTACAGCGCGGACAGGCGCCTTGCGGAGAGTTAAAAGAAAAATTGTGCGGAGCCGGCTCCCTATACGAAAGTCCCGTAACCGGACACATCAGCCGCTTGCTGTAATGGCGCACGCTCTCAGTCTGTGCATCAAGAATCATCAGCAAGCCATCACCCTGCTGCATGGCAGTCGCCACACTTTGCTTCAGACGTTTTTCTTCCTTCTCCGTAACTACCGTTTTATCTATCACAACCTCGATATCGTGATTTTTATAACGGTCCAGCTTCATGCCATGCACAATTTCCTTCACATCACCGTCTACACGCACATACAGGTATCCTTTCTTGCGTATCTGTTCGAATAATTCTTTATAATGTCCTTTACGGGTACGTACCAGCGGAGCAAGAATATAAATACGCCGGCCCTTATAGTCGCGATGAATCAGATCCAGAATCTGCTCTTCTGTATATTTTACCATTTTCTCACCCGACAGATATGAGTAGGCAGTTCCCGCACGGGCGAAGAGCAGACGAAGATAATCGTATATTTCGGTAGTAGTACCCACCGTAGAGCGAGGATTTTTGTTAGTTGTTTTCTGTTCAATGGAAATAACAGGACTCAGACCGGTTATCTTGTCCACATCCGGACGTTCCATTCCACCCAGAAAATTTCGCGCATAAGCAGAAAACGTTTCGATATAACGTCTTTGTCCTTCGGCAAAAATCGTATCAAAAGCCAATGAAGATTTCCCGCTTCCACTCAGACCCGTTATGACGGTCAAACTCCCGCGGGGAATTTCCACATCTATATTTTTTAGATTATGTACACGCGCTCCTTGTACATTTATCGTTTCTTTTACGTCTTCCATATCCTTAAAATCAATCATATCTTTGCAAAGATAATGCTTTTTTTTGTACTTTTGCCACTCAACAAATACAAACGAAAATGAAGTTTATCCATATTATCTGCCTTTCGCTGGCGCTATCAGCCAGCAGTTTAAGTGCAACGGTATCGGCACAGACCGGAACCGGATATTTTTTGCATACCGTGACAAAAGGACAAAGCCTGTACTCCATTGCCAGCATGTATCACGTTTCGGTTGACGACATTGTACGCCTGAACCCGGGAAGCAAGGAACAAATACGTGCCGGACAAGCGTTGAAAATTCCACAGGCACAATACTCCAATGAGGACGGAAAACAGTTCCATACGATACAGGCAGGAGAAACATTATATCAGTTGACACTGAAATACCACGTAACGGCCCAGGCTATTTGCAAAGCCAATCCGGGATTAAGTGCCGAAAACTTCCGTATCGGACAGGTTATTGTCATTCCGGCACAGGATAATACACCCGCTCAGACAGAACAAACTGCTCAAGCAGAGCCGGCAGTAAAGAAAAACGAGTGGAGAGATATGCACAAGGTAGCCCGAAAGGAAACGATTTTCAGCATCAGCCAGCAGTATGGCATCACACAAGAAGAACTTATTGCAGCCAATCCGGAATTAAAAAACGGAAAGCTGAAGAAAGGAAGCTTCCTTTTCATCCCTTACCCTAAATCACAGGAAACAGGAAAGACAGCACCGTCTTCACAGGCAGCTCCCAGCAACGAAGAACTCTTTAAAGAAAATTCTATCAGCAAAAAGCAGATAAATACCATAAAAGTTGCCCTGATGTTACCTTTTACATCTACCAGTCAGGATGAACAGTCACGCATGGTAGAGTTTTACGAAGGTTTTCTCATGGCTATTGATAGCCTGAAACATCAAGGAGTATCTGCCGATATTTACACCTACGATACCAAAGGAACCACAGCCGGCACGAATGCAATCTTATCCCAGAGCAAGCTGAAGGATATGGACATCATTTTTGGTCCGGCACACCAGTCATCCATCGCTTCTGTCGCATCCTTTGCCGACAAGAACAATATCCGTCTGGTAGTTCCTTTCTCTCCTAAAGTAGATCAGGTATTTACCAATCCGAATATCTATCAGGTCAATACCCCACAGTCTTATCTTTACTCAAAGGTATACGAACATTTTATCCGGAAATTCGGAAAGACCAATGTCATTTTCGTTGACGATGGCAGCGGAGATAAGGAAAAAGCCGAATTCATTAAAGGCATGAAGAATGAATTGAAAGACAACAACGTCAGATTCAAGCAGATACAGCTAGCCGGAGATATTGATCCGAACAAAGTGATTGCCGCTATGGACACCCTGCAGGAAAACATCTTTATTCCGACTTCAGGACGAAGCTCAGCATTGACACGCGTACTGCCTCACCTGACTCTTGTCCGCCGCGAGCATCCGCATTTCGACATGCACCTGTTCGGCTATCCTGAATGGCAGACTTATACTCAGGATTTCCTGGCAAACTTTTATGAGTTGGATACCTATTTCTACTCATCGTTCTATACCAACAACCTGTTTCCGGCTGCCATCAATTTCACCCAGTCATACCGCCGCTGGTACAGCAAGGATATGTCGAATACTTATCCTAAATATGGCATGCTAGGATTCGACGTGGGATATTTCTTCCTGAAAGGTCTGTCGCAGCAAGGCAACAAGCTGGAAGAAAATCTAAACCGCGTACAGGTAACTCCGATACAGACCGGATTCTGCTTCGAACGCGTCAATAACTGGGGAGGGTTCATCAACCGTAAAGTATTCTTTGTACATTTCACAAAAGATTACGAACTGATTAAACTTGATTTCGAATAAGTACATGAAAAAGCAATCTGTTATTGCATTACTGAGCATATTATGTTTGTTGGTGGGACTGCCTGTCCGCGCCCAACTACAAGACCCACGCCACAATTTAGCCATAGGTATAAATGGTGGCGTAAACCTTAGTTCCGTCAGTTTTGAGCCAAGCATCAAGCAAAAAACATTTATTACTCCCTCAGTCGGAGTGACTGTCCGATATATATCAGAAAGATATTTCAAGATACTCTGTGGTATACAGGGAGAAATCAACTACTCCCAAAGAGGATGGAAAGAAAATATCGACGACGGCACAGGAGATACATACCAGCGCACCATGAACTACATAGAAGTTCCATTGATGGCTCATCTTGGCTTTGGAAAAGATAAAGGGAACGGAGCACGGTTTGTCCTGAACATCGGTCCACAGATTGGCTTCCTATTGGGAGAAAACGAGAAGCAAAGTGCTTCCTGGCATCCGGAAGACCGCCCGAATGGAGTTATCTGGCAATATGGAAAGATGGCAGAAATGAAGTTCGATTATGGCATTGTAGGAGGCGGAGGTCTGGAAGTACGTACAGGCATCGGCAATTTCCTGCTTGAAGCAAGATATTATTTCGGGCTGAGTGACTTTTACCACAGTACAAAGAAAGACCCGTTCTCACGTTCGGCTCACTCATACATTGCGGGACGACTGACTTACTTATTCGATATAAAGAAATAACGCTATTCTATTTATTCATCACGTAAACAGAAAACGTATAAACTCTTATTATGATTATGAAACTCATTTCATGGAATGTAAACGGGCTGCGAGCTTGTTGCGATAAAGGCTTTCGGGAAATATTCAACGAACTGGATGCAGATTTTTTCTGCTTACAGGAAACCAAAATGCAGGAAGGACAGCTCGATCTGGCATTCGAAGGCTATACTTCTTACTGGAATTATGCCGAAAAAAAAGGGTATTCGGGTACAGCTATATTTACTCGCCATCAGCCTCTTTCTGTAACTTACGGGCTGGGTATAGACGAACACGACCATGAAGGACGGGTCATTACACTGGAAATGGAAAACTTTTATCTGGTTACGGTGTATACCCCCAACTCACAGGACGGATTGAAACGTCTGGATTACCGTATGACCTGGGAGGAAGATTTCCGTAAATACCTGCTACAGTTAGACCGACAGAAGCCGGTTCTCGTATGTGGTGACTTGAATGTAGCACATAAGGAAATCGATTTGAAGAATCCGAAAACCAACCGGATGAACGCAGGTTTTACTGACCAGGAACGAGAAAAATTCCAGTTATTGCTCGATGCCGGATTTATCGATACTTTCCGCCACTTTTATCCTACACAGGAAAATATCTATTCGTGGTGGTCGTACCGCTTTAAGGCACGCGAGAAGAACGCAGGGTGGCGTATAGACTATTTCCTTGCTTCGTCACGCATTGCCGATAAACTTCAGGATGCCAAGATACATACCGAGATATTCGGTTCCGATCATTGTCCGGTAGAAGTAACCATCAACTGGTAATCGCACAAGAAGAATGAAAAACAGCGGATTTACCTTGCGTAAACGTGCGTTAAGTTTCAAATATGCTTTTCACGGCATCTTTCTGCTTATCAGTCGGGAACATAATGCATGGATACATTGCTTTGCCGCCGTATGCGTCATTACGGCGGGCATTCTTGTCGGACTATCATCTATGGAATGGATTGTCATCTGTTTATGTATCGGACTGGTTCTTTCGGCAGAAGCAGTAAACTCTGCTATCGAAGCACTTGCCGACCGGGTATCTCCAGCGTATGATGAAGCTATCAAACGCACCAAGGATCTGGCGGCAGGAGCTGTTTTGCTCCTGGCCATTGCGTCGGCTGTTGTCGGATTGATAATCTTTCTTCCCAAACTTACCCTGTTGTCATGAGAAAACTGATTTTTATACTATCTGCTCTGATTCTTTCTTTATCTGTCTGCGCCCAGGAAATAGAAGTAAGCGGAACCAGAAAGGCTGTACGCACATCAGGCGATGTAGGAGCTTTACTTCTTCCGGTTGCAGGAGTCACTGCCGTGTTGCTTCAAAAAGACTGGCAAGGATTAAAACAAGGCGTATTTTCAGGAGTAACGACACTGGGAGTCACATACGCGCTGAAATATATTGTCAAAAAAGAACGTCCCGACCGTAGCGACAATCATTCATTTCCATCCATGCACACATCCACTTCTTTTGCCGCCGCAGCCTTTATCCAACGGCGCTATGGCTGGAAGTGGGGACTGCCTTCCTACATATTATCTACATATGTAGGATGGACTCGTGTTTACGGAAAGAAACACGACTGGTGGGATGTAGCTGCCGGAGCAGCAATCGGAGCCGGAAGTTCTTACATCTTCACCCGCCCGTTTGCCAGGAAGCACAACCTGACAATCAGCCCTGTTGCCGGCGACGGACATTACGGGTTCTATGCATCCATGAACTTTTAAAAGAAACAGCAGCAGAATCTACTGCTATACTGATAAAAAATCCTCTCCTGAAAAACTCAAGAGAGGATTTATTGTATTACTAAAACCAAACCCAGAAACATACTTAAAGTTTCATGCACTTCGGCAGAAAGTCTTCAAGATATTTCCAAAAGATTCATCGCTTCTTAAAGCATATATAAGCGTAAAAGCCAGATGAATTTTCTCATATAAACATAAAGCTACCTACAATACACTTCCATATATCTCGATATCGGCAATACGGGCCCGCTGGTCTTCACCAGAGTCTGTTATGGAAAGACGTATATAGCGTGCCTTAACCGGAACAATATCGACATCTGTCACAGGCATTGTATTTCCAGACTGACAATCTGCGCTTTCCCACTTCTTTCCGTCATTACTTACTTCCAGTTTAAAATCCCGCGTATTAAGCGAATCGGGCAATCCGGCGTTTCCTGCATGGCGCACTACATACCGGCTTATCAGATACTTTTTCTTGAAATCAAATTGTATCCATGCTTTGCCGTCATCCGTACCCGAAACCCACATCTGCTTCTCAGCAGCAGAACCATCAGCCACTAGATCAGAAGATGTCTTCGAAAGCGACGTCTTTACCGTAACGTCCGGAGAGAGCGTCAAATTAAAAGGAAGTCCGTTTGCCTTTCTGTAAAGATTAAAAAAATGATCTCCCCTACAAATAACAATATTTCCCGGAGAAAGAGCCTCAAGACGTTCTTTCAGTGCTACAATATTATCCGGTCCCATTTTCCACGACTCACCTTGTGCCGAAAGAAAAAGCGGTTTTGAGCCATCAAATTTAGCTATCGTATCTTGCCAGAACGAGTAAATAACATCTACTCCGTTTGCATAGCAGGGTAGATTGGCTATCACCGGCAAATTACGGTCTTGCACTAAGGTCGGCAGTTTGTAAGGCTGGTGTTCCCAATCCTGTAATGTAAGTCCATACAAATAACGACAATAGCGAGCATAAGCACTTCGCTGTTCATCATTTATTTCATCCCATATGGTTATAATCCTCAACCCACTTTTTTCCAGATATTGCTGAGTCCATTTCACATAAGGTGAAATAGCTTCCCCGCTGTCGCTGTTCCATATGTAATTGTGAGAGTCATAAATCAGGGAATACCCTAATCCGGAAGGTCCGGAAGCAAAACAGTCGTTTTCTGTAGCTGTATCATAATAATAATTCAGCAACGCAGGTCCAAAGTCTACCAGTCCCGGACTGATTGTCCAGTTAATGGGAATACTTCCTCTGCCTTCTTTATCCCAAAGTTGCGACATGGCATGCTGGCAATACTGCACGTTGTCACCATCACTCAAGAAAAGAGCCAAATATATTTTATTCTCCAGTTCCGGCATCTTTGGAACCTTCGGATAATGAACCGGCTGTGACATTCCGGCATAAACAGTCGCATTCATATAAAAATCAGAAGGAATCGTAGAAAGACCATACTCGGCTGTCATCCCTACCCCAGAACGCTCCTCAGGAAACCATCCGGTAACCAGACTTTCCCCGGGTTTCATCTCCTTCAGGAATTTCCGCAGAATCACATTCTCATTCCATTTACGGGCATCGAGCCATACTATAGCTGCTCCAGACGCAACGGCAAGATCACGGACAAACCCCCTCTCCGGCGGTTGGCTCACCAAAAGGCGGTGAGTACATCTTTTCCAATAATACTTGTACAGATAATCGTAAATCTGAGTAGTACGCGTAAAATTCAACCGTGTAAGGTCTGTCCGAACAGGCAACTTGATTCCCTCATTCAGCAAAAGCTGATGGAGTGGCTGCGTTACAGGCAACAAATTTTCGATTCCGGCAACAGTAGAAGCAAGATTGGCATAGTGAATGTTTTTAGAAGGATCATAAAGCACTACACCGTTCAGTTCTGCCACATATTTCCTCACCAGTTCGAAGCGTTTTGCACGAGGCAGCTCATCCATACATAGCCCAAGCTTTTCAGGCCACTTGTACTTACCCTCTCCCGCCGGTTGAAACAAGAACAAACGAGGATGAGTTTTATTGACAAGCCCCTGCAGTACAGTAAACATCAGTTTTTCATCATCAGAAATTCCCTCTTGTATATCAAGGGCATCAAGTGTATCTGCCGGCATGGCAAAATGTGGAATAACCTGTCCGTAAGGCCAGGTTATTCCATTATCATTGCTCACATGCTTACTTACCGGAATATATTTGTTTACTCCCTGGGCAGAAAGCGAAACAGCAGCAAAAACCGGAATACAAACTTTTAGCGTGACTTTGAGAAACCGTGATAATCTATTCATAGTCAAAGCTATTAATCTGTTTTACGATAAACAATGATTTCACTAACAGTCAATTACCGGTAAACCTCTACCTCGTAAATGCGTACATCTTTCGACGAAGCAGCCTGTGTTCCTCTGGTCACAACCATACGGAGATAGCGATATGCCTTGTCCGAAGTGATTATACGCAATACTACATTGCTGCGGTTACCGTCGAAGTAATCCACTGTTTGCCAGTCTTCGTCAGTAGAATTTCTTCCCATAAGGAAACACTGGCTCGTAATGAAAGATCCATTTTCCTTACCGGCATTCACAACTTTCCATCCTGTCAGTTTCTCAGCCTTGCCCAAATCAAATTCCAGGAAACTAGGCAGTCCGGCAATGTCACACCATTTAGTCGACAAGTCGCCATCTATAGCAGCCTGCGGACGTTCCTTTTCATTTACATAAGCCGACCATCTTGTCAGCTTTGCATTTTTCAGCAGATTTTCACCCGAAATCATTTTGTTGCCAGATACAAGTTCCGACAGTTCCTCATGGTTGTTTGTACGGAATAGTTTTGTCGATGGTTTTACCGGCGAACGGTCTTCAGCAACGACCGTAGCGGCAAAAATCACTACATTCTCATTCTGGGGCAAAACAACAGAGCGGACACCCTTAGGTATATCCATACCGAATTTGAACATATAAGTAAACTCGTAAGGACAATCTCCATCCGACGCATGACGGTGAGTTCCGACATAAGCAATCTGGGCCGGTTTCAAATAGCCGGTAGTATGTCCCTCATGTCCCCATTGACCGACAAATCCTGTATAAGAAGGAACGACAAACTCCGAAGTCTGCTTTCCGCAGGCAATCTGTAAACGCTGGTCCTCAACAGAAGCGGCAGCCGCAAGGAAATACAGACGATTATAGCCTTCAGGAATCTCAATTGTATCATTCTTGCACGACAAGCCGTTGTAAGCTTCCTGTTCACCAAGACGGAAAGTTACCTGATCTACCGTTATCGAATCGGGAAGCAATTCAGCCGCATAGCTATAACCGGACTCGAAATCGGCCTCACTACGGAATTCGTTATAAGTAGCACACTTCTTGTCGTATGGAAGATTAAGTGCCAGACATTTCGGCTGATGTGCCTCCATACCCGATTCAGCCAAACGGATCTTATATGTTTTCAAAGAGAAAGGCTTAACTGTTACATCCAGCGTATTATCGCTGAAACCGGCTTTAGCAATTTCCTTCTCTGTTCCGTCGGTTTCAACAGCCTCCACAAGTTTACCGGCAAACGTCAATCTGGCCGATTGAGTTCCCTTACCGGCTACATCATATACACGTACCACATATTCATCAGCATCGACCGCTTTCTTCAATGCCTTGATTATCACGTTCGGATTGTCCGACGATACCATCGAGAAAGTACGTCCCATTTCACCTTTATGCTTATCTGTCTGGAAGGCTTTCAATGTCTGGTTCAGCACCTCTGCCTTCGATACCACTTCAGCCTTGTCAAGCTCACCCTGATGCGGAAGCAGGCTGTAAGTAAATGTGTGATAACCAAAGTCCTGTCTGTCCTGATAAGTATATCCCTTGTCAGTCTTGGGCGTATGGAGCAAAGTAAGACGGAGCGTATTGTCCGAAGGTTTATCCCATCCGTATTTTCCGTTATTCATAATAGAAACTCCATAATCACCCTTGCGGTCGGTCAAATCGGCCCAGTAATGTCCGTAAACCTCATACGCTGTCACTGTATTATTTCCACGCTGCACACTACCCAAAGACAAGTCATAAGTAGCATTCGGATTAGACACAGCAAGCGGGAATTCCGCTTTCAGCAACGCATTTGTAGAGCGCCAGTCTATTTCATTGTAAAAATCGATACGCGGTGCGCGGGTTCCTTCGTACAGACGGACATACTGACGGAACACTGACTCGCCATGTTTTTTCTCAATACAGATAGATTTACGCAAGTCACCGTCTTCCACCAAGGTCAGTTTTACTCCATCGGTGATAGAAACAGGTTCACGGTCTAATGTTTTTTTCAACACCTCCCATGCAGGCCATTCAAAAGATTCGTTTTCTGTAAACAATGCCAGACGGATAGCTTTTCCCGATGCCACCAGTTCTTTTCCGTTACGCTTATCCAGCAACGAAACAATATCTCCGTTCGCGTCAAAAGACAGTTTATAACATGAGTTTTCCAAGGTATTCGCATACTGTTGTTTTACGGTCTGCCCCCCGGCTCCCGAAGTACGTACATCATAAACCGCATATCCAGTAGCCGGCACAGAAGCCTCAACCAATATATGTGCTTTACCGTCCTGATAACCCAGATACTGTGAAGCCACCTTCTTGCCTTCGGCATTATATACGGCAATACCCTTGGGAGCTTTTGCAAATTCAACTTCTATCTCGGCCAGATCGTTTACCGCAAATCCCAGCGCGTTATACAGCACTACCGGAGTACCTTTTACATTTGTATCCAGCAAACGGCTCACCCCATTGACAGAAGAAGTCAGCACATCCGAAAATTGCTTTAGCGAAATAAGCTCATCATTCCATGAAAATTCATACGCCCGAGGTATGCTCGTACCTGTCAGGTCATCATGAAACTGATGGAAAAGGAAGCGCTTCCACGAAGCTTCAAGTTCCGACTTCGGATAATTTCCCTGGTTCAGCCACTCTGCCGCCACAGCCGCACGTTCGGCCGCATCACCCAGCAGTTCATTCTGACGGTTATACCATTTCATGGCAGCCTGCGAAGTATAGCAGCCCGTGCCGTGTACATCCATCAGCAATTCACCGTCGAATACCGGAAGCTGCTCATGCTTTCCTGCATAATCTTTATAAAGCTGATCGCTGGTAGCACTGACCACCTTGATGTCGCCAGAGCCTTTTACTCCCTTTTCGACAGCACGTACGGAAGTGATTGTAGGTGAACCTCCCATATCACCGGTTCCATAATAACGGTAAACGGTACTCAGCGGACTTTCCTTTACCAGTTGCTTCAATTCTTCACTGTCCGACAAATCCTCATCCTTAAAACGGTGACCATAGTCATAACCATGCGCAAACATGATCTGATTGCCATCAATACCCTTCCACAGTCCGATGGTAAACGGATATTTTTTGTCGCCATAAAAAGGATGATTGCGCCAGCCTAGCTTTTGTGAAGAAAAGCCTATCAGCCCACAGTGATGAGCCAGCGAGGGCAGTGTCCACCCAAAGCCAAAGCAGTCGGGCAAAAAGATATCCGTACTCTCTGTTCCGAACTCAGTCCGATAATAATTCTGCCCGTACAAAATATTACGGAGCACCGATTCGGCAGAAGGAACCAGAACATCATTGGCATCCCAGCTGCTTCCGGTGACATGCCAGCGTCCTTCCTTTACCCGCTGTTTCAACTCCTCATAACGTGTCGGGAAATATTCTTTCATCCAGGAATATTTCACAGCACCTTCAAAGTTAAACACATAGTCGGGGTACTTACGGAGAAGAAACAGATTTTGGTTCAGCGTATTCCATACATACTCTTGAATGGTTGTCTGGATATCCCAGTTCCATTGTGTATCCAGGTGTGCGTCTGATACGACATACGCTTTCGGAGAATTCTGAGCGTTTTGAGCTTGCATCGCCTCCGATGCCAGAAAGCACAGGGAGGCAAATAATACAACAGGTTGTTTCATAGTTATTTATTTACGTCTGATTTAAAATTGATATGTACAAAATAACAAAAAAAGACAGTACGTAACCGAATAAGGGCTAATCAAAAAATGCGAAATTCAGGTCAGAAGACAAAAATGTCCCTATTATATACTCTTATATAAAAAGATAAAAGCCCTGATATTTCTTTAATATACAGAGCTTTTATTCAAAAAGACAAATTAACGGATTCAAGTCCGGCCTTCAACAGGCATTCCGATTATACTATTTCGAGCGCGCTCCGCCCTCCCGAGCCGACCTTGACAACCCGAATCTGGGTACGGATCCGTTCACGCATTTCTGCCGTATGGCTGATGACTCCGACTTTCTTCCCCTGCATCGACTGCAAGCTCGACAGGGCATCTATTACCATATTCAGGCTGTTGCTGTCGAGCGTACCGAAACCTTCGTCCACGAACAAGTTGCACATCGGAATGTTACGCGACGAAAGCGACGAGAGTCCCAGAGCCAGTGCCAGACTGATCAGGAAAGTTTCCCCACCCGAAAGCGAACTGATGTTACGAACCTCATCCGCCCGGTCGTGATCGATGACACGGATTCCCAACGAATCCCTCACCTGTTCCAGACTATACCGGTGATTCAACATTCGAAGCTGTTCGTTGGCCTGACGTATCAGGAAGCGCAGTGTAAAGCATTGCGCCGTTTCACGGAACTTGTCGCCGTTGGCATTTCCCAAAATATCATTCAGTTCTTTCCAGTCCTGATACGCCTTCCGCCTGCGTTCAAGTTCTTCGCCTGCCGACAGCATCTGTTCCACACTCCGGCGATGCGCCATCAGCATACCGCCCACCTGCAAACGCTCCTTGTCGAGTTCATCCAATGCACATTGTACCTTTTGCATCTCCTCCTGTAGCACAGCCGTCGGATTGGTATCTTCACCCGACTGTTCCAGCGGCATAACCTGCAAGTCGCGATGAGCTTCCATCGCTTTCCGGCGTGCTTCCATCTGTCCCTGACACCATTTTACCTCCTCATCCGCCAGCCGCACCTGTTCACGCTTTCCGTTCCAGTCTGCCGAAGGCGAGAAGCACATATCCAGCCATTCTTTCGAAAGAACACCCACATGCTCTGCCGACTCATTGTAACGCATGATGAAATCTTCCACTCCACGTTGCGCAGCCATGCAGTCAGCCTGCTTCTTCCGATACTGTTCCTCGGCAGCCTTCACGAACCCCGACAGCCGGCTGTACGATTCAGCCATCTCACTGTGAACCTTATCGGCAAGCTGCACCTGTTTCTCCGCTTCCTCCAGTTGCAGTTTCAGCGTACGTTCCGTTTCATCCGGATCAGCACCGCCCAGCACCTGCATATAAGCCTTCAGCTTTGCCTCATAAACCTGTACAGCACCGGCAGTCTCTTCCTTGTTTTCCTTTACGGCTGCCAGACACTCGGCCACCTGTTTCTCCAACGCCCCGGAAGCGACTTTCCGCTCGTTCAGCAAACCCACCGATTCCTGCTGCACACGAGTTGCCTCCCGATACTTGTCGTACATATCCGACAAACGGTCTGCCAGCTTCCCGAAATCCTGTTCGAAAGCCTGCTCCCAGTCGGGTAACGAAATTTCCTGCCGCAATGCCTCACGCAAATCACTGTTCGCACGTTCAAGTTGTTGCAATTCCGCACGCTTCTGCTCACTCTGTCCCTGCCGTTGTTTCAATTCCACGGTCCGGCGATGCAGTTCTTCACGCTGACGTGCACACAAAACCTGATTCTCATCGTACGTACGGCGCATGGCAGTCAGTTCATTCTGTGCCTGCTGATAAGCATTCTGTTCGGCACGCACCTGCTTACCCTGTACCACAATCCGTTCCGATTCCGCCGTCAGCAAAGCCGACAAGGCAGGAGCATCTGCCCGTACAACATCAGCAGGCAGAGTGGGATAAGCAACAACCAGTGTAGTCCATTCGCCGACAGCCTCAGCCAGTTCCGCATTCAGTCGTCCGGTTCCCTCACGCAATGCCGACAACTTACCGTTCAGGTCCGAACAAAGCAGGCGCAATCCGCCGGGAGAAGCATCCAGCCGTTCCTCAATTTCCGTAAGTCGCTTGCGGCGACGAGCAATCTCCTCCTTGACAGGCTGCAACACTTCCGCTATTCCTTCGGAATACGGATGCTCCCGTGCACCACATACCGGACAAGGTTCTCCCGGTTTCAGCGCGGCACGCATATGCTCGGCACTCCGGCTGCTTGCCAGTTGCCACGCCTCCTCCAATCCGGGCAACAGACGGTTTATCTCTTCACGTTCCGTTGTCAGTACCTTCATCTCACGCATTGCGGCATCCAGTTCTTTAGTTATTTGTTCAGATGCAAGCCGATTTTCCGACAGACTCTTCCGGCGTTCCATTACCGCCGCCTGCAACTTTTTCAATCGCTCCAAGTCGGTATAACATTTCGTCACGTCTGCCATCCGCTGCTGCAATGCCTCTACATCCACACCAGCCAGTGCCTGTGTTTTCTGCCGGATACTCTCCCGACACAGAACCAGTTCCTCATCCGATTTCTGCAAACGATTCTCTTCTTCCCGGCATACCTGCTGCTGATTTTCCAGCTCGATACCGTTTTTCTTCCAGTCTTCAGACTCTTTTTGCCAACGCTTTACAGCCTTATAAAGCGACTCCAGCCTGTCGGAAACCGCATTCTTGTTTTCCAGCATATCACGGTGTGGTATCAGTTCCGCCAACATCCGTTCCGCTTCCGCCTGCCGCTTCTGCAACTCCGCTACCTGAAGCTCATTTTCCGCCTGCTCCTTTCTCAGCAATTCTTCCTTCTTCGCCAGCAAACTTTCCTCCTCTTTCAGGCGAGTCACGGTAGCCTGCTGTGCGTCCAGCTCCACCTTCTGCTTACGGGCTGCCGTCACCAGCGGAAGCATCTGCTCTTGTTTCTCACGGACTACATTGTAATTTTCTTTTACATCCAGTAAAAGTTTCCGCTTCTCAGCCTCTTCCTTTTCCAGCGCACTACACTGCAATTGTTTCCGACCAACTTCCTCTGTCAGCTCTTTCAGTTCACGTTGCAGATTCATGTAAGTCTGATATACATCGCGTACAGGAGCCACCTCATCGAGCATCCGCAACTCGTCCCGTACCGGTTGCAAGTTCTGTGCCTTTTCCGAAGCCTGTTTCCATTTTGCTTCCTCACCAGCAAAAGCCACCTCCAGCGCACACAAGTCTGCATACCATTTCTGCTGATCCTTCAACTTCTGGAGTTCAGCCTGCAAGGTACGGAAACTGGCGTCCAGCTCCCCCTTACGCGTTTCCACTTCCGCCAGCTTTTCGTCGGACAGCTGATGTACGGCAAAAGCCTTTACCTGATTGAACACCTCATTATAAGCAGCTTCCGCCTCCTTATAAAACTCATAAATCTTACGGGCAACAGCCGTATAAAGTTCCGTTCCGGTCAGCTTTTCCAGCAAGATAGCCTTATCCTTGTCGTCCGCCTTGACAAAATTGGCAAACGAATTCTGCGCCAGCATCACCGTACGGGTAAACTGTCCGTAATCCAGACCGATAATGCGGTCGAGCCCCTCATTGTTGATATTCTTATGTCCGCGCTTCTGACGTCCCCCTCCGGTTATTTCCACCTCCTTCTCGCTGGTTCTTCCCGCTTCGTCCACTACTATCCGGTACAGCCTGCGCTCCGGACGCGTATAATTGATGCGGGCTATGGAACACGACCAGCGGGCACAATAGCGGAAACCGTCGCGCGCCAGAAACACCACTTCGGCAAAACACTCCTTCGTACCCTTGCGAAGAATGTTACGCGGATCGTCAGGATCGAGCACCTGATCGTTGTTCGGGCGCTCGGTATGGTAATAATCGAAATTATCTGCCCCATAAAAACGAGGCGCAAGCCCGTACAGTGCCAGACAGACAGCATCCAGAATGGTCGACTTTCCGCTACCTGTTTCACCTACGATGGAAAACAAATCGGCACTCCGTAAAGGTTCACTCTCAAAATCGATAACCTGTTCCCCCTCGAGCGAAGCCAGGTTATACATGATTACTTTCAACAACTTCATTCATTGCCTCCTTCCCTGCGAGCCGCTTCTACAGCCCTTCTGGCAAGTTCCACCAGCTCATTGCGCATCTCACAGCGGAACTTGTTCTGATAACTCTTTCTGATCACCTCTATCGGGTCGAGCGTCAGCAAATCGTCGACCGATTCCAACACCACTTCCCCGTCGCCAGCCGACTGCTGCACCCGATAAGCGATTACCGTCCGGCACAAGCGCACATTTTTCGACTGAAGGACATCCTCTACCTGCTTGTTGATGCCAGCCACAGGAGCGTCGAGCAAGACATTCACCTCCAGATACGGAACAGGCTCTTCTTCGCTCATTTTATCTTTATCGGGCAAGGCACGCAGCAAGTCGAGCACCTCGGTCAGCGGAAGCGGTTTTGGCGGAACAGAAACCAGCGGATGCTGCAAAGGATAGTCGAGGAACTCGGACACACCATTCAGGCGACCGTCCTCTATCTCATAATAAACAGCTCCGTGACGATAGCCCTTCTCTGCAAACGACATCGGCAGGGCACTACCCGGATACAGCCAGTTTTCACGGCCGCTAACTTTCTGATTACGATGCAAATGCCCCAACAAGGCTAACGTAACACTTTCATCTATTTCATCCAGACTGACCATTTCCGAACCACCTATCACGATACGCTCCGAAGAATTTTCGGCAATCTCACTCCCCGTAGCATATAAATGCGCCATCAGAATCAGCGCTTCCCTGCTCCGGTCGCGCCGGAGATTCGCCGCCTCAACCGCCCGACGCAGGAACTCTCCTACACCCTCCCCGTAACTCATACCACGGGTAAAGTCTCCATCGCGCAAGTAAGGCACGGCAAGCACCCAGGCACGTTCTTCCGGATGCGCTGCCGAACAGACAGGCAACAGCAAATCGTCCGGCAAGAAGTTACCTTCCTCCTGCCTGCGTATCAGCCCGCGCACATAGACCCGATGCCTTTCCAGCATCAGACGAGGCGCCTCAAGCCGTGCAGCCGAGTCGTGGTTTCCGGCAATTATTATCGTCTGCAACTGCGGGAAACGCTGTGTCAGCGTATCGAGAAAACTGTAATACAACTCCTGAGAGGCAGCCGAAGGATTACTTGAATCGAATATGTCGCCCGACACCAGCAAGGCATCAGGATTTTTCTGTCCGACAGCACCAAGCAGCCACCGAAGAAAATCGGCATGCTCTTCCTGACGGTCGAAGCCGTGGAAGGTATTCCCCAAGTGCCAGTCGCTTGTAGCCAATATCTTTATCATGGTAAGTTATCTGTTAATTCAGGATGATTCACCCCATAACCGAAAAGTGCGAAGTCGCCCAGACACGGATCGCCGGGAAACACCTCCGCCAATGCCTCTGTGATACACCGGGCAGCCGACAACGAAAAAGAAGGTTTATCAGTCAGTCCCAGCAGAAAAGCTACCCGGCACACATGCGTATCGAGCGGGATAATCAGGTCGGCAGGACTCATCCGCCGCCAGATACCGAAGTCGACAGCCGAATCACGACGGATCATCCAGCGCAGAAACATGTTGAGCTTCTTCTGCGGACTTCTGTCGGACACCCCCAAAAACGCACAAAGCTTCTGCATCGGATTTCCCGGAAAAGTCAGCAAGGCATCCTCCAGCGTACGATTCTCCGTATACACCGCATACAACTTCTCGAAATAAATACGGAATGCCGCATACGAAACCATCCGGTAAAAGCTCCGTTGGTTCCCACGACTGAAATCATTCTCCCAGCGTCTGGAAAGCACATACTGCAAGGGAGCACGTCCCATCAGTCCATCCAGTTCGTCTACCTTGCGGAGAATCATCCGGCGATTTCCGAAACTCAGGACGGCAGTCAGCAGTCCCATTATTTCAATATCTTCCTGCCGGACATAACGGTGCGGGAATTGTACGGGATCATTCGCGATGAAATCCGCCTGATGATAGGCTTCCGCCCACTCACGCAATTGCCGGTAAAGTTTTTCTGTCATAATCAAAACACATATAAAAACAACGATGAGATTCACTACAGAAACCAGATTATCCTGTAATGAATCTCATCGTCCTATTCAAAATATCTACAGACAGTATGCCGTACATCAGTTGAAGTAATACAGGAAAGTAGCGATACCTTCGAGTGCTTTCTTCTTCTGTCCTTCTATTTCGATAGCGAATTTAATTTCAGCCTTAGCCGTTCCGCGCAAATTAACCAACGAATGCAGGTCGGCAACCATACGGATTTTCTGTCCCGACAATACAGCCTGACCGAACTTCATTTTGTCCATTCCGTAGTTTACCATCATCTTCAGGTTGTTTACTTCGATAATCTGATTCCAGAAATACGGAAGCAGCGACAAAGTCAGATAGCCGTGTACGATTGTGCTCTTGAAGGGGCTTTCCACTTTCGCACGTTCTACATCGACATGAATCCACTGATGATCCAGTGTAGCGTCGGCAAACTGGTTGATGCGCTCCTGTGTAACTTCCAGCCAGTCGGAAACTCCGATCTGCTGACCGATCATTTTTTCAAATTCCTCGTAAGAATTAATAATAGCTTTGCTCATATAGTACGATTTTTATGACGAATTAATGAACAAAGGTAAGTAAAATATCGGATACTTAATAAAGTAAGGAGAAAGAATTTATCCCAGCAAACCGAATTTCTTCAAATCTTCGTCGACAGTGGTAATGCCTCCTATCCCGAAGGTATCGACCAGCACTTTTGCCACATTCGGCGAAAGGAATGCAGGCAGTGTAGGGCCCAGATGAATGTTCTTCACGCCCAGACTCAGCAAGGCAAGCAGCACAATCACCGCCTTCTGTTCGTACCACGCGATATTATAGGTAATCGGCAGTTCGTTGATGTCGTTCAGCTGGAAGACTTCTTTCAGCTTCAGAGCGATAACGGCAAGCGAATAACTGTCGTTGCACTGACCGGCATCGAGCACACGCGGAATACCGTTTATATCGCCCAAAGGCAACTTGTTGTATTTGTATTTTGCACATCCGGCAGTCAGGATAACCGTATCCTGCGGCAATGCCTTGGCAAAATCAGTATAATAATCGCGGCTCTTCATACGGCCGTCGCATCCAGCCATCACCACAAAACGCCGGATAGCTCCACTCTTCACAGCTTCCACTACCTTATCGGCAAGCTGAAGAACCTGATTGTGCGCGAATCCACCGATAATCTCCCCGGTTTCCAGTTCTACAGGCGGCTGGCACTGCTTGGCAAGCGCAATCACTTCCGAATAATCCTTATGTCCGTCGGCACCCGTTTCAATGTGCTTGCAACCCGGATATCCGGTCGAGTTTCCGGTAAACATACGCTCCTTATATGTTGCATTCGAGAGCGGCGGCACAATACAGTTGGTTGTAAACACAATCGGACCGTTGAACGTCGTAAACTCCTCACGCTGCTTCCACCACGCGTTTCCGTAGTTGCCAACAAAATGCTTGTACTTCTTGAAAGCAGGATAATAGTGTGCCGGAAGCATTTCGCTGTGCGTATATACATCCACTCCCGTTCCCTCAGTCTGTTTCAGCAAGTCTTCGATGTCATGCAAGTCGTGTCCGCTGATCAGAATACCCGGATTCTTGCCCACCCCGATATTCACCTTTGTAATCTCCGGATTGCCGTAACGGGTCGTATTTGCCTCGTCGAGCAGTGCCATCACCTTGACACCCATCTCTCCCGCCTGCATCACCTGCGCCACCCATTCGTCGGCTGTCAGTCCGCCGACAGCAATCTTCGCCAGTGCCGCCTGCATGAACGCATGAATTTCCCCGTTGCTATACCCCAGACGCATGGCATGTTCGTGATAAGCCGCCATACCTTTCAGACCGTAAACAAGCAGTTCTTTCAGCGAACGCAAGTCCTCGTTTGCCTCACGCAATACACCGACCGCAGCCGCTTTCTCCTCGAACGAGTCCTTTTCCCCCTTCCACTCCAGCTCGTCTACTTCGGGAAGTGCAATACCCCGCGCAGCAGCCTCAGCCTTCAGGTCATCACGCAGACCGATTCCTTTCTCCACCCGGCGTAAAATACTTTCATCGTCGAAATTGGCATTCGTAATGGTAGAAAACAAAGCATCCGTCACAAACGAATCGACTTCCGCCGACACCTTTACCGACTGCTCACGCAAAGCACTGGCAGCTACCGATACGCCTCTTACCGTAAAGAGCAGCAAATCCATATAACGTGCCGTACTGCTATTCTTTCCACACACACCTTTCAGCACACAGCCGGTTCCCTTGGCTGCCTCCTGACACTGATAGCAAAACATATTTCCTTCCATATTCAGATAGTCATTAGTGATTTTTTATTAAGTTTGTGCAAAGATGCCGCTTTCTGCCGGCAATAACTGTAACCTATGTTACAGCCATTCTGAATAATCGTTAAATGAAGACTAAATGAACGCCATACAACTTTTACAGCTTCCCTTATTTCAGGGCATATCCGAAGCGGCAGCCAGACAGTTGCTTGCCGAAGCTCCCAACAGTGTCCGTCGCTATAAAGAAGGCGACTTCATTGCCCGTCAGGGAGACCCCTGCCGTTCGCTCTATATATTATGTACAGGAAACGTACGTGCACAAATGGAAAATGCGGAAGGGAAACAAGTTACCATCGACCGGATAAGTGCTCCCGAAGTACTCGCTCCAGCCTTTATATTCGCATCGGAGAACCGCTTTCCGGTAAACATAGAGGTGCAGGAAAACTGTGAAGTACTTGTGCTCGACAAGAACTACTTTCTGGAATTCATGCACAGCCAGCCTGTCATCATGAAGAATTTTATCGAAATGATTTCCGACCGCAGCCTTTTTCTAAGTAAAAAATTAAATGAATTCGCCCTGCAAAGCCTGAAGTCGCGTCTGCTGAATTACCTGAAAATCAACGGACGGATAGACAATCAGCAGGAAGTGGCTTTCATTTTGGGAGTGGCACGCCCTTCGCTGGCACGAGCCTTATCGGAGCTGATAGCCGAAAAGAAAGTCAGCATGAACGGAAAAGAAGCCATTATTACAGAATGACAGACAAGTCGTGCCGCATAATAAAATGACATGCTGATTTCTCCATTATCACAAAATTGGAGAGAGGATCAAGCCGGTTCCAAAAAATCAGAATCTCACCGCTTCTACGGAATCCAGATAGACAGCCATTCCTTCCGCCAAGAAACATTATTCATAAAACAGAACACAATCGTATCACAGCGAGAAACTTTCTCGCCTGTTTTAATAGCACAATGCCATGAGTAATCCGTTTCATTTAAAAGAAATTCCAGAGGCAAAAACAGGAAATTTCAACCTGATTCCTGCTTCAAAATAAAACATGCCGAAACTTCGAATAAAATAACAGGATGTTTTACCCCAAACATCAGCATCTTTCTGAGGAAACAACAGGTCATTTTCACCTCCAAAAGCTTTAACATAAAGATTATTTTTAACCTTTACAGGGATTTAGTCTGCAAAAATCCGAAGCAGATACAGGTTTGTCATTAACATTTCTCTCTATTTACAGGAAGAATTACGGACTTCCATGCCTGACAGATTTGTCGGAATGCCGTAAAATCGTATATTTGCACAGCCTAAAGAAATGCAATGAAGAAAACAGCTTA